>Ga0153946_1000408_pt1 | contig 18862 bp, 24 predicted proteins | sample TSNJ030MetaG_FD_104751 | JGI IMG/M metagenome (GOLD analysis project Ga0153946, IMG submission 104751) | Attine ant fungus gardens microbial communities from New Jersey, USA - TSNJ030 MetaG | ecosystem: Host-associated > Fungi > Mycelium > Unclassified | place: USA: New Jersey, Wharton State... | reverse complement strand
ATGCTGTACCTCAACCCAGTTCGGACCGCCACCACCATATTTAGATGCTTCCACCCACTTGAAGCTAAGCCCGAGGTGATATGTATTGCAGCTTAGTGGAGTGAGATGACTTACAAGTACTAGACCAAGATATCTAGTCAAATGGGAGGAGATTGGGATTGCAAGGAGACGGAAACTGACCAGAACCACCTCAAAAATTGGAATAAATCAGCAGTTTCCGGTTCACGATGGAAAATTACATACTGTTGCCCCCATAGAGTGCGCGGCAACTACAGCTTTGCGCTTTTGCCGCCGCTTAAACAATTCAATCGTTGATTTAAGCTTTGAGAAGTATCCATCACGTTCCTCTAGGTTGTAGAATGACAATCTCCAATCGTAAGGTGCAAGATAAAGGTTGTTTGTGTCATAATTCACGACTGCCAAATTTTGTACAATCTTTGACCTAAGGACATGAGATTGAAGCAGACAACGGGAAAAATTTGACACACCAGATCCAGTACCCTTGAATGAAGACACTGGCAGCATCTATCCCTTCAGCGGCACGGATTTTTACATCCGGTGGGTCAAGTCCAGTAACAGGATCCAACATCATCGCAGCTATCCATTTCTCCTTGTTAAATGTCACTTGAGAAATCATGTTAAACCCGCCCCATAATTTTTCACGGAAGAAGGTACGATAATCCGGCGACGTCGACCAGGACTCCAGTCCCTGACGGCTGAAATGAGTTCTTTTCGGCGTAGACCAGAAAGCGCAAAGCACGGCATACCGTAGAAATAATACCAGGAATCAATATTACAGGATATTCTGCGTCTAGACCTCTAGCTTTGAAGTTTTCCCCGACCTGAAACTCGCGTCCATCGTTGTTGAACTTCCAGACTTCGGGTATACTACTGCGTATTCGTTTCCATTCCGCTTCGACATGAGAGAAGTCCAAGTCTGGGAGCTGAGGCACACTGACGCCCAGGTCAGACATCATGATAGATACTTGTGTATGAATGTCTTGAAGATCCTCTGGTTCGACAAAGGTAAATCCAAGCAATATTCCAACTGTATATACTTGTATGATACTTGTGTTGTGAAAGCTTGGATCGAAAGAACTCACCCAACAATCCGAGTGGAAAAAGAAAGCGGCCTGTCCTCCACCACGGTCGTTGAGCAGCCCGGCTCGCATCGTGTATCGTCTCGGCTCCTTTTCTTAATTCATCTTTCAGTTTTTGTGCTGTGCTGTTCACCTCCACAGCGCTGGAGAGCCCGACGGTGATATCGTCGTCGCTCTGAGTAGCACGCAGAGATGTTTGGCGTTTTATCAGCGTCATGCGATCCAAGGTGCGTATTTGCGCTGACCGTTCGATGTGGCCGGCTGAGAGGGCACCTTGTTTATTTTGTAAGTATTTTCTACTGACGAGAACGTGACACTCTTGGATCTCCAAGCTCATCGTCTCCTCCGACGACCCCTCCCTTCAACATGCTCCGCAGCAGGTATGTCCAGTGCTGTAGGGTCTTTTCTCGTGCGTACGCGACGGCCACCTCGCCCCATGCTCTCGTCTTTCTCGAACACCGCCAGGGCGTCATTGACTCGGGTTCGCTCTCAGCCCTTACTGCTGCTAGCCAGCTCGGAGGTAAAGTGTCTGCGCTCGTCGTTGGTGCACCCGACCATCTGCCTGCAGTTGTCGAACAGGCAAAAAAGTATGTCCAACATGTCCTATGTGGTCTTGATAGCTGACTATCATGCATCCAGACTCAAGGGACTTTCTACCGTCCTGCACTCAGCTTCACCCCAGTACTCAGTACCTGTGCCAGAAATACTCTCTCCTCTCTTAGAGAAACTTCTCTCTGGCTCTTTTTCCTTCACGCATGTCGCCTCAGCCACTTCGTCCGCTGCAAAATCTCTTTTGCCCCGTGTAGCCGCACGGCTCGACGTCCCTGCTGTTTCTGACATCATCTCACTCAAACACGATGCTGCAAATAATTCCACCGTGTTCACCCGTCCCATCTATGCCGGAAATGCTATTGCGACGGTGCGTGCACCTTCCACTATCCCAATCAAGTTCTTCACCGTCCGATCAACTTCCTTCGCCGCTGCCTCGATTCAACATGACCTCGAAGCTGAAACCCAAGTCGTTGATCCTGTCGATGTTCCTGACTCGCCCACAAAGCACCTCAAGACTACTATCGCTAAATCTGACAGACCTGATCTCGGAGTAGCGTCCCGCGTCGTTTCGGGAGGCCGGGCTCTGAAAAATGCGGAGACATTTGCAGCTACATTGTACCCACTTGCTGACGTCCTTGGAGCCGCAGTTGGTGCCTCCCGTGCTGCAGTAGATGCGGGTTACGCAGACAATTCACTTCAGGTCGGTCAGACTGGTAAAGTCGTGGCTCCAGAGCTTTACATGGCTCTCGGCATCTCTGGGGCCATTCAGCACCTTGCCGGAATGAAGGATTCCAAACTCATCGCTGCTGTGAACAAGGTGAACACTGTCCCCCGATTTTTCCAACCTCGCTTTATCCATGTGCACCCTTCTAACGTTGATTTCATCAGGATCCCGATGCCCCCATCTTTCAAGTTGCTGATGTTGGCCTCGTAGGAGATCTGTTCGAGGTCGTACCTCAACTCATAGAGAAGCTGAAGCAGTAGTTTGACATTATTGTTTCCGTTAGTCAGTACTCTTGGGGCAACTATTACTATTTTAAAGCCATCGGTCCGCCGATCTCACATATATTTGCTTCGAGGCGTAATCTGTGAAATAGGCAGCGGACTCACATGCCGCTGGAATACTTGAATTTGCACCCAAGGCCGTCAGCTTGCACTCTCTCAGACTCAACAAAACTCAATTCGATTGTACTGATTACTACCGTTTGATGGACGTGATGACGATATAATGCGTGCCTCGTAGCGTCTAGCTTACTGAATTAGCCTTTATGCTGGTCATTCCGCGGAATTGTTTCCGCGCTTCACCGCATGCATCTGCTTCGGTGACAGGTTGCTATTAAAACCGATCTGAGAGAAGCGAGAGTAAATTCTATTCCCGCTGGTTGCTGCGTCACTCAATAGCACTAGCATGCTTGACTGAAGTGTACTGGGATCGCTGTTCAAAGTTCTACACTTCGGAGCTGCGCGTTAATTGTTTTGGTAAGGGGTGAAGATCATCTCCTTGTACGCGTTTCGTGTTCGCAACGTAGCCCAGACTCAAACTCATGCTTCCCCTCTGACGCAAGAACAACGAACTTGACGATATACTGAGAGAGGATTGGGTAACTGACGGCATGCTCTCCGGCATTTCGCTCAAAGTCATGACACAATTTGTCTTTGTTGCGGAATTAACTTCTTAGAAGTTAAATTGATGGGAATGACGCCTCCCATATGTTGAGATCGCCGCACGCTCGTTAGATTGACGATCAACATCGTAATATATCGTCCGTCACAAAAGAGGCAAGGCATGTCTTGCCTGGGCACTCAGATGGAAGCATAAACATGCGAAGGGACCTGGGTCGACCAGAGAGATCGATAGACTTCGATGGTTTGCTACAGTATCGCAACGGGCAAACCCATGAGGCTGAACTTGATATTGATGTGCGTGATGAAATGCTCGATAATCGCAAGGTTTTTGATGAGAAATCTTTCGGCGCAAGTGCCAGCATGAGCTCGTTCGATCTCACCAGGGACCTAACCTCAAAAAACTGAATGAGATACTGATGAATTACTAGTATTCATATGATCTATATGGGAATTGTTTTGTTCAAGCCATTGAGCTCCGTTCTAAAAATCGATCAATGCAGGCACAGGGCGGGAAATCATCATAATCAAGTCGGGAATAACACCTTGGTTTGAGAGTTGCGGCTTAGCGAAATGTCTGGGCTTTGCATTCAAGGATATGTAAATTTTCTACAATGTTTCGTCGGTGATAGAGAATATCATTGAGTTAATCTGATAGGCGTGGATAAATGGAGACGTCATCTACTGAACTTCGCGGACACAAGTTTCTGATAAGTTTCTGATGACGTTCATCCATCCAACCAAAGACTTTCAGTCTACTGGGAAGGTCCTCGTTGTTGTACGTACATTCATGTTTAGATTATCCTGTGGTGTTCTGACCACATGCTTGGGATCTGGATTAGCCAGTCGTCTCGACCGCCAATGTCCCTCAACTAGCAGTCGATCTCATGATCGCAACGCTGAGACTGGAACGCGTAGCCATCGTTGACCCTAGTTATTTTTTCCCTTTCGTAGGCGGCAGAGAAGATGGTGCCCCTGGAGTCACAACTGCTCTAGAACGTACGTTAAACCTGCTAGAATCACCATTCTCTAACCAACTTTCATATTGGAACCTAGTCTTTAGCAAACCCAAACTCGGCATTGTGATCTTACAGCAACGTTCGCCTGTCCTCAAGGTTTGAATCTCCCCTTTGCATTAAACCTTTGGGGGTAATTGACACTTTCTCGAAGTCGCGGAAGGCAGATTTCGTAGTGGCACTTATTGAATTTATCAAAACATCTCAATTCACTTCTGTACTATTTCTATCAGGAGTGGATGTAGTGGACCGCACAGATGCGCAGATGCTGTAAGGTTTCAATTTCCCTCCCGTTGGCTTTTCCTGAGGCGGTTTCAGTACTCCCATCTACCATTTTGTGCCTCGTAATGGGCCCTCACTTGTCCAAACGTCATTGCATAGTGTTGTGTCGATACCTATTTACGAGTCGCCTGTCCGACGGTATATCCAACCAGATGAACAAAGTAAGCAGGAGGAAGGGCATGCTGATTCAACCCCCGTTATTCCAGGAGGAGGATTGACACGTCGCATTCTCGCGTCAATACCTAAAAATTGGTCCATTCCAACTGCAGCTATCCTACAATTTGCGATGGAAGGGGACAATCGCGCCGACGCAAACCTGCTTGCGACCGTAATAGCCAAAGTTTTGCACCTTGACATCCCATCCCCAGAATGGCAACAACCTTGTAGTTGGCAGGAAGGACTCTTCGGTACACCGCATGATCAAACCTTGTATGGATGAGGATTCACCGTTCAAGCTGTCATGTATACAACAACGAAAGAATAAACATTCGTTTGCATACTTATGTGAGATTAAATGTTACTATCGATCCATCACCGCCTTGAAGTGATTCCAAGGCGTTTCCGGCCTTTCGTTCGCTTAGCTGCATCCTGCAACGAGAGATAACCATATGGGTCCATTCCTTGCTTCTTGATGTCGCCTCCGGCTCTCTGGATAGAAATTTGAAAAAAAGATCGTTAAGCGTTTTAAGAAGAGCCATGCATACCTTGGCTTTGAATTCATGTCCAAACCCTAGTTCCTTCTTTTCCTCTTTCTTCTTTCTTCCTGTACCAGTATTTTCTCCATCAGCCATCTCGACATCTTCATCCATGTCTTCTCTTCTTCTCTTTTTTGTATCTTTGTTGAACTTCAAACGGCCCCCCTGACCTCTGATAAATCCATCAGCTGATGTCATACTTTCCTTGTATGCCTTTCCAGTGATATCTTCATCCTTGCTGCCTTCTTTATGAATATGAGAGGTCTCGTTCGCGCTACCGTCGGAATCATCTATTATCATTTTGCCAGTATCCATATCAGTTTTGAAATGAGTGGCTTCCTGCCCAGGCTGACGTCGGCGACTTGACTTTGCATCTAAGATACCGCTTGAAAACGACAGTTTGAGCGAATGTCAAAACAAACATACTGTGAACACGTCCTGCTGCTCCTTCGAGAAGATCGATTGGTTCATCGTCATCTAACCTAAGGCGAGCACCATGCTCTGCGCTCTTTTTTCTTGATTCGTTCGGCGAGGTTGCATCATCTTCATCATCACTATCCTCTAATTCACTCTCACTCCCATACAACACATCTTCAAATTCATTTCCTGTCGCACGTTTTCGATCTGATGGCTATGAACCTAGTGTCAGAGGAAAGAATGTTTTTGAAGCACACCGACAAACCTGATCTTCACCCTCCTCTCTGACGGACTTCTTCCTCTTGGCTCTATCCTTTCTCTTTTTGGTGTTTAGTAGCACCTTTCCGGCTTCATCATTGCCTGCACATGCGTATACTTCTTCCCAGCTGAACCTTCTCAACATTCGCTCAAAAATGTGCCTAACCTTCAATTTGAAGTGATTTTTATGGTCATGTGACCATCTAAGCAGGGCAGGTACCAATTCGTTGAGATGGGGACGTATGAGTTCGGCGGAGAATGTGTGAATAGAGAGCTTGAAAAAACCAAGCACTGATTTCACAATTTCCCGATTTGCAGAGGTAAGGAAAACTAGTAGCGTCTGTATGATCTCATTGAGCATTTTCGTAGATATTGCGTCTGAGAGATGGTATGAGAATAGTACAATGAGTGTAACTGCGATCACCTTTGAATTCAAACACGGATCGTGAAATAGCAGTCACCGTCGCACTGATCATGTGCGGACCTGCACCTGCGAGACCACCAGCCAACATGGTCATGTATTCTTCGATACTGGCAACGACTGCATCAGGCAAATTAGATATTGCACCGTGCATTGCAAAAGAAAAATCCTCGATACCTTCTTCACTTTTGTCCTCGTCTATACCTTCCATCAAGCTCCGTTTGACCACACCACCGACACTCATCTTCCTACCCATCGCAAGAATGACATCGAAGGCTGCTATCCGAGCTTTTTCGGAAGGTTCCTTAGTCCCAAGCACGACTTCGGGAATTATTGCCGATATGATGTGAAGAGCCGATGGTGGTAGATGGGGTATCAAAGTGGATAAAAAGTTAATACGATCCTGTTGAGCTGGTTAATAGCAAAACTTAATGGCATTGAGATCGAATAACCTTCTTTGCGGCAGGGGTCAATCCTTCTAAAAATTTGTCTATTGTCTCTAGGACAGCTAATATGTCGACCTCAACCTTGTCTTTGTCAATCAATCTCGCTAAGATCTTATATCCGCGTTTCTGCACCCCACTGTCCTTTCCAGTTAGCACTTGTGGGGTAAGACAGAGGTTGAACAAGGCCTGAGAGTCATTCTGGGGCAGATAAGGAAGAAGGAGAATAAGGATATCTTGTGCCATCGTAGCGGTGCTTCCAACCTCGGAATTATTATTTGCCGCTGTACTTTCATCGTGAACCAAGTTTTTTTCAAACAGGCCGATGACTTTCTGATAGGTGGTGGTAATTACCTGTATTGATGAAGGTGAACATCAGACAGTGAGAGACAGTTGTCGATATACTAACGGATTGGTCGGCGATAGACGCCCAGAGGCTGATTACATCACTAACCATGCCTTTGGAATCACGATTGACACTACCGAAGACATTCAATAGAACAGCCAACCAACTCTCAGCTTGCGTCTTCAGGAAAGCGATGTTGGAAGCTCTTTCTTCAGACGTTATGCCCTCGATCATCGGCATTTGCGTGCCATCTGTGGATAGTTGATTAGACTCAACAAGGACCTTTAATGCCTTGAGAATTGCTGGGCGAAGTTCAGTTTCTGAATACAACAACCGCGAAAGGAGCTGAGAAAAAGCTGGGCTCAGTGCCTAGACGCCCAGAGTCAGCATTATGAATGAGAAGATTGCTTAACCGCACCTCCTGCAGATCAGTAGGAGCATAACAGTATCCTGTCAAACCTGCCCAAATTTGACCAACAAGTACACTCCACACTTTAGCTTCGGATTGCCGACCTTCGGACTCGGCAATCTGTTGAAGGTCGAACATTTTCTCGCTCAAGGGTACAAAATAAGAGATAAAATGACCTAATGGAGAGGTATGGGGTTGGGAGAGGAGGGGAAGAAGATAGGCCCGCGGTTCTTTGCCAGCTTTTCTGCAGTGGGATCAGACATGATAGTGAGCGTGAGCTTAGCGATGAAAACGATCTACCTCTGTTCCGGCTCGAGATTGAGGGGTAATATCCGAAGGAGGACTTCTGGACCAAAGATTTGCATCGCAGAACCGAGAGTGGTGTCTGCAGCCTCTTTGAATTCGAAATTTTTGTGAGCGCGGAGTTCACCGACTTTTGAGACAAGAGGTATAAGGAGAGCCTCTGCTGCCTCTGAGACTGTTCTGGACCCTCTCCCTCTGATTCCGATAATCAACGACGAGATTATAGCTAGGAGCTCAGGTGTGGAGTGCGCATAAGCGACATTTTCGAGCGCTTTGATGACCTGAGAAATGATTTTTGACGCGATAGACGACTCCTGAGGACGAGCAACTGTCGTTTCGCCCAGGGATGGTGGAGAGCAAGATACGAGGATGCTCAAAGTACGGGCACTTGCTTTCCGTACTTTAGAATCACTGGAATGGAGGAAATTCCAGGCAGCTTTCCAAGCCTCCTCAAATTGTTCCATACACGCGCCAGCATCAATAATCATGTAAGCTTGCATAGCATCGCCTAATACTTGGATCCAGGCGGGGGAGATAATTGTATCAGTTTTGATAGGTGGGGAAGATAGGACAGCGCGTAATACTTGGGGTAATTGGTCACCAAGCTTGCTTTCATCATCGTTTTCGGAAATACTAAATAATCCAGATAGAATAGAATAGCAAGACTGGGAGAGATACGGATTTCCAAGACGGGGGAGGCTTAGGAGTTGAACAGTGACCTCGGGAAGAGACTAAGACTAAGATCAATTTGGATCTCGTGAAAATAGCCAAAACATACTGGAGAAGGTAGATAAGGGAGAATAAGCCCCAAAAGGGCAAGGACATAGATTGCACTTTCGGGACCACCAGTGTTTTGTCTCGATTTTCCCCTAGAAAATGGTGTGGAGTTGGATTCTACGAGGGCAGACTTGATCCATTGAGCAGTTAATTCTGCGTATGGATGGAGGAGAAGGGGACTAGGGGGGCTGCATAGTGTGTCCTTCACAAGATCTGCAGCCTTTTTGCGTACTTTTGGTCTTGGATCAAGACATAGATCTAAGATAAACATAAAATTCTGATGAAAATTGAGTGATTCGAGCTTTGATCGGTCTAGGGACTGGAATATAACATGATATAAAGAAAGCTGCGAGCGTATTGGGGGAGCATGAGGGACCAGGAGAGGGAATAACGGTGAAGTGAGGCTGAGCAGAGTATTCAGGTGCGCCCTCAGGACTACTTTGGGAACAAAGGGCGCAACAAGCGCAAGTAGATACAGTTCTGCAGGAAGGACCGCTCCGTCTGCCATACTTGTATCTTTGCGTTGAAGTGTACCATCGAGAGTGGTGAGTAGCGCTGCGAAATAGGCGGTAGGTGTTGAGTCAGCATTCTGTTCCTTTAATGTTGATTCTACTGCTAGCAATAATGTGGCTGGTGCTTTCTGATGAAGCAACGAAGAGGATGTGTGAGGTCGGATTTTTGCGAGGGCGTTTTCCATGGTTCGTTTTGATAACTCGAATCAACTGGATTCTTAGTCCGAAATCTGTGCTTAGTCAGCCACAGATGCCTGATTTCTATTTTTGTAAGACTTGAGACCAGCCATGACGAGATCTGGCTCAAAGACACCATGGTCCTATATCCTTATCAGGTACCTCTCTCCAGCTCCTTGTAGGATTCATTATATAAATTAACATATTATTACTAGATTTCTTTTCCGCTTCGTTCTCAAGATTTTTTATGGGTCGATCGTTGTTGAGAATGCACATCTCGTTCCAGAGACTGGTATTCCTTGGAAAGCATTGCAGCTTTTCCATTTACTCCCTTACCTGACTATTTATACAGCATTGTATGTGCTAATCACAGTAACTCCCTCACAGATGCCTTGTCTGTCTAGCTTGTTTCTCATCGCCTCCGGACCACGCTAACGTTCCTATTAAGGCTTCTGGCCACCTCCATCCCAACAAAGGTTAGATCGCCCTTCCAATTATGATTTGAGGACTGGACATGCTACAGCGTCGGAACATGCTACGTCTGACTGCCAAAGCGACCCAGTTCGGACATAAGACATTCACGAGTTGGCTGATTGAATCTGCGGGAACAGTGGCCATCAAAAGAAGGAAGGATTATGCACGGAAAGAGGATGCCGACAATTCAGACGCAATGTCTAAGCTCGTGGAGGTGCGCCTTGAATCGACAAATGAATGGCTCAATTGATATACCGGATTTTTCCAGGCACTTGAATTGGGCGATGCTATTTGCCTATTTCCTGAGGGGGCAAGTCGCTATCATCCAACAATTGCTCCACTAAAGACAGGCGTTGCCCGGATTGTCTCTGATGTACTCACACGAAATCGTGATGACTTAGAGTTTGAAATAAATGTACTGACCTGCTCAATTACCTATATGTAAGAGTCAGACTAGCATATTATCCTTCTTTGCTCATTTTAAACCATGAAAAGGCATCGACAACACTTTCGATCCGATGTTCTAGTGACATTCCACGAGCCGATGGTTTTCACCCCCAAGGTGAGTGCATTCTAAATATTTAATCATGGATCAAATTATAAATCTACTCGATGGAAGAATAACACAGAACTACTTGCCCCAGTGGACTTTCAGAGCATACGTGACCTCACGAGTCAACTTCACCAGAAGATCGGCGCCGGAACTTGGGATGCGCCTTCTTGGGATCTGATACGCACAGCAAAGCTAGCTGCAAGAATCTATGCTCCGCTGGGGACATGCATGGCGCTCGGAGATTATGTACGACTCAGTATAGCCTTCCAAGACACCTTCAAAGCCGCAGATGTCCACAACGAAGTTACTGGTAGTGCTGCCACCGATCAAACGGACTCTTTGATCACAGAAACCAACCAGTTGCGCGAAGATCTGAAGGTTCGTTGACGAAGCATTGCTTCTTCTGTGCTAGTTTTAGAACTCAAGAATCCCAAGGCATACCAAGACCAGATTGCGGAATGGGGAATCAAAGACGACCGTATTAGGCGACCCCTCCCTCGACACGTTATCGTTTTTCGTCTCTTTATCAGGTTCACTTGGGCCATTCCCCTGTTTATCATCTCCACGCCTGGCTTAATCCTGTGGCTTCCAGTTTTCGCTACCACATTTTACGCAGTACACAATTTCAAGAAGACAGGCCCAATTTTTGATACTTGGGATGAAATTGCTCAGTATAAACTTACTTATGGGCTTATATCCGGCATATGCGTGTGGATTTTCGGCGTTATAATGGCCTGGCCAATTGCGCAATACAATGCCTTGTTCCTCATTCCTCTATTAATGTGGATGACTATCCGATGGCTCGAGGATACTGTGTCAGCGTTCCGCGCGTTCACAACTCTCTTGCGCCTCTTGTGCATTGGGAAGCCGCAGCTCAAAGCCATGCACGAGAAGCGACATGGTTTGCATAGTCGAGTCATGAATCTCGCAGTCAGCATGCTCGGACTACCTAGTGACCCGGAAATATTTTTTCGTACATCTGGGGGACGGCAAAAGGGCCGCATACAAGGAAGGTGGGAAGGTGGGACTAGATATTTCTCGATCAAGCGTAGGAGGAAAAGAGACTGGAATGAGACTTTGCGACTGTATGACAAGGTGGATTACCCAGAAGATGACTCCATTTGAATTCTATCATGGAATTCATCTATCTTGCCTAGTTATAGCTTCTTTCATGCTTCATTTATGTGATAGTTTATATCCTTGGCTGGACGAGAATGATTAGTGAAATGTCATACAACAAGACATTGACCTGGTTCTGAAACAGTCGCCGAGAAAAATGCGAGTACCGTTGTTGGGTATTGAAGTTGGACTTACGCTTCTTGATGGAATCATTGGAGTGAACTGCCAACGTTTGCATTCCTTATGACGTTGTTCCATTCTACTGATATGCAGCTCTATCTTCCATTGTCCTATCATGTAGTGATGTCAGTGTAATGTCTCTTCATCATCTTATCTTGTAGCAACCGGGCAACCGGAGTAGTCTCTCATTCTATATAACATTGGACACTATGTAGTAGCTCCCTCAGTCGTCTACCCTCATAGGTGACCCCTGAGACACTTTACCTTATATTGGGATATGGAATTCTTGATGACTTGCTCATGGTAAGAGAGACAAGGCTGGTTGAGTAAATCACATTTTCAAGCATGGGGATGAGAGACAATACTGAAGGTAATCTTCTGTGGAGATTCATGAGAGACGGCGATCATTTGACAGAATAATACGTTCAGCTGGCAGTTTTGATTGATGTCCAAGAATATTTGTGATGTTCACACTCCATCATCGTTTATTTTTGGACGCTTTGCCCAGAGGGATTTCATTGGCCTCCTTCCTCAGAGATGCAATTGAGAAATTGCTTGAGTCATGCAACATCTATAATACGAGGTAGAAGTAGTCTCATGGATCGAGCAGAGTGAAGAGGAGCCTGAACGAACACAGCATCCTAGAAAGAGCCCTTGGTAAAGATCAGGAATGGAAAGCAATCGTCCCTCCGGTAAGGGTAGACGGTGCATGAGTTATATCATATCTCGCTACAAAATTAGGTGCCAACTACTGGCTGCTTGGCGCGGTAAAGTTGTGGATACTCTTATCAAAACTTTGAGCGTCAGTACCTGTGAACTTATGCTATCCGGAATTGATATGCGTGTGGATGGATGATCACTGTCGAAAATGGGGCACCGTAATTCTGGTCAAGATCTTGGTAATCATTCAGGGAATGTGCCCATCCTAGGTGACCCATGTTCAACTCCTATCGTAATTGAAAAGACAACGTTTTCTGATCCGGCAAGTTCGCAAAAAGCAACCGTTCTAATCGCTTTGTGGACAAGAAAAAGGATTCCGACTCTACGAATGGGCAGAGTGCGGATAGAACTGAGCTAATTGATTGCACAAATGTTTACAGCATAGTACAATCATGAGATCGTTGTGCTAAAAATTCGTAGCGAAGAGTGCTACCGCTTGTCCAGCCAAACCCCTTTGAATGCGGCATGGAGTATAGTTCTCTTGGAATTCAAATAAACGTTTCCAAGGAAACGTTCATTTCGGAAGTTAGATTGAGAGAATTGAACAAAACTTCTTACAGGCCAGAGTATCGGCGAGAAGAGAACCAGGATCGCCTCGTTATAACAACCAACCAACATCAGGTTACGCTCTTTTTAAGTAATCTGGTTGATATCAGAACTTTGGGTAATTATGATATGTTACGCCAAATTATTATCGAACATTTCTAGCGGAGTAAACTATGGGCTACAGTGCGATATAGTGAGATGAAAAAAGAAGTAAATGATAAATGACAAGATTCAGAGGCTGCCGACCCTTCCAGGTCTACACAGCCACTGACTCAACACTCATCATAAGGAGTATAGCAGAGATTATAGTCATTGCATTGGAAAGGGAAGAGTAGTATTTTCCTGGGAACTTGACAATAGACGAGTGTCCTAACTACTAGCTCCCTTCTCCCTCTGTTTCCTTTTCATTCGATTTCCTTTTCGGACCAGTTTCGGGTGGTCTGAGTTGAAGTTTGTGAACTTAGTGTAGGACTCTGTAGTGTACTTTGTGAATCTACTGTGGGCTGCTAACGGGCGCCGCGTTATAAATTTTTGTGTTCAAAAAGGAGTATCCTGGTTCCGCTGTGTCTTGAGTTCTGTGACTGTACCGCTCCAGGATTAGAGTCAGGTTCTTTTGCAGGAGGTGAAAACTCGTTCCTCAGAGGCCAACTGGCCTATGATCTGGTTTTGACTATTCAGTTTCCTCTGGTGTCCACGGCGACATGACAAGAAATGTAAAAGCAAGCTTGAATTATACGATTGCACACAACAGAAGTTTTTTTTTGCTTTGAATTGCTTTCACTGTGACCCCAGTGTCAGTGTAAAAGTGATCCTTCATCTTATCCTGCAGGTTATTGAGCGAAGATATCCCAGGGAAAATAAAAAATCGAAAAAGCCCAGACCATGAGGATAATAGGGGAGGGTTTCGGAGAAGTGGCTGGCAAGGTGAAGACAAGCAGCCTTGAGAGTCGTCTTTTGTTAGTAAGCTTTGTAGGATGAGGATGTCAAACTCAGAAAAAGGATAATGTAATTCACTAGATCATAGGAAAGCATACATATGATATAAGATGTAAGACATCTTCGTTCCCTCTTGGTGTCTTAACACAGTATTCGTAGTAAGAAAGCATACATTTATCAAAAGTATACGTGGGAAATATTTGATGAGCTCAAGCTTATTGACGTTCACCAAAGGTTCACAGTTCCCTCAAAAATTCCTGACACTGGCAAAGGAATCGTTGAGGAGCGAAATGCAAGTTATAACTTCATCGCCCTAGTGGATAGCCCGTTCAGTATAGTTATGAATTGTAAAAGTAAGTCCGCCTTGCAAAGGAACATATGAACATATGCTGATCGTCATATCATCTGCACGTGTCATTGACAGTCATTTACAGTTCTGGGCTATTTGTAGTAACAACCAGGGGTGCCGCCGCGCTGGATATACTTCCCCTCCGCCAGGCAGCAGAGAATATTCATCGGCGGAAAACTGATTTCATTATGTACACGCCAGGTCTCCCTCGCATCAAATAATCAGCATGCTCAACGTTCGACTTCCGCTTTCCGCATTTGTATTGCTTCACAACAAAAATACGGCTCTTTTAACCAGGGGAACTCGGAAAAGTAAAGGTACATACTAACCTTTGATTAATCTTAATATATCAATGTAGACTTTTGCATGCCAAAACGCGAAAATCATTTCGCCGTGTGGGCCAGCCATCGTCCTCGAGTAAACCTTCAACTAGCCTCGTGTGGATGATTTATAAAATCTTCCGTCGTAGAAGACCCTCACCTTTCTTTCTTTGACTGCAGGCTAACATTTCTTGTTACTCTGCAATGGTTCGCCTTCTCTTCTTCCTTTCCTTCTTTCTCCTTTCTGCCATTCAAAGCGTGGCTGGCCATGGCTTTGTTCACGAAGTCAACATTGAGGGGAAGGACTTCCCTGGCTGGAATCCCTTTGACGATCCGTTTGTAGCGAGGTTGCAACAATCCGACAAAGAAAGTTGATCCATCTGCCTGTAGTTATCAGAATCCTGTACCCCAACGTGTTATACGCAAGATCCAGGATGATGGTCCCGGTGAGAGGTGTAAACTGTCTGTAGATATTCTGTGTTGATGAGCGACACAAACAGTCCCAGGCTCTAGTAATGATATGAACTGTGGCATCGGAGGTGACTCCGGCACACCTGTAGTTGCAGACGTCACTGCTGGGTCTGCTGTTACCTTCAAGTGGAAATGTGCGCGCCATGGCTTCTGTCCGCGTAACTTACAGGCTTCGTGTTCATAGTGGCCCGCGGGTGAGCTTACTAGTTGTCATCCGTTCCTACATGTGAGCTCATTTGAGCTGTTAAAGATCATCAAGGCCCCGTTTCGACATACATGGCCTCATGTGATAATGACTGTACCAATTTCTCGGCAAGTAGCACGAGGTGGTTTAAAGTCGATGCTGGAGGCTACGATCCGGACACCAAACAATGGGCTGCTGACCAACTCAGAGCTAGTTGGGTGTTCCATTTCTGATGCAGAGACATCTTCTGACCGGATATCTTCAGACCATTACACATGGACCTCTAAGGTTCCAGCTGAGTTGAAGGCTGGCCAGTATGTGAGTGCCGTTCAGATTTCTTGTTCTTCATACTGATAACCATCACCAGCTGATGAGACATGAGATGTGCGCTTGTTTGTTATCTTGGGCGAGCTGCTCCTCTTATGCTTGAGTCTAGTGTTGCCCTCCACTCTCAAATGCCCCAGTTCTATCCCAGCTGCACGTGTGTTGTTAGTTTGCTTTAGAAGAAAGGGGATTCTGATTGTGCTCCAGGCAAGTTCGTGTGACCGGGTCTGGAACAGGTACACCTTCCGATAGCGATCTTGCAACCATTCAGGATATATATCGCGATGCAACATGGCCCTTCATCTACGGAGATTTTGGAACATTCAATATCCCTGGACCTCCGCCTGTTACTCTCGGTGACAACCCTGGGACAGGTTCTGGTGGGATAACTCCACGGCTTTCTGCTTCGAAATCGTCTCCTGTCTCAGCTCCGACAGGTTCTGGAGTTTCTGAAGGTCAATCTCCCTCAAGTACGTCAGTCTCAAGTTTTACGGAGACCGGCCACTGCCGGCTTAAATCACGAAGTCTCGCCAAGAATCGCTTGGTCAAGAGAAACTATTAACGAGGTACACGCTTCTATCTTTTTCTCATGACAGTCACTGACCAGTAGGATGGAGACGGAGTCTTTAGGCACTTCTCTCCAAACTGGTCTTTCATTTGTCGTCAGTATGAGCGCGGGCAGTCAAATTTTATTTATCGGGTCGATCTAATTCCCCTCTAGCTGCTCACCTTCGAGATGATGCTTCTGTTGGGTGTAAGCCACCTGATTTAGTCGATATCCTATCTATGTGAATCAGGGTTTCGAAAACGTGATTTTCGCACTCTCGAATTATTTGCTTAAGTGTAAGATGACACATGAGTAATGGCAAGCATTGCTTTCGCGTCTTCAGATCTTCGCCTAGATCTCTCAAATGTTGACCTTCAGGGACGATGTACACAAATGACAAACTAAGCCAGGACATCTAGCTGCCAATATGATTCAATAGATACCTAAAAATATAATAGATACCAATATACACAGAAAAGCATATGAGATAGCATCGTGAGATTAAAGAGCAGAGGTAATTGAGAATGAATTGATGAGATAACCATTGATCAACGGGTGCTAAGTTGAAAGACGTTCTACCGTAATAAGAAGCGAGATAATGAACTCAGAGAACGGCTGTAGTTATGTCGATTGGTGGGAGAAAAGAATGGAGCATTGTCTTCTTTTTAGAAGCCTTGAGAAGGCCACTTCAAAGGTTCCATGGAATCGTCTTGACTGGGAAGCTGGTGGTGCGGGGAGGAAGACTGATGAGAGCGAGCTTGATCTAGCGAAGGAGTGGTGTACATCGGCTCTGTAGACGGGCTGATGGGCCCATGTCTCCTTGGGGGACAATGGGTAGTTGCAGGTGGAGTTACAGAGTACGGTGTGTGGCAATGACTAGGGGTAGTTATCGATTGGGTGTGGGCCGAATAAGTGTGAGCTGTTGTCGAATTTCTGTGGGCGTTTGAACAGTGGCGGTGGGTATTTGTTGAATTGCTGTGGGCGTTTGAACATGGGCGCTTGGACGAGCGTGACTGCTGCCTTTGGTTTTGAAACCTACAAAAATGCCATCGTTCATCAGTACTCCGGATGGAAACTCATCTGGATTGGCAAGTTAGATAGTAATTACCATACTTGTACCTGCCTCGGTTTCAGCCCAGTCAAGATAGATAACTCGTTGCGTTCTTCGGTCGTTGGGAACGACGTTCGTTCCCAAGTTTCTAAGAGTTTTTTGCGTTGATCTTCGTTCGCGCGCCTGCGCTTCACCTTGATAGTTGGCCGCTCAGTTGTCGTGGTAGGTGAAATGGGAGGAGCTGGCGGGGTCGAACTACTATCCACCACCGGTGTCCGATACAGACCCGGAGAAGACGGGCGGACCTGTGGCTCATTAAGGTCAAGAACACCAGTATTCATAACAAGGTTGTTTGTCGGTAAGTATGTATAAGCTCCTCCACCACTTGGATAGGAAGCATAAGTAGGATAAGACAATGTTGGAGAGCGGATGCCCGCCGGAGCGGAATTGGGAGACAGATTCTGTTGCCACCTGTCACCGCCTGCGGCCGAGGTAGTAGAGAGAGAAGGGAGCCTCCTAGAATCCGTGAGATCTTGAAACAACGATGGAGCCCGTGGGGGGATATAGGTCGGGTAAGACGATTGAACACCATAGCGATCTTGTGGTTCGTAATTAGGGACAAACATTGATTCATTCGATGAAAGAGCTACCAAAATAAAGGTTTCCATAAGGTTAGAGGAGATGGTGAAAGAAGGATCCATACAATTACTGCCATCGGGCCATTGGGCGTAGTAGCTATTCAGCATGACTCTACTCGAAGAACGGGGCTGCGCATATTGTGTGTCATACGACGAGGGCACTGTACGCGAGGAAGAAATGTTGAGTGCAGTGTTTAAAACGTAATGTGAATAACAGACCTGGAAAAGGTGAGGATGACAACATAGTAATAGGAGGGAGCACAATTCGCCCACCCTGACCCTGACCCTGAAAGGATACACTGTTTTCTTCTGGAGTGCCTCTACGCTTCCCAACATTATCAGGAGTATAGTACGGCTCCCTGTTCGACATAATACTGAACGAATAGTAATAGGTGGGAGAGAGAAGGAGATTATTAACGGAACAAAACTGGATAGAACTTCAATATAAGTATCAAAGACCACGCTGATTTGGAATGCTTTGGTTAGTCAATTGCAACGAAAGATCAAAGAGTGGGCGATCCCTGCAACGCGGATGACATGCACTCCAGGAGTGCACGAGGCAGCGTGGAGGTGATCGGATGCAGGCAAGGGTTGATTTGAAACGGGGCAGGAGGTGCAAGTGAGGTGCAAATGGGCTGGGAGTAGAAGAGGAGGAAGCAGCATCCAAACAAAGGCTAATTTTTGTTGTTGTTGATTGACCATGGCGTAAGAGAAGAGTCCAGGAGGCCGGTACGCCGAATTCTGGCCCGATCTGAGCTCTGAGAAAACGGTCTCAATACCTAGCATGTGTCGTTAGTTCATAATACATGATGAAAGCCTCGTGTTCCACTGTATCCACCGTCGGCCAATACGGTTGCTCTCTTTGACGCCCTCGGCTTCGTCGAAATCAACTTTTGCATCTAGTTTACAGATCAATCTGGGATAGATCCTGAAGGCCCTTATCCTCTGCCGTAAACGCCAGGTGCAGAGAGGAGAGGATAAGGATAATTTTTGGCCAAGGTAAGAGCTTAGATGATCGAGGCTTCTTTCTGGGAAGAAGCCACTCAAAATGCGATCTCGATGAGGAACAGCGGAGACCCTTGTCTCTGTGAACACAGAGATATATAGGATTTTCAACCT
>Ga0153946_1000407_pt1 | contig 18895 bp, 15 predicted proteins | sample TSNJ030MetaG_FD_104751 | JGI IMG/M metagenome (GOLD analysis project Ga0153946, IMG submission 104751) | Attine ant fungus gardens microbial communities from New Jersey, USA - TSNJ030 MetaG | ecosystem: Host-associated > Fungi > Mycelium > Unclassified | place: USA: New Jersey, Wharton State... | reverse complement strand
CTACAAACACATCCGGCAGGTCAGGGTCGATCTTCACCCGCAAGGCATTGTGATACTTTTCCATCGGCAGCCGGAACGCCTCGACGCTGCTCCCCAGCAGGGCGGCGAAGTCCACCCGCTTCCGGTTCCCGGCAATGCCGCTCATGGCGGCAAGGCTAATCATGCCGCTCACCATGCGCCCCAGCCGCTGTGTTTCCTCCCGAACGGCGTCGAGGGCGCTGCGCGCTTCGGCAAGGTCGCCGCCGTCAATGCCGATCTCCCCGTCGGCAAAGTCAATGCCGGTGGCGATCACCGTTAACGGCGCTTTCATTTCATGGCTCATATCCTGTAAGAACTCCGTTTTTGTGCGGTTGAGCTTATCTAGCAATTCGTTTTCGCTTATCGCACGGGAATAGCGGTCAGACAATAAAATGGTGTGGACGATAACAAAAAACGTTTGTGTAATGACAGCCAAATTCGGAAATCTGTCTAAAAATACTCCGAGCAGCACCGCTTCCGCCATATAAGCCACAATCGTGGCGAAATAGAACTGATTCAAACGGTTTGCCTTAAAAGCGGGCGAATTGACGATGAGAAAAAGACCGTATAATTGAATACTGATAGTGGGAATCACCACGAGCATTCTCATATAAACATTATCCCCGCCCTGTATCGCCGCTAATATGGCGTGCAGCATATACGCGATAACGGTTATCACCCTCAAGGCAGTATAAGCTTTTCTGAATTTCTTTGCGGGCATGTAAAATTCATATATAAAGCCGGTTATCCCAACGATAAATAATCCGATAGCCATATAACGCACGGCGTATATCGCATTATGCGAAAATCCGGGCATCAGCTCCATGATGGTTTTACTTCCTTCCATAAAGAAAAACCGCACTCCCGCGCTTACGCACATCAGCGCGAAATACAATGCGGTTTTTTCCCCGCGCCGGAACAAGTACAGCATCACAGCAAAAATAGCCATAAACATCATTCCGCCCGACGCAAACGCAGTAAGCGCCAATATGACCGCCGGGTTCCCGCCCGTGACTGCCGGTTGAATTGTCAAAAAGTACAGCAGAAAACCGAGGTAGGCGAGAATGAATATCGAAAGAAGCGCAATCTCCGCGCGGCGTCTCATACCGTCACCCCGCTTCCCGGAATATATTTGTAACCCCTGCCGGTCAGGTATTTGTGATTGACCGCTTGCATTTCGGAGTTGTTCTCATTGTGCGGAATTTTATTCATGCGCGGGTTCCTCCTTTTTGGGGCGGCGGCGGTTGTTCTTTCGCATATCCTCCGGCTTGGGCGCGTCTTTTGGCAGTAGCCACATATTGCCTACGCGGATAACACCGGGGATGCGACCGGCCACCACCTGATAGGTCACGGCCCGCGTGGACACGCTCCACTTTTCCGATGCTTCTTTTATTGTTATGTAGTCCATGTAATCACACTCCAGAAATGTTGTATCCTGTCGATATATTATGCTTCATGTAGATGAAGTTTTCAAGATTGATGTTATACAGATACAGCTTGTCCCGGATAGTATGCCGGATGCGGGAAGCGGAGCCTATAACTCCGCTTCCCGTTTCTTCGTGGGGGGAACTACATTCCGTTCGTCCGCGCTCATAGCCCGCTCCGCGTTGTACCTGATGACCTCCACGTCGCGGACTTCATCCCGTAGCCGGTAGAAGTCTTGGTACAGCGCGTCCCTCTCGGCGGTCAGCCTCGCGCGGTCAGCCTTCCACGATTTGAGCGGCAGGGTATGACCGTTCAGGTGATCGTCCAGATATTTCTTCGCGGCCTTGCGGCCATGCCCGCCGCCATTGTCGTGAAGGTTTTGTTGTCATGTTGTTGTTCAAATAATCATCCTTTTTTTCGTGAATGCAAAAGGGCGTCACGTTTTGTGACGCCCCGGCCAAACAAAAAACCGCCGATGCTATCCATCGGCGGCATTGTGCCCATCGTAAAGTCGTATGAGAAGATTTCCCTTACTCGGACTTGGCAAGCTGTGAATACATGTTGGATAGCTTTTGAAACCTCTCGCAGTCATCCAGCGACATCTTCTGAACAAAGTACCGTTCTTCGTCCTCGATTTTTTTGACAAGCTCTGCCTGCTCCACACACTTGCGGTTTTTCCGCTCCCACGGAATGACCTTGCCAAAATACATTTCTCTTAACATAAAACTCCGTCCACCCCGTCCTTTCTCGGTTGTTCTTCCACAACATCTTGAAAGTTGGGGCGGTCATGTGATAAACTTATCTTGGATCATTGTAAAAGAGGAGAGCCAATAATGATAAAGAAATACGGAAAATATTTGCTTACATTTATATTGTGTCTAGTAATAATACGTGGAATGACATCAGAGCTTGAGGCTGCGTATAAACATCCGTCAGCGTTATGGCAACATTTTGACAAGTGGAGCGCTGCTTTAGAAAGTAATGATTATGACGCGATTTTAGAGCTTGCTTCGAAAATCGAAGCCTTGTACAGCGGGGAGGCACTTAACACAACTAATTGTGAAATGCTCTCCAACGTTTGCGGCTTTGCCGCCAGAGCAAGTGAAGTAAAGGGAAAGCTTGAGCATGCTGTAGAATGGCTGAACAAACAGTTGATTTACGATAACTATCTTAATGAAAACGGATATGATTATTATGACCGAATAATTATGACTGAGGGCCTAATTCGTCAATTAGATGTTGGCGTAGAAATATATACGGCGGCGAATGAGCCGGCCGACGTGCCTTACTATGGTGTGCTGGGCGAACCAAAGATCGGGGTGCTGCATGGAAGCACCGGCAATTCTATCACCGACATGTCAGCAACTTTAATCTACGTAGAATTTGAACCGGCATCTCGACAGAACATGGAATATTGGCTTACCTATTATTCCAAAAATAAAAATATGCTGCAAAGCGGCGAGATCGTTGAGTTAGCCTGGAATTTTCCGAAGGAAGGGAATCAGCTTAGGGATATTATTAGCGGTGAAAATGACGAATATATCATCTCAAGCATAAAAGCTTTGTCTGTAATAAACAATACCGTACTCCTGCGTATAGGAGGTGAGATGAATGTGTGGACAGTTATGCCTGACGAAGAACTCTACATTAATGCTTTTCGAAAAATTGCAAATTACGCCAGAGATTATGCGGACAATATTGCCATTGTATTTTCACCTAATGACATTTCCTATTGGGGTAAGAGCTATTTAGATTATTATCCCGGCGATGAATATTTAGACTGGATAGGAGTATCCACATATTATACAGGTAAAGAAGCCACGGGAGATTACTCGACTGATGCTTTCTATTCCTTAGGGGAATATTCAAATAATCCTCTTGTACGGATTAGATTGCTGACAGAGACATTCCACAATAAACCAATCATTATCAGCGAGTGCGGTTTTGCCTATAATTCAAGCGTCAGAGGCGATCAAACAAAGGATGCCGCTGACAGAATGAAAAAATTCTATTCTTATATAGCCATGAAGTACCCGCAAGTTAAAGCAATATTAAATTTTGACGCAAACACTAAAGAAGCGGATAACTCTTATCAGCTATCGGGTAACCAGACTATGCTTTCGGAATATAAGATCTTAGTAGGCGGCGAAACATTTCTCTCAAGCCCGAAGCATACTGCTAAAGGATATACCCGCCTTGCTACACTAAACGAAAAAACAGAAACATTGAAGCTTTACACCTACGCAGTATTTCCAAGTCTGGAATCTACTGCCTGCAGTTATTACGTGGATGATTTTCTGGTTAAAACTACGAATGCGGTCCCATTTTTATGTGAAATTTCTGTTGTCGATCTCTCTGTCGGCTTGCATGTGGTAAGGTCGGAGATTACTTGCGGCAGGATATCCAAATCGGTCATAAGACAGTTTTATGTACTTGAGGATGGAACTGTAAAAGGCGTTGAAGCGTAAAAGATATAGGTCTGATCACCAGCAAAAAAAGGAGCAGGGAACCGGTCTGTATGACCGGCTCCCTGCTCCTTTGCCGTTAATAGCTGTTTCGGTTTACCACTTTCCAGCTTCACCTGAGAGCTTGAAGGTTTTGGTGTAATTCTTATCGTCGCTGTCCGTATAATGAAGAGTATACGTACCTGCGCCGGTAAAGTCGAAAATCGCCCTCCATCTGCCGTCACTTTTGTTAACAAGCCTTGGCCCTAAGGTGCAATTTAACTGGCCGTTGTTAGGATCCACAAAGTATACATTTTCCAAGGTTTCATCAGTGTAGAATACTATATCTATCTGATCGCCCAGGTGCCAGCCGGTTGTACCGCCATCAACTTCAAAATCGTAAATAATCTCATCTTTATCGTCGCCTACGGTATAGCTTTTGCTTACATAATTATCCTCATCATTATCGAAATCATAATAAGCGTAAATGTAATATTTACTCTCAAGATCCGATGTCTTTACAGAGAACTCCCATTTCAGCTTGGTGTTGGAGTAATATTCGGCGCCGTCCAAATCAATATAGTCTTCTTTATTTCTACCGGTGGAGTTGCGCAGCTCTACTCTGTTTATATCATCGTAGGTGATAACGGTGATAATTTTGTATTTGCCGGACGTATTCGATTCAATGCTGATATTTGAGGAAGTCGTCTTATTACCGGAGCCTCCATAGGTAACGGAAACAGTTTTAGACACGCTGTTGCTAAAGTCTGAGGAGGTACCGGCGTAGGCGGTGTATTTTATAGTACGGGCAGCGCTTGAAGAAACCGTAAACTTAAATATCCTCTGGCTTCCGGAGGTAGAGAAGCTGGTTTCAACTACTTCCTTGTCGTTGTAGCCGTCGACCAGCTTGACTCTGCTGACGGATTCATTGGTGTAAACGGTAATGGTAACGTCCTTGTTTGTAGCTATGCTCGTCTTGCTTGCCTCAATGCTGCTTATGGACAGGTTGCCAGAAACCGTAATGGTAAAGCTTTTGCTGTTTTTGTCACTGAACATGGCTCCGTCACTGCTGCCATATACATATAAAGATTGAGTGCCGGTGGTAGTAGGCTTATAGGTCACCGTAAACATCCTGTTTGCCCCCACGTCTGTATATTGAGTACCGGTAGCCAAATTATTGTGGTTTGAGTCAAACAAACGCACACTGGCGGTAGAGCTGTTGGTTGTTACGTTTACTGTGACGTTCTCATCTACAGATACATTTGTGGTGCTGGGAAGGACCGATATGATTTCCGGGTCGGTTACTGTGGTAATGGTAACTGTGTATGTATTGGGGTTCCAATCCACGGTAGCGCCTATGGTGTCCGCCAGCATGCTGATAGGCATAACCGTACGTCCTCCTATAGATTGCGAGGGTGTGTCATATGTATAAGTCTGCTGAACACCGTTAATAATAATGGTAATAACTGAGGAGCCTAATACGTGAACCATAGTACGATTTCCTTTGGTAAAATACATAGTTCGCGAGGCGTCGTTCCAGGTATAAGTCATACCAAGATATGTAGCTGTTTCGGACAGAGGAACCATTGTACGGTTATTGACTATTTGTGGCGCAACCTCTCTATAGCTTAGGTATTGACCGTTTAAAATAACGCTGACATTGGTAGCTGCCGATATGGGCACTAAGTTTGCCGCAATTAAAACAAGCGCCAATATAAATGGTGCAAGCCGTTTACTGAATTTCATTTACTTGTCCTCCTTTTTTATTTAAATATTAAACGATTACATTATAACAAAAACAAAGTCACATTACATCAAAAGAAATAAATTTTAATATATTTGTAAAATAAATGTAAAAAATTGGTGTCTTGGGTATCAAATCATTGTTCAGATTGTATGCTTATATCATGACCGTCCTTTATGTTCAGCGCTAGTTCAGCCGCCCCTCCCGCGTCCAACAGTCCGTGGGCGTAATGTATACCGTTTAGCGTGCTTCCATATTCGCCGCTTGCTGTTTCGCAAATTACTTGCTTGACCTGGGCTCCGGTGAGCTGGGGATTCAAGCCAAACAACATGGCGGCCGTACCGGTCACATGGGGGCAGGACATGGAGGTCCCGCTTCTGAAATCGTAGCTGCTTCCGCCATTTTCTTCTATTGTGCTGTAGATTTCAACACCGGGGGCAAGTACATCCACCCTGCCGCCTGTCTGGCTGAAGGCCGATAAGCTGTATTTTCCCTCGTAATCGCTTTGAATAGACCCCACTACGATTACCCTGTCCTTAACTGCCGGGTTGGTTATGCCTGATAAAAAATCATATTCCGCGCTTACGCTGCCATATTCCTTTCCGTTGGGGTCCTCAGTATATCCATATGGGGAATTGCCGTCAGCCGTATATTTAAATTTATCGGCATTTTGATTTCCGGCTGTCTTGCATAAAACAAAATCATAGCCTTCATTTAACAGACGCTCCAGAAAATTTCCCAGCTCTCTGTTAAGCTCGTTAAGCTCGTTAATCGCGTTTTCATTTCCACGGGAAGCGGCAAAGGAAAGGAGCTTGTCCCCCATGCTGATATTTATCGCGCGGCAGTTTTTTTCCGTAATTAGATAAGTCAGAGTGTATTCGGCAGCCATCAGGGTAGTGTAATCCCCATATAGTCCGGAAGAGATCCCATAGTTGGATACGCCGAACAGCATGTTTTTAGGGGAAACTCCAGCTATTCCCTTACCGTTATTGAAAATTGCCGCGGCGATTCCCGATATATGGGTGCCATGGTCGTAGGATATGGCGTTAGGGTCGTAGTCATTCATCAGTGGAGGGCTTGCAAATTGAATATCCTCATGGTCGGTGTAAAATTGAAGGTCGTATATGCCGATATTCACGATTTCCATTTTATTTATGTATTCCCAAGCCTTTGGAGCGTTGATGGCTTTGATTCCCCAGTTGCTGCCGCCTGAGACGGAGGCCCATTGCCCAAGCCATTCCGAGTCGTTTGTTACATCGTCAGAGCTGTCGGGCTCAAGCCTAAACGCCAGATTAAAGCCGGCGTATTCGACAGCCTCATCCTGTGCGGTTTTTTCAATGAGATACTTTAAGTCATCATATTTATATGTATTTTGAAATTGTATTTGAAATTGGTTGGAAGCCTCAAACCAGCCTGTAACTGTTCCCCCATACTTATCAGCCAGAGCTTGTATATCCTCTTTTGAGGCTTCACGGCCTGCCCGCAAAAGAATTTCGTTATTTACATAACGTATGCCGTTTTCAGGGTTGGTTACAATGTTGTCTGCATTTGGAACCAAAAAGTACAGGTTCTCGCTCATTTCGCTTCGGCCGGATGAAGCGGCGGTTGAGCTGCTTGCGGTGGGAAAGCTGTAATCTCGTATACCCCAAAACCATGCGGCGGCCGCCAGAATCAAAAGGATCAGCAGAACGGCGGGAGCGGCTCTCTCGTATTTTCGTGCCGAAAGCTCAACAGGTAACGCGAGGGCTGGGCTTTGCCCGGCTTTTGTACTGTTTCGCGGCCTAAGCATATTCATCAACCTCCTTCAAAACAGGCATTGCCGGGATACCTCCAGATTTCCCTACGCATATGGCGGCGACGGTGTTGGCAAAGCGCAGGCAGGCATGAGCCTGCTCCTTGTCAAGCTCCCAAGGGTTTATTCCCTTTTCCAGAGCGGAATATAAAAAGCCGCCCCAAAAAGCGTCGCCAGCTCCTGTTGTATCAACTACCTTGCATTTAAGGCCGGATTCTTGTATGGTCATGCTTTTTGTACACAGCAAGGCGCCTTTTGAACCCAAGGTTACCGCGACACATTTCAAGCCCTGCTTCAGCAGTGCTTTTGCCGCCGCCTCCGGGTCCTCCTCGCCTGTCAGAAGCTTCGTTTCCTCATCGCTTATCTTTATCAGGTCGACCAAGGGCAAAGGGCTTTTCATATGGAAAACAGCTGTTTCTTCGTCCTTCCAAAGAGGTTGGCGGTAGTTGGGGTCATAGGAAATAATGGCCCCGCCTTCCCTGGCGTATTTTAAAGCTTGAAATGTTGCGCTTCGGGCAGGCTCGTCAGTAAGCGACAGAGAACCGAAGTGGAATATTCTTGTATTTTTCAGAGCTTCAACAGGCAGCTCCTCCGCTGTAATACAGATATCCGCGCCAGGCTTTCTGGCAAAGGAAAAAGAACGCTCGCCCTTATCGGATATGGTTACAAAGGCCAGTGTTGTAAAGGCATTATCGTCTGTGTATAACCATGATGTATCAATTCCGTTTTCGGACAGGGTTTCTCTCAGGAAATCCCCATGCATATCGCGGCCTACCTTGCCTATAAAGGCTGTCTTTTTACCCAGCCTGCTTAAAGCGCATAAAGCATTGGCGACAGCGCCGCCGGCGTTCTGCTCAAAAAGTCTCATACCTGCCTTGGAGGTTCCGCACATAGTAAAATCAATTAAAACCTCTCCAAGGGTAACGACGTCGAATTTCAAAACAGCATCCTCCTCTCTTAAACTTCTTTTAGTTTAAACAGAGGAATGTAAAAAGTCAATCGTCGCAGTCCACAAGGCACTTATTGGTATCCACCTTTACCAGAATCAAATCGTCGCCTATCTGCTCTATGTCGTCCCAGCATATGTGATACTCATGCTCCCGGCCAAATACGCCGAACATCCGTCCCTCACCAGGTATTACGATTTTTTCAACCCTGCCTTCGTCCGGATCAATAATTACGTCTGAAACGTAGCCGAAGCGACAGCCATCCTTTATATTGATGACTTCCTTTTGCTTAAGGTCATAAATCCTTACCATTTAGTTCACCTGCTTTTTTAATTGGGCTGCTCATGCCGTAACGCCTCTATTAATAAATATATGAATAAGGCTTATTTTATTATACCGTTTGGGTTATTCTCCTCGTCAATGATACGACGGATCAGGCCGGCGACATCACAGATAAGCTGCTTGCAGCCGTTCTCATCCTGTTGGTCGCGTATCAGAGCTCCGCAATTAATGCTGTCATATTGGTCGGTAAATTCATTAAGAAGCTTCATTCTAAGACGCTTGGCGGTAGCCTCGTCAAAAAGCAAGCCAAAAGACATTATACCGGCAGTAAGCAGGCTGCACATCCCTCCGACGCCGAAGCCGCTATTAACCGCGGAACACATAGCTACGCATTGCTGGTCAATGTTCAGATTGTAATAACTTTCCAGGGCTTTAATAATACACTGTGAGCAATTACAGCCTTGCTCAAAATAATTCAAAGCTTCCTTTTCCATGTTGTCCCCCCTTTTTTTATCATATTAAAAGAAGACGCGTTTTGTGACAGGCCTTATATGTATAAACAGACGCTCGCAAGACCAATGACAGCCGGATTGAGGTTGATTTTGTTTGCATGTTCTTTCCATTGATGCTATACTTTTTTCTGTAAAACATAACACTTTGCATGTCATAGGAAATTGCGTTGATTCCAGCGTTTCGCCCAGAAGCGCGGCGAAACGCACAAGGAAGCAATTTCTATGACAAATAGCGGAAAACTACTCGCGCGCAGCGCGATTTGTTTCTTCACACAGATTTGCATTTCAAAGATAGAAAACCAAACGGCAGGTGTAACAATGGCAACTAAGAAAAAAAAGACCTCTCGGAAAAAAAGTACAAGCCGAAAGGTAAAGAGGATCAACACACAAAACAATATACTTTCTAATGAGATGTTTTGCATCGCGACTATAGCGGTGAGCGCGCTGGCGCTGCTAAGCCTCTTCGCGCGGGACAGCATGGGGGCGGCGGGGGAATATATGCGGCAGGTGCTGCTGGGGTTGTTTGGATCAGGCGGATATATATTGCCTATATTCCTGCTGATTTTCAGCGTGTATATGCTTTTCAATAAGACAACCATTGTAAAGCCCTCTAAAAGCTATGGGGCTGTTATTTTGTTCTTTTCCGCTATAACTATCACACACATAATCACCCTCGATCCAACAGTTAAATATGCCGACTTTATAGACTACATACTGGTAAATTACGAAAGTGGTTCTGTTACAAACGGAGGTTTTTTTGGAGCTCTTTTTGGCAATGTTATTTATAAGGTGCTGGGGAAACCGGGTTCCTTGATCTTACTTTTAGCCGCATCCCTTATTTGTCTTATGCTGGTGACAGGGCGCTCTGTCTTTGAAACCATAGCAGGATTTGTCGCGTGGATTAGAAGCTCATTTACCTATGAAGACGACGAGTATGAGAATTATGAAGAAGAAGAGCCGGAGTTTGAGCCGGTGATCAAGCCTGAACTGCCTAGCAAAAGACTTCCGGAAAAGCACGGCGCTAATAAAGGCAAGCCAAAGCTTTATGTAATAGATGAAGATGAAAAGGATAAGGATAAGGAAAAAATTCTTCTTATTAGAGAGGAATTAAAGCTCAAAGGTAAGCAGCCTGATTTTATGAAGCGGGTAAAGCTGGAGAAGGTACGCCCGCGGGAAAGCGACCCTGAGGCTAAAGCAACCCGGCCATATCCGGTCATGGAGTCTGAGGAAGAGCCTGAAATAGAGGAGGGTGAAATCTTTATCAACACAGCTCCGGCGATACCTATTGAAATAGTTGCGGACCGCCATGAGGCTCCCACTCCTAAATCGGATTTTTCTCCTAGATCGGATTTTTCTATTGAAGTTCCCCGGGCGTCTAGTATTGATAAGGAATATGCTTTCCCTCCTATTGATTTGCTGAACATAAACACTAACCAGGGCTTTGCCAATTCCAGAGCTCAGATATTGGAAAATTCCCGAAAGCTGGAAAGCACCCTAAAGAGCTTTGGAGTGGAAGCTAAGGTTGTGGAGGTCAGTATGGGGCCCGCTATCACCCGTTATGAGCTATCTCCCGGTTCCGGCGTTAAGGTGAGCCGCATATCCGGCCTGGCCGATGATCTGGCTCTTAACCTGGCTGCTCAGGGGATTCGTATAGAAGCTCCTATTCCAGGTAAATCGGTAGTAGGTATTGAGGTGCCTAATAAGGAAGTACAGCCGGTTTATTTAAGAGAAGTTATACAGGAGGATACCTTTCAGAAATTCCCTTCAAAGCTGGCTTTTGCTTTAGGCAAGGATATAGCGGGCAATCCTGTTGTTACCGATATCGCGAAGATGCCCCACCTTTTGATAGCCGGGGCCACCGGTTCGGGAAAAAGCGTTTGTATAAACACTCTTATAGCCAGCATAATTTATAAAGCCCGGCCTGACGAGGTTAAGCTGCTGATGGTAGACCCTAAGGTGGTGGAGCTGAGCGTTTACAACGGAATCCCCCATCTGCTTATACCTGTGGTTACCGACCCGAAGAAAGCGGCGGGAGCTTTGAATTGGGCAGTGCGTGAAATGATTAACCGGTACAATCTTTTTGCCGAAACCTCGGTAAGAGATTTAAAAGGATATAACGCCTACAAAGCGGAAAATGGCGAAAGTGATTTTCTGCCCCAGATAGTGATAATCATAGATGAGCTGTCGGATTTGATGATGGCGGCTCCGGGAGAAGTTGAAGACGCGATCTGCCGCCTTGCGCAAATGGCCAGGGCCGCGGGGCTTCATTTGATAATTGCCACACAGCGGCCTTCTGTGGATGTAATTACAGGCTTGATAAAGGCAAATGTTCCTTCACGCCTGGCCTTCGCGGTTTCTTCCGGTACGGACAGCCGTACGATATTGGATATGGTAGGGGCCGAGAAGCTCTTGGGCAAGGGGGACATGCTCTTTAACCCGGTAGGCATGGGCAAGCCTGTCAGAATACAGGGCGCTTTTATTTCCGATAAAGAGGTTGAGCATATAGTAAGCTTCCTTAAGCAAGGCACAGAGCAGGAATACGACCAGGAAATGATCGACAATATCACGTCTTCCTCCGGTGTAAACGGAGCGGCTGACGATGATGACCTGGACGAGTTTTATGAGCAGGCCGTAGAATTTGTTATCTTAAAGGAAAAGGCTTCCGCCTCTATGCTTCAACGCCAATTCCGTATAGGCTATAACCGGGCCTCCAGGCTGATTGAGGATTTGGAGACGAGAGGCGTAGTAGGGCCTGAGGACGGCAGCAAGCCCAGGAAGGTGCTCATAACCTATTCCCAATGGAAAACTATAAAGGACGCGAATAACGCGGGGATGACAACTAACGTTTAGATCAGGAAAGGAGAAATATTTTTTTGAATATACATCTTGTATCTCTAGGGTGTGATAAAAACCTTGTAGATAGTGAATTTATGCTTGGACTTATACAAAACGAAGGGTATATCCTTACATCCTTGCCGGAGGAAGCCCAGGTCATAATAATAAATACCTGCGGCTTTATTATGGACGCTACTCAGGAAAGTATTGATACGATTTTAGAAATGTCCTCATATAAAGAAGAAGGAAGCTGTAAGGCTTTAATAGTTACCGGCTGCATGGCCCAGCGTTACCGGGATGAAATTTTTGACCAGCTGCCGGAGGTGGACGCGGTGGTAGGAGTGGGTGACTACGATGCTATAGGGCAGGTTATCCGGGACGCGGCCGCAGGAGAAAAGGTAAAGCTGGTTTCGGAAAAAGGAGCCTCGGCGGGCTTTTCCGGGAAAAGAGTGTTGACGTCGCCTTCTCATTTCGCCTATCTTAAAATTGCCGAGGGCTGCGATAACCATTGTACCTATTGCACTATTCCGTCCATACGGGGAGCATATAGAAGCCGGACATTGGAAAGCCTATTGGAGGAGAGCGTGTCCCTTGTGAGGCAGGGCGTTCAGGAGCTAATACTGGTTGCCCAGGATACCTCTTTATACGGAAAAGACCTTTACGGCGAGCCGCGGCTTCATGAGCTGCTGAATAAGCTTTCGCAAATTCCGGATTTAGTTTGGATACGGGTTTTATATTGTTATCCGGAGCATATTTATCCGGATCTGATTCAAGAAATAGCCCGCAACCCAAAGGTGTGCAAATATCTGGATATACCTGTTCAGCATAGTGAGGATAAAATTTTAAAGCTCATGGGCAGAAAAAGCTCAAGAGAAAAGCTCAGCGGCATAATAAAAAATCTGAGAGAAAGCGTGCCGGGCATTGCTTTGCGGACCACCTTGATAGTGGGCTTTCCCGGCGAAACTAAAGATGATTTTAAAGGCTTAAAAGATTTTGTTACAAATGTGGGATTTGACAAGCTGGGGGCTTTTGCCTATTCCCGGGAGGAGGGAACCCCGGCGGCAAAGCTTCCCGGGCAGGTTGACGATAAGGAAAAGCAGCGGCGTTATGATGAAATAATGCTTTTACAGCAAAAAATTTCCAATGAGAAAAACAGTAAAAAGCATGGAGAGGCAATAGAAGTGATGGTGGACGGCTATCTTCCTGATAATGAGGTATACTGCGGCAGAAGCCAGGGGGATTGCTACGAAATAGACGGCATGGTATATTTCCCCTGTGATTATCAGCTGAACAGCGGGGATTTGGTTAAGGTAAAAATAACAGGTCATTCCGATTATGATCTGTATGGTGAAATATGCTAAGAGTTGCCGCCGCGTAAAAGCGCGGAGCGCCATTTAGTATAGAAGGGAGCGCGGAGTTATGAACCTTCCCAATAAGCTAACCATAATCAGGGTGCTGATGATACCGTTTTTTCTGGTGGCGCTGCTGGCGCAGCCCTTTGGAAGTCCTGTCAGTAATTACGCGGCGGTAGCTATATATGCGGCAGCCTCAATTACAGATTGGCTGGACGGATATATAGCAAGAAAATATGATTTGGTCAGTAATTTTGGTAAATTTATGGATCCAATAGCCGACAAGCTGCTGGTAAGCGCCGCCCTGATAGCCATGATAGAGCTTGGTTATCTTGCGTCATGGGTGGTAATAGTAATAATCAGCCGGGAGTTTATCGTCTCAGGCTTCCGTCTGGTAGCGGCGGAGCAAAGCATTGTAATAGCCGCCGGCCCCTGGGGGAAATGGAAAACCGCCGTCAGTATGATAATGACGATATTTGTGCTGCTGGATATTCCCGGTACGGGTCTTATATCTCAGATACTCATATGGGCCTCGGTTATTTTGACCGTCGTATCCGGCATAGATTATATTTATCGAAACAAGGAGGTACTGCATAATTGAAGGGTGAAATATTGTCCGTTGGAACGGAGCTTTTACTGGGAGACATACTTAATACAAACGCCCAGACACTGGCGCGAAAGCTGGCTGCCTTGGGCGTTGACGTATATTATCAAACTGTGGTAGGCGATAATGCCGAACGTTTACATGATTTTTACGGCACAGCCTTTGAAAGGTCGGATTTAGTAGTGGTCACCGGGGGTCTGGGACCTACGGAGGATGATCTGACAAAGGAAACTGGAGCGAAATTTTTTAATAAGGAAATGATTCTTCATGAGGATATTGCCCGTGAGCTTGAAGAGTATTTTAAGAACTCGGGCATCACTTATACCCAAAATAATTTAAAGCAGGCATATTTTCCAGAGGGCAGCGTTATACTGCCAAACGATAACGGGACGGCTCCCGGTTGCCTGATAGAAGAAAACGGGAAAATTTTAGTTATGATGCCCGGGCCGCCCAATGAAATGATTCCTATGCTGGAAAACCACGTGGCTCCTTACTTAAAGAAAAAAAACGGGAGCGTATTAGTTTCTCGAACTCTCAGGCTTTGCGGTATCGGCGAAAGTTATTTGGAGACGCAAATAAAGGATTTGATGGAAGGGAGCAATCCGACCCTTGCCCCTTACGCTAAGACGGGGGAGGTTCATTTGAGATTGACGGCCAAGGCGGAGAACAGGGAAGACGCGGAGGCATTGCTCACGCCTGTGGTGGAGGACTTGTACGGAAGATTTAGCAGCAAGATTTATGGAGAAGGAGAAGATACTCTGGAGAAGGTGGTCACGCAGCTTTTGATAAGTAAAAAGCTTACGCTGGCGGTTGCGGAATCTCTTACTGGAGGGGAGCTTACATCCAGGCTGGTGGACGTACCCGGTATTTCTAAGGCTTTGCTGGAGGGGATTGTAGCCTACAGCAACCAGGCAAAGCTTGACAGGCTGGGCGTATCACAGGAGACTCTTGAAGCGTATGGAGCCGTCAGCGCTCAAACGGCCACGGAGATGGCCCGGGGGGCGGCAGCGGGGGCAGGCGCTGACATAGGGATATCCACCACCGGAATAGCTGGCCCCGGCGGAGGAACCGATAAAAAGCCGGTAGGGCTTACCTACATCGGTGTTTATATGAATGGCAAGACCTTGGCAAGGGAATTCCACTTTAAGGGTAATCGTTTGAAGATACGGGAAAGAGCGGTAGTGACCGCTTTAAATTTACTGAGGAATATAATTAAAAGAGAAGGGATCGTGAGTTAGTTGGCATCAAAAAAGAAAGCTGCCCAAAAGGTGGAGAGAAAGTATGGCGATGACAGAGGTAAGGCGCTGGAAACTGCGCTTGCAGAAATAGAAAAAAATTTTGGCAAGGGGGCGGTTATGCGCCTGGGCGAAACCAGAACCGACGATATACCTATTATACCCACCGGCTCTTTGGGCGTTGATGCAGCCCTGGGCGTGGGAGGCATACCCAGAGGAAGGATAATTGAAGTATTCGGGCCGGAATCCTCGGGAAAGACTACCTTGGCCCTTCACATAGTAGCTGAGGTGCAAAAGCTTGGAGGAATAGCCGGATATATAGACGCGGAACACGCTATGGACCCGGTATACGCGAAAAAGCTAGGGGTAAACATTGACGACCTTTACATATCCCAGCCCGACGACGGTGAGCAGGCTCTTGACATAACCGAATCTATGGTGCGTTCCGGAGCTATTGATTTAGTGGTGGTGGATTCGGTTGCGGCTCTGGTGCCCCGGGCCGAAATAGAAGGCGTAATGGGAGACAGCCATATGGGGCTGCAGGCACGGCTTATGTCTCAGGCGCTGCGCAAGCTGACCGCTATTACCAATAAAACCTTTACTACCATCATATTTATCAACCAGCTTAGGGCCAACATAGGCGGCCAGGGCTACGGCCCCGCGGAAACGACCACGGGCGGGCGGGCCTTGAAGTTTTACGCGTCCGTGCGTATTGATATACGCAAGGTCGCTACAATTTCCTCGGGTGATGATAAAATAGGTTCCTCTACAAAGGTGAAGATAGCGAAAAACAAGGTTGCGCCTCCGTTCAAAACCTGTTTGTTTGATATTATGTACGGCCAAGGAATATCCAAGGAAAGCGAGCTTATTGATACAGGCGAGGAGCTTAAGCTGGTGAAGAAAAGCGGCGCGTGGTTTTCTTACGGAGATATCCGTCTGGGCCAGGGCCGGGAAAACGCGAAGCTTTACTTAAAAGAGAATCCTGAAATAAGCGCGGAGTTGGAAAAGGCTATACGCACCCATTACAATCTGCCTACAACGATAGCTAGCTTCGCCGATACCACCGTAGCGACCGGTAAGGATGACAAGGAAAAGGAAGCCGGAGGCAAATCCGGTAAGAAAAAGACCAAGAACGAGCCGGTTCCTTTAGACGACGATATGCCTTTGGAATATGAGCTTTCCATGGATGACGACGAGGAGCTGGATATTCGCCTGGAGGGCGAAGATGAATAAAAAGAAGCAAGTAAGAACAGTGACTAAATTTCGGTTTAGTCACTGTTTTTTTCGTCTATTGGACAAATTTCAAAATATTGGACGGAGAATATAATATGCTATGCAGTTGCATTAAAAAATCAGTGTTGTCCTCTCAGATGTTGCAGGAGATCGGCTGGTGTGTACATCTTAAATGGACAATATAAATGGAGAGAACATGATGTTTTCAGATAAGACATTGCTTATTACAGGGGGAACGGGTTCATTTGGAAATGCCGTTTTAAAACGATTTATAGATACTGATATCAAGGAAATACGCATATTTTCCCGTGATGAGAAAAAGCAAGATGATATGAGAAAATTATATAAAAATGATAAGATCAACTTTTATATTGGTGATACAAGAGATTTATCAAGTGTTAAAAACGCTATGTATGGCGTAGACTATATTTTTCATGCCGCGGCATTAAAGCAGGTGCCGTCCTGTGAATTTTTTCCGTTGGAAGCAGTAAAAACAAATATACTGGGAACAGACAATGTACTATCGGCCGCTATAGAAGAGGGCGTTAAAAAAGCAATTTGTCTTTCAACAGACAAAGCCGCTTATCCGATCAACGCAATGGGTATTTCAAAGGCTATGATGGAAAAGGTGTTTATTTCAAAATCAAAAGTAGTGAATCCCGTAAGAACAACTATTTGCGGAACGCGATATGGAAATATAATGGCGTCCCGGGGGAGTGTTATCCCGGTATTTGTTGAACAAATCAAAAATGGACTGCCCATAACGATAACATACGGCGAAATGACACGGTTTATGATGAGCTTGGAACAAAGCGTCGATCTTGTTCTCTTCGCTTTTGAGAATGGGAAGCCGGGAGAGCTGTTCGTACAAAAAGCACCCGCCTGTACAATTCGTACTTTAGCCGAGGCGCTAAAAGAAATATTTCATGGGGACAATACAATAAAAGAAATAGGAATTCGTCACGGTGAAAAAATAAACGAAACCCTGTTAACGAGAGAAGAAATGTCAAAAGCCATTGATATGGGAGATTTCTATAAAGTAGTTCCCGATAAGCGTAATTTAAACTATGAGAAGTTTTTTGAACAAGGTGACAGTCAAGGACACATGGCATGCGAATATACCTCTGATAATACACGTAGGCTTAATAAGGATGAAATGATAAAACTGCTTTTATCATTGGAATATATTCAAAACGAAATTACGAATTGGAGGTGATTGCTTTGAAAAATATTTATAAGAATATCCTTGTTACCGGCGCTAATGGATTTATTGGAAAAAACCTGGTTTCAGAGCTTAGAAACAGAGGTTATGATAATTTATTTTTATACAATAGAGATAGTACAAAAGAACAGTTGGACGAGTTTTTGCGGCAATGTGATTTTATTTTTCACTTGGCCGGCATAAACAGAACTAACGATGAAGCGGAGTTTGTAAAAGGAAATATGGATTTTACGAAAGAAATTATAGAAAAGCTTAAATTAAGGAAAAGCATATGTCCAATCGTAGTTTGCTCAACGACTCATGTTGATAGCGGCTCGCCTTACGGAAAAAGTAAAAAGGCCATGGAGGAATTGGTTCTTTCTTTCAGCAAAGAGTTCAACTGGGATGTTTATATTTACCGCCTTACCAACGTATTCGGCAAGTGGTGTAATATAAACTATAATTCTGTTGTAGCTACATTTTGCTACAATATCGCGAGAGGGCTTCCCATCCGTATAGATGACCCTGATACGATACTTAATCTTTTATATGTTGATGATATTGTCAATGAGTTTATATTAGATTTGGAAAGAAAGCCTTTTATAAATGAACATGGTTTATGTGATATTCCGACCACTTACACAATCCTTCTGAAAGAGCTTGCCGAAAAGCTAAAGCAATATCATGAAAACCGCAATGGGCTGTTAACGCCTTCTTTTGTAAATGATTTTGATAGAAAATTATACGCAACCTACACGTCCTATTTGCGGGAAGATAGTTTTTCCTATCCACTGGAGATGAAAGAGGATAACAGGGGCTATTTCTGTGAGTGCATAAAGTCAATTCCATTTGGCCAGGTTTCGGTATCCGTTACAAAACCAGGAATCGTAAGAGGTAATCACTGGCATCAAACCAAAACAGAGAAATTTCTTGCGCTGAAGGGGCAGGCCGCCATACGTTTCAGAAAACTAAGGGAAGCTAACGTAATTGAATATTTTACATCGGGAGAAAAACTTGAGATTGTAGATGTGCCGCCAGGATATACCCATTCCTTAGAAAATATCGGAGACGACGACTTAATCATGCTTATATGGTCAAATGAAATATTTGATCCGATAAAACCCGACACATGGATCGAGGAGGTTTAAATTTGGACAAATTAAAGGTAATGACAATTATAGGCACACGGCCTGAGATAATAAGGCTATCTGAGGTAATAGCAGCTTGCGATACTCATTTTGAGCATATTTTGGTTCACACAGGACAAAATT
>Ga0153946_1000405_pt1 | contig 18903 bp, 17 predicted proteins | sample TSNJ030MetaG_FD_104751 | JGI IMG/M metagenome (GOLD analysis project Ga0153946, IMG submission 104751) | Attine ant fungus gardens microbial communities from New Jersey, USA - TSNJ030 MetaG | ecosystem: Host-associated > Fungi > Mycelium > Unclassified | place: USA: New Jersey, Wharton State... | reverse complement strand
TTAAACGCCATAGCGTCGGGGCATTACGCTGTTACATTGCAGACATTTCTTTTCATCATATGTATGTTGGTGATTGTGTCCGGATTTGGATTGGCGGCCACTATGAATGTGCAAACTTCGGAGCGGACAAAGGAAATCGGCATTATGAAAGCGATGGGCGCGGCCAAAAAGCAGATCAGCAAAATTGTGACATCCGAAAGTATTTTAATCGCATTGATAAGCTGGGTCGTTTCTGTCCTGCTTGGAATACCTCTTGGTATTCTCGGAGTGTATGTATTTGGAAACATCATACTTGAAACGCCGTTGCAATTCAATGTTTTATCCCTTATGGCTTCTTATGTTATCTGGCTGGTGCTTACATTTGCCGTTGGATACTGCACAAGCCGGTCATGCGCAAAACATGCGGCAAACATGAGTATTAGGGATAGTTTGGTGTTTGAGTAGGGTTTAGAGATACAGTATCTCATAGTTCTTACGGACATCCTCATCCAGTGTATTGCCGAACTTACGGAGGATGAACGGCATGGCTATTGGTGGCAAGTCAGGGCAATTTATGCTATGATTGATGAAGAATCAATTCTTTTCTATATTTATGGGGAGATGTTATGTACTATCCAATACAAATACCATATATTCTAAATCAAGAGTTTTCCCAAAATATGCGGTATACAGAAACCGCAGCCGTACAGTGCGGCGGTTTTGTTATCTGCTTTTGGGAAATGCAGCCCTTAACCAATTCGAAGCTATCGGTTGAGAATGTTATCGCCGCCGATGCCTGTATAGATATTGTGGTGCTCTTTGATGAAAAAAGCATTGGATTTGCGGGCATGAGCAAAACAGAATTTCATTTCATACATGATTTGCCAAATCGTTCATTTGGAGCGCGTTTGATGCCCGGAGCATTTCATCAGATCACCGGACTCCCGGCAACAGCGGCAATGAACGGCTTTCTGCCTCTTGAAGCCGTTTTTAAGGATTTTAACAAGTCTGTGTTTTTCTCCCTTGCTTTTGAACAGGCAAAGGAGTTTTTAAAATACTCCCTTTCTGAAAAAACAAGGACCATGGTACCTGATACATTCACAACGCTATTTAATACACTATCCGAGAGCACTCCTGCAACCGCAAAAGAACTGTACCAGATGCTGCATTTCAGCCCAAGGCAGTGTCAGCGGCTGTTTGAAAAGCACTATGGTATTTCTCCGAAAATGGCACTGAGTATTTTACGTTTTCAAAAGTGTCTGCAAATTCTTACGTCGCCGAAAGCAGTGCCAGCCGACATTCTAAATGCGACCAGTTATTACGACCAGCCTCATTTTATCAATGATTTCAAACGCAACATTGGCCTTACACCGCTGGAACTTATTCACATCTACAGGAAATGACGCATATTTCCAATACATATCCTCCCACACCTGGTAGCATGAATGTAAACCAAGAAGGAGGAAAACTCATGTATACAAATATAACAACAAATCTTATGGTGGAAAGCGTAGATAAAGCGATTGCTTTTTATCAGAATATTTTAGGGTTCTCGGTAGCAGCGTCTGTTCCCGGCAAAAACGATGAATTGCAATTTGCGATATTGTCCAAGGATAAGCTGTCACTGATGGTTCAGGAAAAAAGCAACCTCATTGAAGAATACCCTGTACTGGAAACAGATAAAGTATATCCATCCATCTGTCTGTACATTATGGCAGACGATTTTGATGCGCTTTATGAGGAAATAAAGGACAAGTATCCAATTAGCACGGATCTACACACCTCGTTTTATGGGGCAAAAGAGTTTGCTATCACCGATGCAGATGGATATGTTCTTACTTTCACAGAGCATAAAGATATTTAATCTGTTTTATTATTGCATAGTACAGCATACTTAGTGCCGAACCTAACATTAAGCCGGCTAAAATATCAGTAAACCAATGAACACCGGAAATAAATCGTCCAATCACTGTGACGGCAATGATTAGTATTGATATAATATAGGCTAAAACTCTAAATGCTTTATTTTTTATCCTAATATGAAATTGCATCATTGCCGTAGCCATAATAAACAATACAATCATTGTGTGGGAAGATGGATATGACGCTTCTAAACTGCTATATAAAATGATTGGTCTATAATTTATTATAAACAGTTCAAAGAATATATAAAAAGCGATAACAATAATATAAAATATCCCAAGTGCAATTATGGTTTTATCCACCTTTTTGATACTTCTTCTTTTAAGAAGTTGTACAACTCCCAAGACAGCAAACCCCAAAGCAACCAAAATTGCTGCTGCACCAAGCCAATCGGTAATATGATACCAAATCAAATTTTTACCTAACACTTTGAACATAAATCCGTTTATTGCTGCAAAACCAACTCGAGATTGTTCCGGGCCTATTGATTGAACGTCAAACATTGTTATTGCTGCGGTAAATCCCACAAACAGTAAAAATAGTATTCCTCCTGTAACAAAATATCTTTTTGTTTTCTTTTGCATTTTTTTCCTCCGGGTTTAAAATTTATTTGAGAGTATTGTCTCCGCTAATAATCTATCATGCCGGGAAAAGAAACAAAAGAAACGCTCTCTCACATCGTCGATACGCTTCGTAACGCTTTACATTCCTCGGACAAAAGAAGTATACTAATACATGGAGGAGGATTAATAATGGAGTTTAACGAAAAATTACAACAGCTTAGGAAAGAAAAAGAGTGGACGCAAGAACAACTTGCGGAGAAACTCTATGTTTCCCGTGCTGCAATTTCAAAGTGGGAGAATGGTAAAGGATATCCAAATATTGATTCACTCAAAAGCATATCAAAACTTTTCTTGGTTTCCATTGATGATTTACTATCGGGTGAAGAATTGATTTCACTTGCTGTAAATGAGAACCGTACTAACATCAATAAGATTTTCAGTCTAATTTATGGAGTGTTAGATTTGATGGTGCTTACCTTTTTATTTCTTCCGCTCTATGGACAACAAAATGGCAGCACTGTTCGGATCGTGAGCTTGTCTGCAAACCCCGATGCAAGCACCATCACATTAACGATTTATCTTGTGCTGCCGATTCTAATGGCAGCGCTGGGAATTGTGCAGATAATCACTCAACATTTTTTGAATGAAAGATGGTATAGCTTGAGCAGAACAGGGTCTATTCTATGGCATGCTTTTTCCATTCTTGCTTATGTTGCCACCCGTCAACCCTATGCGATTTCTCTCCTTTTCCTGTTTTTTATGATTAAGGTAATTCTTTTAATAAAGGGAAGTCATATAAAATAAATTGTCCTGTTATGAGCGGACTCAATGCTTTGTGATCGCTGAGATATTGGATGTTTTGAATAGTGATTAGATGAAATCAAGGAGAATGTCATGTATAAACAAATAATAGAATCCATAAAAGATAAACCGAAACTATATGAGACAACGGGTGTTGCTTTTTGGGATGACGATCATATATCCCAATCCATGCTAAAGGTTCACTTAGACCCATATACAGATGGAGCATCAAGACAGCATTTATATATTGAAAAATCAGCAGATTGGATTTCGACTTATTTAAGAAAAGATAGGGATAGGCTTCTCGACTTGGGATGTGGTCCCGGAATTTATGCCGAATTATTATGGAACAAAGGATTTCGTGTAACTGGAATAGATTATTCAAATCGCTCTATTTCTTATGCAAAACAATCTTCCGCGCGGAAAGGTAAAAATATCAAATATATATATCAGGATTATCTTTCCATTGGATATGAGGCTGAATATGATGTTATAATACTGATTTACTGTGACCTTGGGGTGTTGCCGCCGCAAGAAAGGGCAACATTGCTCAATAAGATTTATAATGCATTAAAGCCGGGGGGGATTTTCATTGTTGATGTTTTTTCACTTTCCAATTATACCTGCTTTCAGGATAGTACCACTGTTGCTTATGAAGATAAGGGATTTTGGTGTTCAGAACCTTATGTTTGCATTCAAAAAAAAGCAGAGTACGAACATAAGGATTTCCTCGAACAATATGTAATAATAACAGAAAACCGTTGTCAAACATATAACCTATGGAATCATGCGTTTTCCTCAGATGAACTAACATCATTTATGCGTCAGACCGGGTTTGCCAACGTAGATTTGTATTCTGATGTAACGGGCACTGTATTTGAGGAAAAAAGTAAAACGATCTGTGCCGTTTGTAAAAAGTCTTAGCTTGAGATAATTAAAAAGCAAGGGAAAATGTTTAATAGCCAGATCTAAAAAAACAGGATATGAGTATCATGTCCTGTTTTTTAGATCAAACACCAATTATAAATTTTTATTAACCACGAGTAACACCGGGATATAAGGAGTTATTCCACTACCACATCTATGACTGCAGGGTTTACATGCACCATGCAATGCTTGACCTTGGGATATTTTTCTTCAATCGCATCATGTACGCGCTGAGCCGTGCCATGCGCTTCCACTAGCGTGGCCGAACCATCGGCGCGGATTTCCACGTCAACATAAATTTTATCTCCGAACAGGCGGGTTTTAAGCTGGTCGATTCCCTCAACCGATTCTTGTGCGAGAATTATCTCATGCATTTCATCAACGATCCGGTCATCACAGGCTTTGTCAGTCATTTTCCGAACTGCATCCTGAAAGATATCTATTGCAGCCTTTAGGATAAACAGACATATTACAAGACATGCGATAGGGTCAAGAATGGGAAAGCCAATCCGTGCACCTAAGATGCCGGCAAAGCTGCCGATAGATGAAAATGCGTCTGAGCGATGATGCCAAGCATCGGCCATGAGCGCGCTGGAATCTATTTTTTTTGCTGCTATGCTTGTGTACCAGTACATTGCTTCTTTGACAATGATTGAAACGATTGCCGCCACAAGTGCCAGCAGTCCCGGCGTAGCCAATTCACCATAATTCCCGGCTATCACTTTCTGCATGCCCGTCCAGCCAATACCAACGCCGGTCGCAAACAGAACGGCCGCTAAAACAATAGCAGCTACACACTCAAACCGTTCGTGCCCATAGGGATGCTCCTTGTCGGATTTTTGGTTTGCCAACTTGACGCCTATCATGACAATGATGGTGCTGAATACATCAGACAGGGAATGTACCGCATCGGAAATCATTGCGGCGGACTGTGCGAATATTCCGGCGAACAGCTTAAAGGCCGACAAAATTACGTTGCCGATAATACTATTGCGGGATGTTCGCATTGCGATTTGTTTTTTTGATTCTTCCATAATCGTTACCTCCGATTTCTATTGGGATAACCCTATGGCACAGCATAATCTTTTCCGTATGATAAAAAAAGCACATCTGCGGAACATATTACTGTCCCACAGATGTGCTGAAACGCCATCTGCTGCCGCATTGCGGCCCGGCCGCACAAACCCGGGAAGGGTTTACCGCCTGCTCAGTTTGTACTGTTGATTGAACGTTCGACCAAAGCCGGACGTAATGCAGTGCAAAGAGTTATTATTATAATAGCATATGCGGTAATTGATGTCAATGTGTCAAACCCTTGAGTTGTTTGATAAAAACAGTCAATTCTTCAGGAGTTCCCAGAACGTGCACTTTATCATAAGGTACGATAGAGATACGCACTTCTCCGCCTTCTGAAATTAACTTGTTGTAAAGAGGGGCGATATATTTTTCCGTGCCTTCTTGAAATTGCTGACTATAATATTCGTGGTACAGGCGGGTATACAGGCTGCAGGTACTAAAATAATAAGCGCCAAGTGTACAATTTTCTGAAATGCGTTTTTTTTCTTGTACCTCAACAGCCTTACCATATTCATCTAGCTTAACAAAGCTCCAGTGATTACCGGGAGCGTTAAAACAGGGGATAAATCCATCACCAGTGATGTCGCTGGCCGTCATTTCACCCGGCTCTACAAAGGTATCGATATTGTAGATGAGCAAAGGCTCGTTCACAGAGCAATGGGGTATAGCCTTCATGGCTGTTGTAGCCTGGCCGTCTGTGGCTGTTTCCAATTGCACGACGGTACAATTATCCAACTTCATTGCGCCGCACTGCTTGCGGATAAAGGCTTCGGCCTGATCTTCCTTACGGACAACAAAAATATACCGGTTGTCAGTGCTTCGGAAATCTTCCAAGCTGAGCATCGCCCATTCAAATAAGGTTTTCGAATGGGCTTCAATCTGATATTTCGGTACCGTGTATCCGGCTTTGAGGAATCTGGTTCCCAGACCCGCCATTGTTATTACAATATTCAATGTTATACCCCCTCGTTTATGTTTTTCCGGCCTTGCTCACATAGTTCATCCAGTTCTTCAGGCGTATATTGCAGGAATTCGTCAGGCCGCACGCTTCTGTCATCTACGTAAAAGCCATAGTGACCGGGCCATGGTTTTCCATATATAATCTCATCAAAGGGAATTTCCCATTTCTCAAGCCAGTTTAACAGGGTTTTCGCGGTGCAGGCGTTAATGAGTCCGATGTTTCCTCCATATGTGTTCATATTTCGGGAGGTAAAAAGCACAATACGCGCTCCCGCCTGTTTATACTCTCTCAGTTTCTGAATCATCCTGCTATATGGAATAATGTCTTCGTATCGTTCTTCTTTTGACTTAATGGGGCATAAAGTGCCGTCAATATCAAATATAAAGCTCATATTGTCCATTCTGATTCAACCTCCTCTATTATTTGTAGAGCAATCAATAAAAAAGCAAATACTTTATGGGGATTATCAATGTGGAGCGGAAGCATCGAAAGGAACAAGGATGCTTCATAAAGCCGCGTTAAACCGCAGTGGAAGCCGTTACGCTCCAAGCTTGAATAAAACAGCTTCTTATATTCCCTGTTGTTAAAATTGAGAAGAAGCTCAAACTGCATTGAATGGTTTAATTCAATAATATATTGACCGCTGGTTATAAGGTCGTACAAACCGCAGACTGAATGGGACAGCTTCGCAATATCATAATAAGGATCGGTCCACAAATCCGCCTCTGTAAGTGCGCCTTTCGGGTCAATCAGCCTCATTATCCCGGTATCATCATCATATAGGATATTGGAAAAACAGAAATCACCGTGGCCGATACAAAGATAATCCGGCTGTTTGAATTTTTTTTGCGCTTTTTGGTATAGTTTATTATAACGCTCAAAGACCTCATCAATTCCTGAATACCTGGAACCCTGCTTAATGTAAGCTTCAATTAAGGGGAATTCCCTGCAGCTTTTCAACAATACAATCCGTTCCTGAACCTTATCCAGATATAGCATTTTACGCATCCCGGCCGCCTGTTCCGCGTTTACATCCTTTTTATTTCTTTGGTTAATGAATGCCATTGCTTTTTCCAGAAAAGCGGCAATCCTGGCGGAAGGGATAGCGTTGTGTGTCCAACGTATCGCCATGTCGGCCATATGATAGCGCTCCATGGTATAGCTTGCCCAGTCTGCGCTCTCGGTATAATTGTAGGGAAGCACAAACCAACTCCGCATTTCTTCCGGAAGCAGATGGTAAAATGCATATTCCATTTTTATTTTTTTCTTATTTTCAGATTTTTTCACAACCGTGTAATCTGTCCCGTTTAGTGTATTGAAATAGCGCGCGTCAAAGCCGCCGGACAAAAAGCGGATAAAGGAGTAGTAATCGGAAATATTATAAAGGCTGCCGGTGTGCATGCTGTTGATATCCAAATACTTGAGCAGGTTTGCCTTTGACTCATTATCATCCGCATTCAAATACGTCAGGTAACTCTCCGCATCAGCAAAAAAAAGCAGCAAAGGAATATCATCGTTCATTATAACCACATTATGCTGAGAATAATAGAGCTTTTTCACCAGCAGAGTAAATTCATCCTTATCAGTAATCAACGCGTATGAATACATATGAATAATTCTTGCGCTGGAATTAATGGTTGATCGCCGCGCAATCAGCGGTTCCAAATCAGAAGCGCTCTTTATGTGGTAAAAGCCTTTTATTTCCTCGATTGCGTCTAAAACAGAACGGGTTCGCGTACAAAAGGATTTCCTTTTATAGATGATTTCAGAAAATCGTTGGTGCTCCCCGATAACCTTGCGAAAACGATTGTCCGGAAGGATTCGGTCGTCATAAATGAAAAAAAGTGACTGGTTCATTTGCATAAAACCCCCTTTGCTTTCTTATAGCAGACAGTCCATATATATAATATGGTAAATATGCAGATACAAATAACACAATAAGCGGTATTAAATACCGGAGGAAAATCCGGAGAGACCATCAAAATACTGCTGATATACTTACTGAAAATATCCATGTTAAAGGACAGGCTAAAGCTTTCGGCCAGCGCAACAAAGAAAAAATACTCGGTCAGCCAGGCTAGTATTGAACAAATTAACACAAGAGATCCTTTACCTTTGATAATTTTCTGCTCGCAATCATACAAATCGTCAATGTAGTCTATAGTTTGCAGATAATACAAATCGCTGTGTTTTGGCGGTTTCAGCACAAAAAAGCGGTTCAGATACCGCGAAGTAGAGGAATAGGTCCAATATATGAGAAAGCAAACAACGACAAACAGGGCCAGGAACAACAGAGGAGCGGCAAATTCCCCATCCAGAAAAACGACCTGAGCAATCAACACGGCTACAATAATACAAGTGTCAAAGAAACGCTCGGAAATAATGCTGAGGATAGACAATCGCGCGCTTTTACATTTGCCCGCAACCATAGAGAAACGGAATATCTCTCCTAATTTGAACGGAATTAAGATGTTTACCAAAGTCACCTGCAGGTATAGTCGAAGATATTCACGCAGCGGGAGCTGGCTTTCCGAGAGAATCAAGTAATACCGTATCATTTTGATAAAGTGCAGGATAAACAACAGAATTACAGCTAAAACAAGCCAAGGCCATTCTTTGGCAGCGGCATGGTATATACCCTGGAATAGGGAAAACAGCGCGGCTTGTTTATACCATACAAAAAAAGCAATACTGGCGGCGACGCCAAAAAGGCTGTGTTTATCTGACATTCGTTTTCTCCTTTGAATTGGCTATAACGTCGGCTTCATACCTATTGACAGGCGATTCACGGAGCTCTGATTTAATAAAACGTCCACGCGTAAAAAAGTATCTCGCAAGCATCTCCAGAACATTAAAAGCCTGGCCAACGATCTTTACATTGGATACCTGGTCTCCCTCCCGCCAGGAAATCGGGAAAAAATAACACCGGTGCTGATAATACTGAGCAGCCATAATCATGCAATAGTTGAAGGTCAGCTTATCCGGAAATTTTTCAAAAAAAAGGTCGCTCAACATTTCCGTTTTATATAAATTCAGCCCCGAACCGAGATCATATATCCGCCGGCGCAGCACGATAGAGAAAATCCAGTTGTACACGATATTTCCAAAGGTACGAAATAATGAATATCCATACAAGCGAGAACCTTTCTGGAATCGCGCCCCCAAACAACAATCATATTTCTTATATATATTTTTCTCCAGAATAGGCAGCAAATCGCAAATACTGCCTTGATCGTCGCCATGAAAGACGACGACATGCGAAAAATCATTGTCGATGGCATAATGAAATGCGACTTTATGGGATCCGCCAAGGTTATAATTCTTCTGGTTACGCAACAGCTTAATAGGGATTGACGGGTGGTTTTTTATATAATCGGCAGCAACAGCCTCCGTATTGTCGGTACTTCTGTTATTTACTATAATAATTTCTGTTATATATGATAATATTTCATCATTTAACTGGCTGAGAACCCGGGAAATTTGCTTCTCGCAGTTATAGCAGGGAATAAACAGCAATATCCTTGACATAATACACCTACACTTTCTCTACAAGTAATTTCATAACAAAAAAGTTGATAGTCATGGTAATGGGGGTGATTAATATTTTGACGACAATTTTCAAATTCTCGAAAATTACCGTTTGAAGCGCAAAGCCGGTCAGCAGATTGTATATAGCTTGTCCAGCCGCTGATATTATAACCAATAAAAGAAATTGATATATCAGATATATGAAATATTTTGTTTTTAAGCTGTACCGGCTTTTGTTTTTACTAAATGTTTTTTGTGTAGAAACAAAAAATACAAATGTAACCGACGGGATAGCGCTGATGAAATTGGAATACCAGACTTCACCGCCGCGGGACGTCAAGACCCAGTAAAAAGAAAAATCAATTATCCACCCCAGTCCCGATGTCAGAAAGAATCGCAGCATCTGCCGGATAGTTTTCTTCATTTTTGCCGCCCTCCTTATGCCGAAGTGAGAGATAAAACAAAATACCCAGGCCATATCCGCAAATATAGGTGGGGAAATAATACATAAAAAGCGCTGAAGGAGCGGTGGCGAAAATGAGCCCCGTTTGAATTAAAACCAAAAAGCTCATAACAGAATAAATTCTTCGTTTGCGGAAAAATCCGTAAATGGTAATAAATAATAAAATAACAACAGGCGGCAATACATTATAAAAAATTGGATAAAAAACGGATGTTGTTTCATAACTCAAATAGCTTCTGCACTCCAGCATGGATATAACATTTTGGCGCAATTTCTCATTAACGGGTTGGTTGAAAATGTAGTTTCCCCTAAATTCATTGTATATCTCCTGGTCTGTCAAGGAGAACAAATAAGCGGAATTACCGATGCAATTAGAAGTGTCTCTGACTAAACCGGAGGCTTGTGAAAAAAGCTGCCATTGATTTTCTAAATAAACCGGGAAATTATTTATTACCAGTTTAAAATAGACCTTCATCAGTTTATCTGAATCATCCTTGGTATATGATTTGGTTCCTTCCGTCCAATAAACGGCGATACCGTCATCCTCCAGTAAGGATTCTACCGAAATTACTTTATTAATAATCTCTAAATCCCCATCGGGATCGTTTGATTTGAAATCGGTCTTTATGATGGCTGAGAGAGGCGACAATATAGCGGTAAGGCTGTAATCTTCGCTAACCGAATTGGACTCCCCGGCTTTCTGTATTCCTGTAATTCCCGCGGCCAGAGTTCCCGCAATCAGGAGATAACAAACCGCCTTTATTATATTAAGCCGTTTGCGTAAGAATATGAACAAAACAAGAGGGGCTGCTATAATGAAAAAAAATGATTCGGTTCGCCAAGTTGCTGTAACGGCGGTCAGAACGCCCCAAAGCACAATGTCAGATTTGGCAATTTCCTTTTTAGTTTCATATTTCAAGATAACAGCGGACAACAGCATAAACTCTATGAACGCATATAAACAAATCCTCATGGGATACAGGTTGTTATCAATGACGGAAGGAAACAGCATTGGGATTAGCAGAACCCATTGAAATTTCGGTTGGAATATTTTAAATGTCAAGTAAGAAACCCAACCTATCAACAGCGAAATAACGAGAATCTGGAAGAATACCACACCGGCCGGAAAAGGGATAATGGAAAACGAAACGATATAAAATAAACTGGTAAGCCAATGATGCCAGTGATTTAGTGACAGTATGCCGGCGGCCTCCGCTATATACAACTCATCCCAGCGCCACACGCCCGGCCAGGTTAATAACAGGAAAATAAGCATAATTAGAAAATAGACGCCGAAATGCTTTAAAAAGCAGATGACCTCCGTGTTTTTGTTCTTGACCAGATAATAAAGAATAGGTACCAATTGCCAAAACAGTACCAATAACAAGAAAACAATCACCTTCACTACGATATATATTGGATAGGATATAAAATCAACCGATCCGAAAATAAGGGTATCTGTGTAGGTTGTAATGAAAAAATGGAATAATGAAATCAACAAGAAGCATAGTCTGCTATTTATTCCTGGTTGTGCACTGAACAGATGGTTTTTAAACAGCTTATTTAGCAAATCACTTACCCCTCTCCAATTCTTTGGTTACCCAAAGCTTTAAGTCTACCTAAATAGATACATATAATTATACTCTATTCAGAAATTGAAAACAACTATATTTTACCGATGGAATGCCGGTAATTATGAAGGGACCCAACCGGCGATGTCGGCGGATTCAAATTGATAATTTAATGGTTTATGGTAGGCGGTCTCATAGGCAGCTTTTTTCTGCAGATAATCCTGACGGCACATGGCGGTACGGTTTTCTTTTACTGATTTTTCCGGGTTCGGATAAATCGGATTCAGAACATGCAGAGTATAGCTTGGTTTGCAGAAGCCTTTTCTATTTTGTTCAGGCAGGTCGGTGATTTCCACAAAACAAGAGATAACCGGTACGTTTAGTTTCGCTGCGTAGTGGTAAGCACCTGGTTTCAGAGGCCTCGGCTTGCGGTAATTGAACCACATTTCCTGCTCCGGATAGATGAGAACCGGATTACCTTGTTCAAGCTCACCGCGCAGCAGGCATTCAAAATGCCGAAGCATGTAATCAGGATCCGGGCTGATCGGCAGGATATCGGCGTAATTCATAAGGAAGCCAAAGAGACCCGGCATCATCAGATTGGTGTCCTGACTGACGATACAGAGATTCTTCTTTCCCATTTTTTGGGTCAGTATGCGGATGACAACATTGTCGATCGGATTAAAATGATTGCTCGTGAAAATCGCTCCGCCAGAGAGACCGGTAAGATTTTCAAACCCGATGATGCGGGTGGAGGATTTCACTTTTATGGCGGCACCGTTCACAATTCGCCGGGCAATCCAGCTGTTAAGCCGGAACTTAGAAGTTGTCCGCAGCTGCAGGTGCTGATCAAGCAGTTCCCGGCGCCGGGCAGCAGTCATAACGGGGTCGTCGATTTCGACTTTGGCATGAAAGTCGCCGGCTTCGGCAGCCTGTCTGATATTTTCAATTACCCGTTCTCTTTTCTCTCCAATAATCATAAATATTGTTCACTTCTTCCATTAAATACGGTTCGGAAATTGATCTTTGAATCTGCGATTGCTTCGCCCCGGAGCAGCAGAAGCTCAAGATGCTTATGGTCGGATTGCCGTTCTTGTTCGCTGTAAAGCCTTTTAGTCTTCAGGATCTGCGGATAAAATGGTGATCTCCGGGCATAGTTCCAGAAATATTCCTGATATTGAATGCTGTCGTAATGCCATGGCTTGGAAAACAGGTTATAATGGATGAGCTTCGGTTCTGCCGGCGGCTCTTTTCCTGCAGCCGGCATAGTGTTCCAGCAGTGCGGAAGGTAGTGGATCTTCCCACGGCACATTGCATTCAAATAATCCTGATCGGGAGCGATACAGTCAAAATGATAAGTGTTCATCAGTTCCAGAAAGCGGCGCTCAAACCGAACCCGGCGCAGCTGTTCCAGATTCATCAGCAGTACACCCGAATTAATATACTGCTGTTTGGGTACACCGACAGCATATTGAACATACTTTACCAGCGGCGGAACATGGGCGATAGAATGATCCGCGACAGCACCGATATAGTTATCGTTCAGTTCAGTATGGTATAACTCAGAAATATCTCCGGTAACAACGGTGTCACTGTCAAGGTAGAGGGCTTTTTCGTACTCCGGAAACATGACCGGGATAAACAAACGGAAATAGATCGTCAGGGTGAAGTAATCGGCACGCAGCCGGTTCCCCATACGATCTCTGATGCCATCCAGCCGGTTTCCCATCGGAACAAATTGCAGGTCGAAATTATTACCGGCGAAAGCAGAGAGCTTCTGACGGTTTTCGCAGCTTAAGTCTTGGTATAGTATTATGATCCGGTAGGTGTGGTCTTTGGAAGCATTTTGGATCATTGAGCATAGCGAGACGCTCAGAAACGGGGCGTAGTTATCATCGATAGAAAAGAAAATCGGAATCGGTTCAATTGATTTTGTCATGGTATCACTCCCTTATTTTTGTAGCTTTGATGTCAGGCTGCAGGTGCAGGTATTCGGTAAATAAATCATCATATTCGTGAAGGTTCAGCTGCTCATGCATTTTGTCAATCTGCCACGGCTTGACGGTCAGTGTGTGCAGATGAGGAAACAGGCGGAAGGTCGTGGTAAAATGCTGCAGTACGGTATCTTCACGCAGCCGGCGCTGTTCATTAAAGCGGCGCGGCTGAAGCTTCTTTGAAGCGGCGGCTTTATTAAGAGCCGATTGATCAGGCATAAACATTTTCTTACCGGCACAGATCTGACGGCATTTTTGAAGCAGCCCGGTCTGACGGATTTCTCCGAGGTTCATCAGCAGGACACCGGAATTGAGATAATCTGCCCGCATCGGATGGCGCCGGAAGAACCAGCGGCCGTAATAATCCAGAACACCGGCAATCTCATAGCCGGAGAGGTCCTGATGGTAGAATCCACAAAGATCCCGGCGGCAGATTACGTCGGTATCCAGATATAACAGTTTCTCCGGCAGGCCGGGAATGAGATCGGCAAAGAGGCGCAGCATGCAGTAAGGGGTAAACCTTGTAGCCATATTTGCGGCCGGCAGATGGCTGCGAAATAATTCAGTTGTATCAAAGGAATGTACAAAATTATCCGGGTTATGCTGCCTCGCAAGATCGTCTAAGTAGGTAATCAGCTGACCGGATATCGGATCATAATCTTTGTCTGCAGTATGAATATGCATTGTCAATACGTAGATGTGCAGTGTTTCTCTGACATTTCTCAGCAGCGACAGGATGGAAAGGGTCAGGCCTTCTTCGATCTTGTCGTTTCCGCAGTAAAGAATATTCATGTTATGCTTCTCCATTCTCATAATGAATATATTCATAGTTACTGTTTTGACTCCGTTTGAGCATACATTCGTAAATATTCTGCCGCAGCTGTTCTTTCCGCTCTTTTGGAGGAAGTGAGTGATCCGGCAGGAAAGGACCATCCAGGTAGAGGGTCATTTTCGGTCTGCCGGCAAGTTTTCGCTTTTGATAAGCGGCAGTCATACAGAAGGAAGGCGCATCACAGGCAACAGGGAACCCGAACGAAGCAGCGGGGTAAGGACGGATACCGGTGTACCAGGGCCAGACATGAGCCTCCGGATAGATGACTACGCATTTCTTCTGCATGATCCTAAGTCGGATGGCGGCATGCAGCTTCTTCATTCCGGACAGTGAGTCCGGAGCCGGCAGCGCTCCGAGCATCGGCAGCAGCCGCCCAAGTATGGGAATACCCAGATTGGCCGGAGCGGCTACGATATAGCAGCAGCTTGGAGCCAATACCCGCATGGGTATAAAGGCATCACCGACCGGCTGGGTGTGATTGCAGTACAAAAAGTAACCGGACTTCGGGTATTGCCTTAACACCGACCGGTTTTTAATTTTGATGTGCAGATAGCACCGGCAGTATATAAAAGCACAGAACACTGCAAGGGTGTAAATGCATTTTGATACGATGCGGTATAATAAGCTGTCGTGGGCCCAGATATAACTGTCGGGAAGCTGAAAGGACTGATTCCCGCTTTCCACAAAATCATCGGTGTAGGATTGGTAGTATTGGGTTTTCGGTTTAAAGGTCTTTTTCATATATTAGCAGTATTGATATTTTGTGGATAATTTATACATTTTACCTTTTTGATTGACTAAAATGCAAACGCAGGCTAGAATGAGCCTTGGAGGTGCTGAAGTGAATTATCGATTATTAATACAATACGACGGAACCAGATATGATGGCTGGCAGCGGCAGAAGACCACCGGGAATACAATTCAGGGAAAGATCGAAGATGTGCTGAGCCGGATGACCGGCGCGGATGTGGAGATTAAAGGCGCCAGCCGTACCGATGCCGGTGTGCATGCCCGGGGGCAGGCGGCCAATGTGCATCTCCCCAAGGGATATTCAGAGAACGGAATAAGAGATTATCTCAATCAGTATCTGCCTGAGGATATCGGGGTACTTGAGGTAAAGGAAGTGTCCGATCGTTTTCACAGCCGCCTGAACGCAGGCGAAAAGACTTATATGTACCGGATATCGACGGACACCGTGAAGAACGTATTCGAAAGAAAATATATCTATGACTTGAATCAGCCGCTGGATATTGAAGCTATGGAGAGGGCTGCGGAATATTTAACCGGCGAGCATGATTTTCAGAGCTTTTGTGCCAGGAAGATGAAGAAGAGCACCATCCGCACACTGAATCAAATCAAGTTCCGGCAGAGGCACGGCGAGTTGGAGATTACTTACTGCGGCAGCGGCTTTCTCTATAATATGGTTCGGATTCTCACCGGCACTCTGATCGAAGTGGGCTTGCATGAGCGGACACCAGAGTCGGTCAAAGCGATGCTGGAAGCAAAAGAGCGGATAAAAGCAGGTCACACAGCTCCGGCAAAGGGACTGTGTCTGATAAAGATTAAATATTAAATTTAGTTGACATTATTCGACAGGATAGTATATACTATATTGAAAGTTGTAGAAGAGAATTCTATTAAAAGGGAGTAGTTTAAACGTATAGTCAACAATCGCGGCTCACGGAGCCTGGTTATATGTGCCATAGATCAGGTTACGAGACTTTTAGTGTATTTATTTCAGGAATTTGCGAATTCTTATAAATAAATATATTAGAAGTCTTTTTTGCTGCTTAACAAAGGTTCATTGAATGACCTTATTAAGAAGGAGGATTAGCAGATGAAAGAATGGTATCAAAAAACGAATGAAGAAGTATTGGCAGAGTTACAGGTGACCGGGGAGGGGCTTACCGGTGAGAAGGCGGCACAGCTTCTCGAGGAAAAAGGGGAAAATATGCTCCGGGAGGCAAAGAGAAAAAGTATCCTTCAGGTATTTATGTCCCAGTTTGCCGATCTGCTGGTGGTTATCCTGATCGCGGCAGCAGTGATTTCGATGTTTTCTGATAATCTGGAAAGTACGATTGTTATCTTTGCCGTAATTATTCTCAATGCAATTCTGGGGACGGTGCAGCATAAAAATGCCGAGAAGTCACTTGACAGTCTAAAGTCACTGTCATCACCCAGTGCAAAGGTTATCCGGGACGGTCAGAAGGTTGAAGTGTCTTCGAAAGAAGTAGTGCCGGGTGATATTCTGATATTGGAAACCGGTGATCTGGTGGTTGCAGATGGCAGAATTATTGAAAACTATACACTGCAGGTCAATGAAAGTTCGCTGACTGGTGAATCCACCAATGTCGAGAAGACGGTCAATGCTATTGCCGCAGAAGCGGGACTGGGTGACCGCACCAATATGGTTTACTCCGGCAGCCTCGTTACTTATGGACGTGCCGCAGTAGTAGTTACAGGAACCGGGATGGATACCGAAATCGGTAAAATTGCAGATTTGATGAATGCGGCGAAGGAAAAGAAAACACCTCTTCAAATCAGTATGGATAAGTTCAGCAGCCGTCTGGCGATGGGGATTATGATTATCTGTGTACTGGTATTTGCACTGAGTCTGTACCGTCAGATGGAGCTTCTCGATTCGCTGATGTTCGCAGTGGCACTGGCGGTAGCGGCGATACCGGAAGCACTGAGCTCAATCGTGACAATCGTGCAGGCCATGGGAACTCAGAAGATGGCGAAAGAACATGCGATTATCAAAGAATTAAAGGCGGTCGAAAGCCTGGGCTGTGTATCGGTTATCTGTTCCGATAAGACCGGAACGCTGACCCAGAATAAAATGACCGTGCAGGATATTTATATTGATGGTAAAGTACTCGAACCGAATAATATCGACCTGACCAATCAGCTGCACCGTTACCTGATGTACGATGCAATTCTTACCAATGATTCAGATATTGTCGATGGTAAGGGTATCGGTGATCCGACCGAGTATTCGCTGGTGGAAATGGTCGGTAAGATTGACTTGGAACATACGGCGATCCGCGATCTGATGCCGCGGATTGAAGAGATACCATTTGATTCCGATCGTAAGCTGATGACCACCAAATACCGCCTGCACGGAATCCCGACACTGCTGACCAAAGGTGCTCTGGATGTATTGATGGATCGGACGACCAGAATCCGAACGTCGGATGGAATTCATGCGATTACCGAAGAGGAACGGCAGGAGATCCTGGATCAGAACCTGCGGTTTTCGGAAAACGGACTGCGGGTGCTGGCATTCGCATACCGGGAAGTAGATGAAGATGACGATCTGACTCTGGATGATGAAGATGATTATATCTTCCTGGGTCTCATCTCGATGATGGATCCGCCGCGTGAAGAATCAAAAGAAGCGGTAGCAGATGCGAAACGGGCAGGAATTAAGCCGGTTATGATCACCGGTGACCATAAGATTACGGCTGCGGCGATTGCGAAACAGATCGGTATCTTTGAGGAAGGTGATATATCAGTAACCGGTGCGGAGCTGGATGCGATGTCGGATGAAGAGCTGGAACGGGATATCGAAAAAATATCAGTATACGCCAGAGTATCTCCGGAGAATAAAATCCGGATCGTGGAAATGTGGCAGAAGAAAGGTCATGTTACTTCGATGACGGGTGATGGGGTCAATGATGCACCGGCACTTAAGAAAGCGGATATCGGTGTGGCAATGGGAATTACCGGTACTGAGGTTTCAAAAGATGCTGCATCGATGATTTTGACAGACGATAATTTTGCAACTATTATAAAGGCAGTGGCAAATGGACGGAATGTATACCGGAACATTAAGAATTCCATTCAGTTTCTGCTATCCGGTAATATGGCCGGAATCCTCGGTGTGCTTTATACTTCGCTGGCAGGCCTGCCGGTACCGTTCCAGGCAGTGCACCTGCTGTTTATTAATCTGCTGACCGATTCACTTCCGGCGATTGCAATCGGAATGGAACCGGCAGAGAAGGACTTATTGAAGGATAAGCCGAGAGACCCGAAAGAGAGTATTCTGACCAAAGACTTCCTGACCAGCATTGTATTGCAGGGAGGATTGATCGCGATTTGTACGATGATTGCATTCCATCTGGGATTGGATACCGGTGATGCGGCGCTGGCAAGTACAATGGCATTTGCAATACTGACAGCAGCCAGATTGTTCCACGGTTTTAACTGCCGCAGCAGCCACTCGATTTTCAAGATCGGCTTTTCGCGCAACTGGTATAGTCTGGGAGCATTTGCAGCAGGAAT
>Ga0153946_1000402_pt1 | contig 19006 bp, 20 predicted proteins | sample TSNJ030MetaG_FD_104751 | JGI IMG/M metagenome (GOLD analysis project Ga0153946, IMG submission 104751) | Attine ant fungus gardens microbial communities from New Jersey, USA - TSNJ030 MetaG | ecosystem: Host-associated > Fungi > Mycelium > Unclassified | place: USA: New Jersey, Wharton State... | reverse complement strand
TTCGGATATTGTTTTAACCAATACTTTTCCGATTATTGATGAAGAAGGATTGCAACAAGTTCCTTATAAATTTAAAATCAAAAATACTTGTACGATTGATGCTCAATATAATATAACGTTAAATTCCTTTGGGGCAACTAACTTGATGGCAGATTCTTCGATAAAATATGCTTTTGGTTTATCGAAAAAAGATAAATTAACATATGATAAGAAGATTCTTACAACTGCTATAGAAAATACAAATATAAGTAATATTGATCTTAATAATCTAATAAAATCATATATCATAGGAAATGGTTTTTTAAGAGTTGGTGAAGAAAAAGAATTTAGTTTATATTTATGGATGGATCAAGATGCGCCAATGAGTGAAATGAAGAAAACATTCTCTGCAAAGATTTATGTTACTAATGTTACAACAAATAAAGCCCCGTTACTTGCTAATCTAAAAGCTACATCAAGTATTGCTTCGACTGGAACATTTTTAAATGGACCTTTATCAAAAGATAGAATTGAGAAACTCGAATTTGTTAATTCAAACAATGTACCAAACGATGCGCTTAGATTTTGGGATGTCTCTGAACAACAAAATGGTGCGATTATGGCTTGGTTATATGATAAAGATGCTAATGGATTATATGAAGTTTATATTGGACAAGAAGGCGGTGTTGTAGCTAATCCAAATTCGAGTTATTTATTTCAATTTTTAATTAATCTTTCCTCTATTGATTTAACTAATTTTGATACTTCCAATGTAACAACTATGTCTGATATGTTTAATAATTGCAGAAGTCTAACGAGTTTAGATGTAAGTGGTTTTGATACATCAAAGGTAACAACAATGTATCGGATGTTTTCTAGTCTTCAATCATTAACCAATTTAAATGTGAGTAGCTTTGATACTTCGAATGTCACAGATATGTCCGGCATGTTTTCAGGAGCTTGGGCATTAATGAGTTTAGATTTAAGTAACTTTAATACTTCCAATGTAACAAATATGAGTTCTATGTTTGATACTTGTAGTAGTTTAACTAGTTTAAATATAAGTAATTTTGAAACATCAAAGGTAACAAGCATGTCTTACATGTTTAATAATTGCAGAAGTCTAACGAGTTTAGATTTAAGTAGTTTTGATACAGCAAAAGTAACCCAAATATATAATATGTTTTATTATTGTTCTAAGTTAACAAGTATTAATTTAGTAAATGCAGTCTTTAATAATCCAGCAGTAGACTATACGTTTTTTGGCGTTCCATTAACTGCAATCATTCGAGTCAAAGATTTAGCAGCACAAAACTTCATCTTGTCATATGGTGTATTTCCAGGTGCTAATGTTGTAATTGGTTAACAAAATATTTTCTTTCTAATATAAATAAGCGATATTTATTTGAGTGATATCGTTTTTTTGTGGTAGAATAAATAATGGAAGTGATATTATGTTCGTAGATGTAGTTAAATTAAAATTAATGGCTGGAAAAGGTGGAGATGGATGTACCGCTTTTCATCGTGAGAAATATGTAGATATGGGTGGACCAGATGGTGGAAATGGTGGTAAAGGTGGCGACATCATTTTTCGTGTAGAAAAGGGTTTGCGTACATTAATCGATTTAAAATACCAAAAAATTATGAAAGCCGATAAAGGTGCAAATGGTAAGGGTAGTAGCAGAAATGGTGCGAATGCCGAAGATATCATTGTAAAAGTGCCAGAAGGAACAACAGTTTATGATGAAGAGACTAATCTTATTATCTGTGATTTAATAAATGATAAGGAAGAATATATCGTAGCGCATGGAGGTCGTGGAGGTCGTGGGAACCGGGCGTTTGCGACTCATGAAAATAATGCTCCGAAATATAGTGAACTTGGAGAACCTGGAGAACTACGTTTTATTCGTTGTGAATTAAAAGTATTAGCGGATGTTGGTTTCGTTGGCATGCCAAGTGTTGGGAAGAGCACGTTATTAAGCAAGATTAGTAATAGTAATCCAAAAATTGGAGCCTATCATTTTACCACATTAAGTCCAAATTTAGGCTTAGTAGAACTAGAAGATAAACGTCGTTTTGTAGTAGCTGACTTACCAGGTTTAATTGTAGGTGCCTCAAAAGGAGTAGGTCTTGGCGATCAATTCTTACGCCATGCGATGCGAACTCGAGTTATTGCCCATATTTTAGACATGGGAAGTTTTGAAGGAAGAAATCCAATTCAAGATTATGAAGAAATTCGGGAAGAAATTAAAAACTATAGTAATGAACTGGCAAATAAAGAAGAAGTTATAATTGCCAATAAATGTGATTTACCAGCTTTCGAAGAAAATTTAAAACGATTTAAAGAAAAATATCCAAATAAAAAAATCTTCTCGATTAGTGCAGAAGAAGAAATTGGAATTAAAGAACTTTTAAATGAGTTAGTTACAATTGTTGAAAATATTCCATATAAAGAAATTTATGATGATAGTGATTATGAGAAGACAATTATTTATAAATTTAAACAAGAAAAACCATACACTATCACGAAAGAAAATAATGTATGGGTCTTATCTGGACATGAGGTCGAAACTTTATTTCATATGACTCGCTTTAGTGAGCCTGAGGGAGTAATTCGTTTTGGTCGTAAACTTCATGGGATGGGAATCGAAGATGAGTTAGAACGCTTAGGTGCAGTGCGTGGTGATGAAGTTCAAATCTTAGACTATATCTTCATCTTTAAAGACTAAGATTGAGCCAACTTTAATTTTTTTGCTAGTATTTGAAGGTAATTTTAAAATACTAGTTTTTTTATGGTCTCGATTTGTTTTAACAATTTTGTTTTTTTCAACATTTTTATATATTTCTACTATTTGATTCTGTTCGTTTAAGATTAAAATATTTATTTTATCTTTTTCAAAAAAGGTATTTACTTTTATAGTTTCTGTATAGAGAATTCCTTTTTCTTTTGTTGCTTCAAATAAGTTTAATATTTTTTTTCCGAAGTTGTCTATTTTTTTTATTTCAATATCATTTTTGTTTAATTTTAGATACATAATAACCTCCTGTTTTTAAATTATATTAATTAATTTAGAAAATATGAGTTATATTTTTGGTGGAACTTAAAATATATCTATGTTATAATTTAATAGAAAATAATAAAGGGGCATCTATTATGAATCCAACATTTCGTAATAAAGCAAAATGTATCAGTCTTTTCTCGTTAAAGGGTGGTGTTGGTAAGACAACGCTTATTACTAATTTGGCTGGTATCTATACACAATTAGATAAAAAAGTATTACTACTTGTTATGGATTTAACGAGTGGTAGTCTTTCTTATGTCTTAAATCTTGAACCAACAAAGAGTATTTATAGTGTCACTTATGATATGGAGAATCGAAGATTTCAATCATTAAAGGATTATGTTTTAACTTATAATGATCATATTGATGTTTTAGCAGCACCAAAAGATCCAAGGCAAGCAAATAAGGTAAATAGTAATTATTTAGAAATTATTTTTGAGAAAGCAAAGCTTGATTATGACATTGTTTTAATTGATACGAATCATGTATTAAATGAATTAAATCTATTGACTCTTGATTATGTTGATCAAGTATTGTTTGTGATGAATAATGATGCAATAGATATTAAAAATATGAAATCGATGATTAATATTTTTAAAGATTTAGAAATGTTTAATTATAAGATTTTATTAAATAATAGTCGTGATCCTTATAAAAATTATTTTTCTTTGTACGATATTAAAAATATTATTCAATCAAATATTGATTATATTATTTCAAATGAATTTTATATGAAAAATTTAGAATATTTTATTATGGAAGGAAAAATAGTTTCCTTAGATCCGAAAATGGCAAAAGTTTTTTCTAAAGATTTTTCAACCTTTATGGTAATTGCTTCTGATTTATTGGAGGGGGTGTAGGTAATGGCAAAAAAGTTGGTAGATATCTTTCAAGTTGAAAGAAAAGCAATTAAGGAATCCTCGTTAAATGATTATGAAATATTTCAAGATAAACAATTATTAGATGACCTTAGAAAAAAAATAATATCGAATTTAATTGATTTAAAGATACCAGAAAATAAATCAATGAAAGATATTATTAATGAAGAAATTGATCGGGAATTAGAAGGATATGATGTTACTAATTTAGAACGAAATCATATTTTTAATTTAATAGATGGAGAAGTGAATGGATATGGACCAATTCTGCCTTTGCTTGAAGATGAGTCTGTAGCAGATATTATGGTGAATGGTCCAAATGATATCTTTGTGGAGATTGACGGTAAAATTAGAAAAGATGATTCCATTTCCTTTATTAATGATGATCATATTATTAGAACGATTGACCGATTAATATCCGCGGTTGGGAAGACGATTGATATTAAGAATCCAATTGTTGATTCGAGGCTAGAAGATGGATCAAGGATCCATGCTGTTATTCCACCTTTGGCTATGAATGGTCCGGTCTTTACGATTAAGAAAATAAGAAAGGAACCGTTATTGTTAGATGATTTAATTAGAATTGGTTGTATGACACCTTATATGGCTGATTTCTTATCTTCTTCTATCCGGGCTCGATTAAATATTATTGTTTGTGGAATTGGTGGAAGCGGGACCACGACTATTTTAAATGCGTTGAGTAATTATATTGATGATAAAGAACGAATTATTACAATTGAAAATATTGCGGAATTAAATATTCATAAACCCCATGTTATTTCTTTTGAAAGTAACAAGAAGCATTCAGCCCCAAATACCATTAAATTATTATTTAATAATGCAATTAAAATGCGGGCTGATCGAATTGTAGTTGGAGACATCGAAGAAGAAGAAGTTTATCCGGTATTACAAGCAATTAATACAGGAATTCAAGGATTAATTGGAGGTTTAAATGCAAGTGATCCATTGGATGCTTTAAGAAGACTTGAAAATCTTTGTATGTTAACTAATCCAGAACTAACACCTGAAGGAATTCGATTACTTATTTCAGAAGGAATTGATTTGATCGTTTGTGTTGAAAAATTAAATGATGGTAAAAGAAAGATTACTCATATTAGTGAAATAGTAAAAGAGGACAAGAACTTAGGTATAAATGAAATATTTAGATTCCACAAGGAATTCTTTATGGAAGATTTTGTTTCTGGAGAATTTGTTTTATATAACACGGTTTTACCAAAAACATTCTTTAAAATTAAGTCTCGTGGGATTAGTGAAATTGATTTTATGTTTCAAAAATGAGGTAAAAGATGAATCTAAACATAACAAATTTAATTATTGTTCAGATATTAATTATCCTTGGTTTAATTTTAACTGGATATTTTATCTTTAGAGAATTTAGGTTAATGCAATATGAAAAGCGCTTTAACCTTTTTTCCGTTTCTTCAAAAAAATTAAATAAATTATCTTTGTTTGAAAAGATTTATGCTTTATTATGGAAAGTAATATTTAACGTTTCTAAATTTTTAAATAAATTTTCTATTTTTCGATATTATGGTAAAAAATATGATTATTTTATTGATCAATATCGTCATCCAAAACGAAAAGGAATTCATTTTTTTACGATTAAAGTTTTAATTGCTTTTAGTCTTTTAGTGTTAGCAATTATATCATTATCATTTCAAGAATCGGAACTTAAGTTATATATTCTAATTTGTGTTTGTTTATTAGGTTTTTTTGTTCCAAATATTTTCTTTCATATAATAACTGATAATCGCAAAATGAATTTAAAAAATCAATTATTAAGTGCGATAGTAATACTAAATAATACATTGGAACACGAGAAAAGTTTAATTACGAGCATAGCTTTAGTAAAAGAACAATTATCTGGGCAAATTAAATATGAATTTGAAAAAATTTATAATGATATGTGTTATGGATTAAAAAATACTACGGTATTTAAACGTTTTGCAACTAGAACGCAATTGGAAATAGGATATTTTATTGCAATCGCAATTGAGGCCAATGCTTTAGAAGGTAATTGCGAGGCAGTATTTAGGCGAGCTGAAACAATTTTATATGAAGAGAAAAATTTAAATCGTTCCAAGGCTTTATTTACTAAAATTTATAATATTATTTCTTACATTTTAATGTTCATTCCATTTGTAATATGTGTAACGATGTTATTAATAAAAAGAGATTATTATCAAGTGTTTTTTGAATCCTCATATAATATTCTTTTATTAGTCTTTCTATTTTTGTGTTTCTGTTTATATTATTATTTAATATTAGGGAATCGGAGGGGAATTAAATGAATGGAGAAAGGATACATTTAAAGAAAACGGTTCAATTATTAAAACAAAAAAACAATTTTTTAGGAAATAAAGGGTATAAGAATCTCTCTATTTTTCTTAATATTCGTTTGCTTATAACAATAATAATATTTTTATTCTCCTTGTTTTCCCTTTCTTATGGTTATTTTTGGGCACCGATTTTATCGATCATTTATTTTTATGGAATCGAGTATCTCTTTTTTGATTTAAGAATTAGAAAGAAGGATGAAAAGTTATTGTTGGAGGCTTTATTCTTTTTTGAAATTTTGGTAATTAGTTTGGATGATCAAAGAAATGTAATACAAGATTTAAAAAAAGTTTGTAATTGCGTTAAAGGGGAATTAGCTGAAAATGTTAATGATATTATCAATGATTTAGAATACGGAAAAGAAAAAGAAAGTATTTTTGATCGATTAAAACAAAGTATTTCAAATAAAGAGGTCTATTTATTATTAGTTAATATTTTTCATGCTTTAACAAATCAAACTAATTTAAAGGAATCATTAGAACAACAATTAGTTTATTTAAAGGAGTATCGCACTACTAGATTTAAGTATCAAGTGATAAAGACATATTTTTTGTTATTTCTAGTTAGTATAATTTTATTACTTCCAATTGTTGTTATTCTTTTAAATCCAAGTATTATCTTGTCATAAAGTGGTAATTTAGCCCACTTTTTTCATATTCATATTACATTTGTGATATATTTAATTTAGAAAGAGGATGAACATGTTATTAGAGTGTAAAAATGTTTATAAAACATTTGGTAAAAAAGAAATTTTACATGATGTGACATTTGGAATTGATGAAGGAGATGTTTTAGCTTTTATTGGGCCAAATGGAAGTGGGAAGACCACAACAATTAAGTTAATGTTGGGATTACAATCAATTACAAAAGGTTCTATTTTTATTGAAGGTAATAACGTAGAATCGGATTTTGTAGAAGCTATTAAAAACGTGGGAGCAATTGTTGAAAATCCTGATTTTTATATGTATATGAGCGGATATGATAATTTACTTCTTTGTGCAAGAATGTATCCAAACGTAGATGAATCACGAGTTAAAGAAGTAGTTAAAATGGTTAAACTTGAAAATAGAATTCATGATAAGGTGAGTAAATATTCTCTTGGAATGAGACAACGTTTAGGGATTGCTCAAGCAATTTTACATCACCCTAAGCTACTTATTCTAGATGAGCCAACAAACGGCTTAGATCCAGAAGGAATCAAGGAATTAAGAGAACTAATAGCTTCTTTAGCAAAAAAAGAAAAGATGGGAATCTTTATTTCCAGTCATGCATTGCTGGAATTAGAAACTTTCTGTAATAAAGTTTGCATTATTAAGAATGGGGCAATTATTGAAACAACAAGTGTTAAGAAATTAAAGAATGATATTGTAAATGTTTATAGCATTTCTTGTAGTGATTTAGAGAAAGCAAATCAAATCATTGAGGGAACAATTATAGATGATCATATAGCTTTAGAAATCGATCGTGAAGAAATTCCGAAAGTGATAAAAAAATTAGTAAAAGCAAATATTGATGTATTTGAAGTGAAATTACAAGATATTAGTTTAGAAGATGCTTTCTTAAATAAAGTGGGAGGTAATATCATTGATTAATTTAATTAAAAATGAATTTATAAAATTAAGAAAAAGAAAAAATTTTAGAATTTTATTATTAATATTAACTGGTGTTATTTTATTAAATACAGTTATTTATAAATATGCTTATAATGATAATGACATTCATAGTTCATACTACTATTATTATGATGAGAATTATATTGAAAGTGAACTTTCTTCATTAAAGAAGGAAAATGAACAAACAAGAACTTATTACTTAAGTTTAAAAACGGAACAAAAGTTACTTGAAATATCAAATCGATATAATTCTAATTCGTGGCAATTTGAATTAATACATAGCTATTATTATATTTTTGAAAATTATGTTGAGGCAGTTGAATTTAGTGGGAATAAAGAAGCAATTACTGCTTATAATGAAATGATTGCTAAATTTGATGCTGATGATTGGAAATATTTTGTTAATAAAGATAAAGAAAAGATTGAAAGTGAATTAGAAGAGATTATTTTATCGCTTTCTAATACTATCGATAAAAAAGAGATTGCCGCTTATGAATCTCAAAAAGCTAATTTATTACTAGCAAGAGAAATTGCCAATTTAAGATTAGATAAAAATATTAGTTTTGAAAATAATTATTTAAATCGAGCTTTGATTAATTATGAAAATGCAAGGATTCAATTACTTTCTTTAGAGAATACTGATGAAATGACACGTGAACAAGAACAGACAATTCAAAATCTTGAGGAAGAAATGACTATAAATAAGTATATTGTTGAGAATGGGATTGATCATTTTAAAGAAGATAATTTAAGAGGAATGCTAAGTTCTTGCATGTCATCTAATTTATTTATAATATTAGTTATATTGGTCGTCGCGGGCTCTACTATAATTAGTGATGAAATGCAAAAGGGAACAATTAAATTATTATTAATTAAACCCCATACAAGAAATAAAATATTAGCTTCTAAGTTCTTAGTATTAATGCTATTGATTCCGACTTTAATTATTTTTACATTTGTAGTTCAATTTATTATTGGCGCTATCTTCTTTGGGGTTTCATCGATAGGAGATCCGATTTTAATTTATCATTTTGCAAATGAAGCGGTATTTACTTTAAATATAGTTGCAAAATACTTATTAGATTTTGTATTGGTATTACCACAAATAATATTACTTGCAACTCTTGCCTTTGCTTTAGGAACGATTTTTACAACAAATATTTTAGGAATTACAGTACCACTTCTAGGATTATTTGGATATGAATTAATCAACTTAGTGGCAACAACATTTAATGTTCATATTTTAAAATACTTTGTGACAATGAACTGGGATTTAAGTTTATTTACCTTTGGTAAGTTAGCACCAATGACAGGGATGAATTTAATATTAGCGATTATTCTATGTTTCATTTATTTAATAATAATGTTAGTAGTATCTTTTGTAGTATTTAAGAAAAGAAATATTAAAAACGTTTAAGATTAGGAAAACTAATCTTTTTCTTTATTTTGCTCATAATAATACTGGTGGTGATATTATGGAAAATCAAAGTTCGTTTAAAATGCGAAAAATCAATAAAATTATTGATATAAAATTAAATGAAGAAAATTCAAATTTAAAGAAGAAAGAAAAAGAAAAGAACGCTGATTGTGATAATAAATAATTATCTCTAATAAATATAATTTTAATATGGAATTAGGAATCAAATTTTAATGAATAAGAAAGACAGAAATACAAGATTTGGTTCACAATCTTTCTTATTAAGAATAAATGAAAATAGAATAGCTAATCTATTTCTTTTTTTTGATACAAATGTATGGTAAAATGAAAATGGAAGTGATTAGAATGTATGATTATATTAAAGGTATGGTAGCAGGAATTGGTGCTAACTATATTGTAATAGATAACAATGGATTAGGTTTTAAGATTTTTACACCGAATCCATTTGCTTTTCAAGAAGAAACAGAAGAAAAAATTTATATTCATCATATTGTAAAAGAAGAAGAGTTTAGTTTTTATGGTTTTAAGTCATTGGAGGAAAGAGATTTATTTCTTCGTTTAATCAGTGTTAAGGGGTTAGGTGCAAAAATGGCTATGCCAATGCTAGCAAGTGGAAGTGTTGCGGGTATTATTGATGCAATTGATCGGGAAAATATTTTATATTTGAAGAAATTTCCGAAAATTGGTGATAAAGTTGCAAGACAAATTATATTAGATTTAAAAGGAAAGCTAACTCAATCGGAAACACCGACAAGTTCTAATTTTGATGAATTAGTTAGTGTATTAGAATCATTAGGTTATAAAAATGCTGACATCAAAAAAATATTGCCTAAGATTGATGCAAATAAAGAAATTGAACAACAAATTAAGGATGCTTTAAAGTTGTTATTGAAATAGGAGGAACTAAATGGAAGAAAATATTTTAGATGGAAATCGATTAATAAGTGATATAGCTGAGCAAAATATTAGACCTGCTACTTTAGAAGAATATGTGGGTCAAAAAGATGTAACTGAAAATCTAAAAGTATTTATTGAAGCTGCGAAAATTCGAAAAGAATCACTAGATCATGTATTACTTTATGGTCCTCCAGGATTAGGTAAGACAACATTAGCTTATATCATTGCAAATGAACTTGATGTAAATATTAAATGTGCTAGTGGTCCTTCAATTGAAAAAAGCGGAGATTTAGCAGCTGTTTTATCTACTCTTGAGCCAGGAGATGTATTATTTATTGATGAGATTCATCGAATGCCAAAGTATATTGAAGAAATTTTATATTCGGCAATGGAAGACTTTAAATTGGATATTGTTTTAAATAATGATGGGAAAAGTAGAAACATTCAAATTGATTTACCGCCTTTTACTTTAGTTGGAGCAACGACAAGGGCGGGTGATATTTCTGCTCCCTTACGAGATCGTTTTGGGATCATTTCCAAGCTAAGTTATTATTCAAAGGAAGATCTAACTAAAATCATCTTAAGAACTAGTAGAGTGCTTGAAATGGAGATTAATGAGGATGCAGCCTTCATAGTTGCAGGTCGTTGTCGTAAAACACCAAGAATTGCTAATCGTTTATTTAAAAGAATTCGCGACTTTACTTTAGTTGAAGGATTAGAAACAATTGATGTTTTAATTACCAAAAGTTCTTTAGAACGCTTAAAAGTGGATGAATTTGGACTTGATAATATCGATATTGAATATTTACATAGTTTAATTGAAAAATTTAATGGTGGTCCGGTTGGTGTAGAAACAATTGCTACTTCAATAGGAGAGGAAGTAACAACGATAGAAGATGTTGTAGAACCTTTTTTAATGCAAGAAGGCTTTATTAAAAGAACACCAAGAGGGCGAGTAGCAACTGAGAAAAGTTATAATCATTTACATATTACTCATAATGAATCTTTATTTTAAAGATAGACTTTTCTATCTTTTTTCTTTATAATGTTAAAAGTTGATGGAGGTAGTATTATGAAAACAGATGACTTTAATTATGAATTGCCTTTAGAACTAATCGCTCAAACTCCTTTAAAGAATCGAAGTGAATCGAAGCTATTAGTTGTAGATCGAATAAGTGGAGATTTATCTCATCAAAATTTTTATGATATTGTTGATTTAATTGAAGAAAATAGTGTATTAGTTTTAAATGATACAAAAGTCATTCCTGCACGCTTATTTGGTAGTAAAGAAAGCACGAATGCTCGAATTGAATTATTACTTTTAAAAGATTTAGGAAATAATATTTATGAATGTCTAGCAAGACCGGCTAAAAGATTACAAGTTCATACAATTATTTCTTTTGGAGATGGAAGATTAAAAGCAGAAGTATTAAGTAAATTAGAGGATGGGATTGTTCATGTCAAATTTATTTATGAAGGTATTTTTTTGGAAATCTTAGATTCTTTAGGTGAAATGCCACTTCCTCCTTATATTCATGAAAAATTAGAGGATAAAGACCGGTATCAAACGGTTTATGCAAAACATGTAGGAAGTGCCGCGGCTCCGACTGCAGGGCTTCATTTTACGAATGAGCTTCTAAAAAAGTTGAAAGACAAAGGAATAACAATTTGTTACACAACATTACATGTAGGCCTTGGGACATTTCGCCCAGTGGAAGTTGAAGATGTAAAAAAACATAAAATGCATGAAGAATATTATGAATTAAGTGAGAGTGTGGCTGATATTTTAAATCAGGCCAAATTAGATGGGAAGAAAATTGTAGCAGTCGGTACTACAACAACGCGAGTACTAGAAACTGTTTTTAATAAATATAAAGAGTTTAAAGCAATTTCTGGTAAAACCGATATCTTTATTTATCCGGGATATGAATTTAAGGCTATTGATTGTTTGATTACAAATTTTCATTTGCCAAAAAGTACATTATTGATGTTAGTTAGTGCCTTTTCTAGTAAAGAAATTATAATGAAGGCATATAGTGAGGCTGTAAAAAAGCAATATCGTTTCTTTTCTTTTGGAGATGCTATGTATCTTTATAAAAATTAATTAGTTAATTTCTTTTTAGATGAAAAATATATGATAAAATAAAATCGAGGTAAATTATGAAAGTACAATTTAAATTAAATTATGAAGATCAAAAAACTATGGCTCGTTTAGGTCAGGTTGAATATAATGGAGTGTCTTATGAAACACCAATGTTTATGCCAGTAGGAACTCAGGCAACAGTAAAAACGTTAAGCCCTGAGGAATTAGTAAGTATGGGTTCAGGAATCGTGCTTGCTAACACCTATCATTTATGGCTACGTCCTGGCAATGATATTGTTGCTCTAGCTGGAGGATTGCATAAATTTATGAATTATAAAGGTCCTATTTTAACTGATTCAGGTGGATATCAAGTTTTTTCTTTAGCTAAACCAAAGGATATTACTGAAGAAGGAGTTCATTTTAAAAACAATCTAAATGGTGATGCTTTATTATTGACTCCGGAAAAATCCATTCAAATTCAAGAAGATCTTGGTAGTGATATTGTTATGAGTTTTGATGAGTGTGTTGGATATCCTGCAGAAAGAGTATATGTAGAAAAAAGTGTAGAAAGAACATTACGTTGGGCTCGTCGTGGTAAAGATACATTCAAAGGAGATAATCAAATCCTTTTTGGGATTGTTCAAGGTGGAGAATTCGAAGATTTAAGGCGTTATTGTGCCGAAGAATTGGTGAAAATGGATTTTGATGGTTATTCAATTGGGGGAACAAGCGTAGGAGAACCAAAAAATCTTCAATATAAAATGGTTGAATATTCAACTCCTTATTTACCAAAAGATAAACTAAGGTATTTAATGGGAGTTGGCGATCCTATTGATTTGGTTGAGAATGTAATCAGAGGAATTGATCTTTTTGACTGTGTTTCCCCGACAAGACTTGCAAGACATGGACATGCTTATACAAAATTTGGAAAAGTAAATGTTCGTAATAGTAAATATAAAGCAGATTTTACTGCCTTAAGTGAAGATTGCGATTGTTACTGTTGTAAAAATTATACTAAGGCTTATTTAAGACATTTAATTGTTGCAAACGAAACATTTGGAGCTCGTTTATTATCGATTCATAATATTAGTTATTTACATAACTTAATGAAAGAAATTAGACTAGCAATTAAAGAAGATCGTATTCTAGAGTTTAGAGAACAATTTATTAAGGATTATTTTGGTTAAAAAGAATTTAAATTGGGAAGTGAATGTATTATGGAGAAAAAAGTAGGGCTAAGTTTAATTGTAATACTTTGTTTATTAATTATTATTCCAACTATTCTTAGAATATCTAAGACACATCAAGATAGACTTATAGCCGTGAGCGAGAAACGAATCATTGAAGCAGCACAAAACTGTTATGCGCAGGATCGTTGTTTAGAAGATATTATTTATTTAAAAGATTTATATGAATTTGGATATTTAGAAAAACAATATGATCCCATTTCTAAAGTTTATTATAGTGAAGAAAGTTATGTTTTAAAAAAAGAAGATACTTATATCTTTATTGCCGATATTTAGTATCTTTTTTTAATTCTTCTTTTTTTTGTTGATTCCAAGCATTGAACCAAATACACTGGATAAGATTAGAACAGTGTAATAGATGAATCGTTCAAAAGAAAATCCTGTTTGATAAAATAATAAATTGATTAAAACTAAAGTGATAATTAAAAGAAAACCAATTTTAATTCCTTCTAAATAACCTTTTTGTTCTGTGTTTTGACCATATTTATAACCAATAAATAGAAAGAATAATATCATTATTATAATTGCCATAATACTTTTTAGCCCCGATCCTAAAAGATTAAAATAGCCTAATATACTAAAAATTAAACTCAATATGAGTATTCCTCCAACAAAAACACCGATTGTTTTTGCATATTTTACTAATAGTTTCATGTAATCACCTAATAAATACTATGTTATGATTAAAATTTTATGAATAATCACATAATATATTTAGGTGATAATTTATGGAAATTTTTTTAGTGTTATATCGGACTCTCTTTTTTTACTTCTTTATCGTTTTTCTATATCGAATTATGGGAAAAAGAGAAATTGGTCAACTTGGAATAATTGATTTAATTGTTTCAATCTTAATTGCCGAAATGGTAGCAATTAGTATTGAAAATATAGATCAATCAATTTGGATGACAATAATTCCTTTGATTGTATTGGTAATTTTAGAAGTTGGACTTGCCTACATCAGTACAAAATCAAGAAAATTTAGAACTTTTTTTGCAGGGAAACCAAGTTTAATTATTTGTCGAGGCAAAATTAATCTTAATGAAATGGTAAAACAGCGATATAACATGGATGATTTATTGTTAAGTTTACGTCAAAAAGAAGTTAAAAGTATTGAAGAAGTTGAATATGCTTTCTTGGAATCTAATGGGAAGTTATCGGTTTTTAAATATAATTTCTTTAGGATTAAAAGTCAATATCCAATGCCGGTTATTTTAGATGGAATAGTTCAAGAAACAACATTAAAAGCGATTCATAAAAACGAATATTGGTTAAGAAATATTTTAAAGAAGAAAAATATGGAACCAGAGAATATCTTTTATGCTTTTTTAAAAAAGAAACAGTTATTTTTGATTCAAAAGAAAGATTTATGACAAAAAAAGTCCTTTAATAAACTTTTTGAAAATGCTATAATGTTCTTACAGTTTATCAAGGGAGAGTATATATGAATGATTTTGTGATGAAAAAGAAAATAAGACGTCAAAAATGGTTAATTTGTGGCAGTATTTTTTTTACTGTTATTGCAATTCTTTTTATTTCCATTGTAATGTGTAATCATTTATATTCGATTCGTAAAATAGAACGCTTAAAAAAAGTCGAGGATTATACAAAGTTCACTTTGACAATGAGGCTCTCAAACCGTTGTGATGAGGAAGAAATTACTTTATTTGTTCATGAAGACGTGGTCTACAAAACAAAATGTTTTAAAGAAATTTATGTTTTTTACGGTAGTACTTTCTTAAGTTTAGAAGAAGCTTATGAAAAAAACTATTTTAAACTAAAGGATATTTTTTTTCATATGATTCGTACGAAAGGTGAAGAATATGATACTTATGAATACTTTAGAGGTCTTACTAATGAAGAAAACTACCGAATAATAGCTTATAAAAACGAAGAAGGAAAAGTTAAAGAAGTACTATTTGAAAAACTTGTATAATCAATATGAGTTTTTTTCTTTGTTACGAAGAATTGGAATAATATGTTTTAAATTGGCTAAAACAACAAAAATAATATTAATTATTTCAGCATAAATTAAGCTGTAAATTCCAATTTTTAAGTTGGATAAGAGAACAATTGTAACAAGTTTAATGATTTGACCATAAAAAGTTACTTGCATGGTTGCTTTACTTTTACCTAGCGCTTGGAGCGTACTAATAATTGGAGCTTCTAAGTAGAATAAGACGAAGAAGGGAGCAAGTACTTTAATATAATCAACGCCAAGGGTTGTATTATAAACAATACTAAGTAATTGTTCTCTAAAAAAGAAAATTAACATTGAAAAAAGAAAACCGATAATGAACGAAAAGCCCGTTGCTTGAAAAAACCTTCGTTTAATCATACTTTTATTGTTTTGCCCAGCATATTTGCTGATTTCTGGAATTAAAGCAGAACAGATGGAAGAAACAAAGAAGGAGGGAAGAATTAGTAAAGAAATAGTATAACCATTATAAACGCCATATTCCATTAAAATATATTCATTTGAATAACCCATTTTAACAAGAAAAAAAGTTAAAACAATAGGTTCAAAGAATAAACCAATATTACCAATGAATCTTGAGGAAACAGTAGGAATACTAATATCTAAGACATCTTTAATACATCGTTTATCTGGTTTTAAATCCCTTTTTTTAAGTTTAATATTTCGAGGCAAGAAAAATAATAATACTATAATACTGATAATTTCTGAGATGACATTTAAAAGAATTAAGAAGATTACAGCAAGCAACACACTTGTTGCCATTAATTTTGGTAAGACTAAATAGATTAATAAAAGTCTTGCGATTTGTTCAAATATATTAGAGATAGTTGAAGGTAGCATCTCTTGTTTACCAAAAAAATAGCCTTTTATAACAGAGGAGATGCTGATAAAAGGAAGGGTTGCACTCATGGCAATGATTAAATAATAGGTTTCATCATTTTGAAGTAAAGTTGTAGCGATAAATCTTGCACTACTAAGAGTGATTGTTATAAGTGCTACATTAACCAATAAAATGATAAAGGTAGAAGATATTAATATTTTTTTGGAGCTATTTTTATGTTCAGCAATTAGCTTTGAAATAGCAATTGGAAGAGATAAGGAAGCGATTGTAATTAAAAGAGAGTAAGTAGGCATAACAATTGAATATAAGCTAACACCAACGTTGCCAACAATTCTTGTATATACGACTTTTATGATAAAACCAAGGATCTTGGTAATAAATCCCCCGCACATGAGGATAAGAGTGGATGTAAGGAATTTATTTTTTTTCATGGATATCTCCTTTTAAAATACAAATTTTTGATATATAATAATGTATATGAACAAAACTAAGGTTTTAGAAGGAGCGAGAAATGATGGAACATGAAAAATTTACATCTCTAAATTCATTATATGAAAGATTAGTTCCTGCTCTTCGAACAAGGATGCATGAACTTCATCAAAAAAAATTATATTTTATAAAAGAAGAAGATATCTTTCAAGCAATTCGAATAAATAGATGGAATGATACTAGAGGCCTAACGCTTTTTGATATGGTAGATGATATTTTGAATATTGAAGAAGAAATTATTTTGGAATATATAAGATTGAAGGTTGAACAACATGAATAAGGAAAGTGTAGAATTAAAAGATTTATTAGAAAAAGTAAATAAAAATTATTTAAGTGATGAATTAGAATTGATCAAGAAAGCATATCAATATGCTTTAAAGCAACATTTAAATAAGAAACGATTAAATGGTGAAGATTATATTACTCATCCACTAGAAGTGGCAATGATTTTAGCAGATTTAAATGTTGATCATGAAACAATTATTGCAGCCTTAATTCATGAAACCATGAATCATGCTAGTGCTACAAAAGAAGAAATAGAAACATTATTTGGAGCAGGAGTTGCTGGAATTGTTAGTTCGATTAGTAAAATCAATCGTCTTGAATTATCAGATAATACTGAGGCCGCGGCTACCCATTTAAGAAAAGTCTTAATTGGATTAAGTGAAGATGTTCGTGTATTATTCGTAAAACTTGCCGATCGTTTGCATAATTTAAGAACGGCTTATGCCTTACCTAAAACCGAAATTATTCGTAAAGCGAATGAAACTATTCAAGTATTAATTCCAATTGCCCATCGATTAGGTATTTATTCAATTAAAACAGAAATGGAAGATTTATGTTTACGATATATAAAACCAGATGTTTATAATGATATTTTAAAACGGTTGGATGCCTCTCGCAATGAATTAAAAGATCTATTAGAAGAAATGCAAGATGCGATTAGTGAAGTACTCATTGATAATAATATTAAGTTTGTGATTAAAAGCCGTGTTAAAAGTGTTCATAGTATTTATAAGAAACTGGATAACGGGAAGAACTGGAATAAAATATATGATATTCTAGCAATGAGAGTTATTTTAGATAATGTTAGTGATTGCTATTTAACGGTTGGATTGATACATTCTAAATACCGACCAATTCCTGGCAGATTTAAAGATTATATTGCAATGCCAAAACAAAATATGTATCAAAGTTTACATACTGGTGTATTTGGAGCCAATGGTCATATCTTTGAAATTCAAATTCGAACTCAGGAAATGGATGAACTAAGTGAAAAAGGAATGGCTTCTCACTGGTCTTATAAAGAAAAAGGTTCAAAGAAAATCCATAGTAATATGGAACAAAAGTTAGAAATCTTTAGAAGTATTATTGAAAATAACGGAGAATATCAAGAAGCAGAAATTGAAAATCGAATGAATACAGAAATATTTAATGATTTTATTTATGTCTTTACGCCAAAAGGTGATGTTATTGAACTTCCGAAAGCTTCAACGCCAATTGATTTTGCGTATCGAATCCATTCTGCTGTTGGAGATAAAACAACGGGAGCTTTAGTTAATGATGTCATTGTTCCTCTTGATCATGAATTACAGGATAATGACATCGTTAAAATGATGACGACGAACGGAAGTGTCCCTAAGAAAGAATGGTTACAATTTGTAAAAACTACTCAAGCTAGAAATAAAATCAAATCTTTCTTTAGCAAACAAGATCGAGAAAATTATATTGAAAAAGGAAAAACATTAATTGAACGAGAGCTTCGGAAACAAAAATTATCATTTGATACAGTTTTTTCTAATGAAAATATCAAAAAAGTATTAGCGGATTTAAAAGTAACAGATATTATGGAAGTTTATTTTCTAGTTGGTTCTCTTCGCTATACCTCACATTATATTGTTGATTTAACTAGAGATGAAAAGAAAAATGTGACTGATGTATTAATTGAACGAATTATGAACCAAGAAATCAAGAAAGTATCTTATAAAAACGATGTTATAGTGCAAGGAATAGGCGATATTCGTGTTAATTTAGCAAAATGCTGTCAACCAGTTAAGGGTGATCCAATCATTGGTTATATCACTAAAGGAGAGGGCGTCAGTGTGCATCGTAGTGATTGTATTAATGTTACAAATAAAAAAGA
>Ga0153946_1000400_pt1 | contig 19025 bp, 14 predicted proteins | sample TSNJ030MetaG_FD_104751 | JGI IMG/M metagenome (GOLD analysis project Ga0153946, IMG submission 104751) | Attine ant fungus gardens microbial communities from New Jersey, USA - TSNJ030 MetaG | ecosystem: Host-associated > Fungi > Mycelium > Unclassified | place: USA: New Jersey, Wharton State... | reverse complement strand
GAAAAGATTTGCGAGGGATTATTGTGCCAGACAAGGCGAAGGACGCAGGCGGGCTGACGCCCGGCAAGGACGACAACGCAGTATGGCGCAATAATACCCGTAAAGCTTTCGACGATTTGATGGAAGATTAGTATAAACAATAGCTTTTTGCGGCAGTGCAGCCGCGGGGTTGTTTTTCCCATGCAATGCAGAATGGCGGCCACCGCAACTATTTGCGGTGGCCGCCAAAGAAAACATTTGCCAAAATAAGTTGGTACTTCGTTATTCTACCGTCACCGATTTGGCCAGGTTGCGGGGCTTATCCACGTCGCAGCCCCTGGCCACGGCGATGTGATAGGCAAAGAGCTGCAATACCACCACCGAGAGCAGCGGCATGAAGAGATCCTCCTGGGCGGGCAGCCGGACGATGTGATCGTAAAGGTCTTCGTCGATGGCAAAGCCGTCCTTGCAGATGATGATGACGTCGCCGCCCCGGGAACGGGCCTCCTTGACGTTGCTGACGGTCTTGGGCATCAAGTCCTTCTGGGTAATGAGGGCCACCACCGGCACCCCCTTTGTGATGAGGGAGATGGTGCCGTGCTTTATTTCACCGGAGGTGTATGCCTCGGAATGGATGTAGGAAATTTCCTTGAGCTTCAGGGAGCCCTCCATGGCAAGGGAGTAGTCGATGCCCCGGCCCAGGTAAAAGAGGCTGGTGGTCTCGGTGAAGCGGGGGGCCAGATCCTTGAGGGGCTCGCTGAATTCCAGCACGTCCTCCACCTTGTCGATGCACTCCAGCAACTGTTTTGTCAGGAGCGCCGCCGCCGCTGCGTCCAGCTTGCCCACGTCCCTGGCAACGGCGATGGCCATGAGGTAGAGCACGGCTATCTGCACCGAAAAGGCCTTGGTGCTGGCCACGGCAATTTCCGGCCCGGCGTAGGTGTGCAGCAGGTAGTCGGCCTCCCGGGCCACGGAGGAGCCCGCCACATTGACAATGGCCAGGGTGTCCAACCCCCTCGCCTTCACAAGGCGCATGGCGGCCAGGGTGTCGGCGGTTTCGCCGCTTTGGGAGATGACCACCACCAGGGTGTCCTGCTCCAGCACCGGGTCGCGGTAGCGGAATTCCGAGGCGATGTCCACCTCGCAGGGGACGCGGGCCAGCTTTTCAATGAGGTTTTTGCCCACCATACAGGCGTGGCAGGCCGTGCCGCAGGCGATGAGTTGCACCCGCCGGTAGCGTCCAAAAAATCCCTTGGGGATGCCGTCCGCCGTAAAGTCCGGCACGCCGTCGCGGACGCGGGGATGCACGGTGTCGATGAGGGCCCGGGGCTGCTCGAAAATCTCCTTGAGCATAAAGTGGGGATAGCCGCTTTTCTGCGCCTGGTTCAGCGTCCAGTTGGCGGTCATGAGCTTCTTTTCCACCGGTTTGCCCTCCAGGGTGCGGATCTCCACCGCCTCCTTTGTGACGGCGGCAAGCTCCCCCTCCTCCAGCAGATAATAGTTGCGGGTGTGCTCCAGAATGGCGGGGACGTCGGAGGCGATAAAGTTTTCGCCCTCTCCCGCGCCGATAATCAAAGGGGAGTCCTTGCGGACGGCGTAGATGGCGGAGGGGAAGTCCGCGAAGAGAATGGCAAAGGCGTAAGAGCCCTCCAGCATTTCCAGCGTCCGCGCAATGGCTTCCCGGGGGTCTTTTTTGTAATGGAAGTCCAACAGCTTTACAGCGGTCTCGGTGTCGGTATCAGATGTAAAGGCATATCCCTTTTCAGTTAAATATTCCCGGATTTGCAGATAATTTTCGATGATGCCGTTGTGTACCAGCGTCACCTTTTCCGTGTAGTGGGGGTGGGAGTTTTTGTCCGAGGGCTCGCCGTGGGTGGCCCACCGGGTATGCCCGATGCCGCAGCTTCCCTGGGGGTTGCCATCGGCTTCCAGCCGCTCCACAAGGCAGCTCAGCCGCCCCTTGACCTTGATGGTATGTATTTTTCCGTCCCCGTACACCGAAATTCCCGCCGAGTCGTAGCCTCGGTATTCCAGGTTGGAGAGTCCGCCAATAAGTATTTCCGTGGCACTTTTCGCGCCGGTATATCCAACAATTCCACACATGATGGTAAGCTCCTATATTGTATTTCCCCACAAGCCGGAGTTTGTGCCGCGGTCACCCGCGGTTTTGCCCGGCCCTGACGCTTTGGGAAAGCGGAGAGGCGCCCGCCGAATTTTCGATAAAACCTCTCACCTCGTCCACCGCGGCCAATTCCGCGGTTCTGGCGCTTTGTTTTTTTACAGGGTTTTTCCCATCACCTCCCAATTTTAGAATTGCCGCTTCTTCACCACCCTTCCATTTTATATCATGCTTATCATACCATATCCATGGCAAAAAAACAATTTAACCGCAATGAAGAAAGAAGATGAATAATGAATTTTGTCGTGCAAAACAGTGTACGCAAAAAAAACGGATTTGGTGACATACGGACGAAAACCCCGCCGGTTTTTTGCCCGGCGGGGCGGATTGCGGGGAATAACCGGTTTTTAAGGGAAATTCGTTCTTTTATCAGGCGGGGCGTTTTTTTGCTTTCAGTAGCAGCTTCGCGCATTTGTACACGTCGCCGCAGCCCAGGGTGATGACCAGATCCCCGGCCTGGGCGTTGGCGAGAACGTAGTCCGCTATCTCGTCAAAGGTGGGGAACCACACCGAGCCCGGAATTTTCTCCGCCAGATCCCTTGTGTAAATGTTGTAGGTGTTGATCTCCCGGGAGCCCATGATCTCCGACATCACCACCCGGTCGGCGATGGACAGCTCCCGGGCAAAGTCGTCCAGCAGCAGCGCCGTGCGGGAATAGGTAAAGGGCTGGAACACCGCCCACACCCGGTTGTAGCCCATTTTTTTCGCCACCTCCAGCGTTACCTTGAGCTCCGCCGGGTGATGGGCGTAATCGTCGGCGATGGTGACGCCGTCCACCTCCCCCAGGATCTCAAACCGGCGGCCCGCGCCGGTAAAGGTGGAGAGGCCCTCGCAGAGCCGGTCCGCGCTTGTACCCACCGTCAGCGCCGCCGCGCAGGCCGCCACCGCGTTGAGCAGATTGTGGCTCCCGGGGACACTCACCGTAAGCCCGCACAATTTTTTCCCCTTGTGCATCAGTGAAAAGCTGGTTTGGGTGGGGGACAGCGGGTGGATGTCGGCGGGGTAGTAGTCGTTGGTGGAATCGGCGCCGTAGGTGATGACGGGCACTTCGATTCCCTTTACCGCCTGCAGGGAGTTTGCGTCGTCTCCGTTGACGATGACGCATTTGGCGCACAGCGCCGCAAACCCGTGAAAGCTGCGGATGATGTTCTCCAGGTTTTTAAAATAATCCAAATGATCCTCGTCCACATTGAGTATGACGCCGATATCCGGGGCAAGATCCAAAAAGGTGTCCACAAATTCACAGGCCTCGCAGGTCATGATATCCGAGCCGCCGCTGCGGCCATTGCCGCCGATGAGGGGCAGCTTGCCGCCGATGACCGCCGAGGGATCCATGTCCGCCTTTAACAAAATCTGCGTCAGCATGGCGGTGGTGGTGGTTTTGCCGTGGGTGCCCGCAACACAGATGCAGTTGTCGTACCGGCGGGTTAAATACCCCAGCACCAGCGAGCGCTCATACACGGGCAGGCCCCGCTCCCGCGCGGCCACCAGCTCGGGATTGTCCTGCATAATCGCGGCGGAATACACCACCAGATCGGCTCCTTCCAGATTTTCGGGGCGGTGGCCCATGTACACCGTCACCCCCATGCTCCGCTCCAGCGCCAGGGTGTCGCTCTCGTTGTTGTCCGAGCCGGTGATGCGATAGCCCCTGCCCAAAAATATCTGCACCAAGGGAAACATTCCCGAGCCGCCCACCCCGATAAAGTGTAGCTGTGATTTGCCCTCAAATACCTTGTCGTCAATCACTGTAATGATCATTCCTCTCTTCGGGAATTGTAACGGCTCCAAACCGTTTCGAAAACTGCATTTCGCAATTGCCCAAGATCTATTATATTGCACATGCCCGTAAAAATAAACAAAAATCACAAAAATAGCCCAAAAAGAAAAGACTGCGGCTTGTCTGTATAAATTTCGAAAAGGGAAAAATAATAATACTGCCAAATAGACACAACGCATTGTGTTGAAGACAGTAGGAGGGTACACTTTGAACATTACAGATATCCGCGTGAGGCGAACGTACCAGGATACCAGGCTGAAGGCGCTTGTTTCGGTGACCATCGACGGTGATCTGGCCGTCCACGACATCAAGGTTATCGAGGGGCCGGAGCGGCTGTTTGTCGCCATGCCCAGCCGAAAGGACGACAACGGGGTATTCCGCGATATCGCCCATCCCATCACTCCGGAGGCGCGCGCGCTGCTGGAGGAAAAAATTCTGAATGCCTATATGGAGCATTTGGATAAAATGCAGAGCCTGCAAAACGCGCAACAGAAACAGGACGCACCCACAGAAGAAACCGCCACTGAATAAGGCTTCCATGGCAGTTTCGAAAGAATAATTGGAATTGCCGTGCGCTGTCTTTTGAGCCGTACTTGGAATATATATTTACAGTTGGCTGTCGAAAATTTTATTATTTTTCCGACAGCCGATATTTTGCGCCGTCGCGCGAGAATCCGACATAAGGGCGTACTAGTACGCCCTTATACTAAACACTGACTAAAAAGCGACATAACTTGCGGTCTATTTTCCGCCTAGCGTTGTCATCCTCCTTGCCGGGCGTCAGCCCGCCTGCGTCGTCTTCCTAGCTGGTCGAAAAATATCCTCGCAATTTATTATCACTTTTTAATCAGTGTTTAGTATTATACATTTTTTCTGTAAAATTTCCGCCGGCCGTGCACCTTGGGGGGCAGCGCCGCCTTTTCGTCGATGGCCTTTTGGTACACCCCCAAAATATAGCTTGCCAGGTAGGTGGCGCCCCGCTCCACCACGGAATCCATGACGCTGGCCCGTATCTTTTGCCGCTCTGACTCCGGCATGCTTTTCAGCTCCCGCAGCCTTTGGGCCATCTGCTCCGGCGAATCGAAGGTATAGCCGTTGACGCCGTCCTTGATTTGATCCTTGTTGAGCTCGTCGTACAGCTGCAGCACGGGAAGCCCCGTGGCCATTCCCTCCAGCATGGAGATGGAATTTGTGTCCGAGAGGGAGGCGGTGATATACACATCGCAGCCCGCGTAGCAGGCGGGCATATCCGGGTGCTTGATCATGCCGGTAAAGGTGACCATATCGGCAATTCCCAGCCTTTGCGCCATCTCCTCCAGCACAGGCTTCTCGGGGCCGTCGCCGATGATCACCAGGTGCGTTTTGTCGGCGGGGGTGATGGTTTTTGCCCAGTATTCCAGCAACAGATCCACGCTTTTTTCCTTGCCCAGGCGTCCCGCGAAGCAGCCCGCCATCACGTCGCCGGGGATGCCGTATTTGGCGCGGAAGGCGTCCTTGTCCTCCCTCCTGATCCGGGTGGGATCAAAGGCGTTGAGGTCCACCGCGTTGGGGATGACGTTGACCTCCCGGTCGACGCCGATCATCTTAAAGTACTCGTCGCATTTCAGCGAGGGCCCGGTGAGCTCCGTGGCCCGCTGCGCGATAAATTTTTCGTATTTATGGGAAAATTTAGTAGCCGCCTGCAAAAAGGGCTTGGGCGCGATGTAGTAGATGTACTGGTCATACATGGTGTGCAGTGTGTACACCAGGGGTTTGTTCTGCCGCTTGGAGGCGGTGATCCCGCTGATCCCAATGCCGAATTCGTGGTGGATGTGAATGACGTCGGGATTGAAGTTGGAGATCAGACGCTGGCGCTTCTGGCTGAAGGGAAGCGCCGCGCCAAACCCGTAAAAGCGCTTCATCTCCAGCGCGGGGCAGTGCAGCACGCCCTCCTCAATATAATGGTGCCTTGTGTGCTTGTCCGCATATACCACCAAAACGTCGTGGCCCAGCGCATCCAGGCCGTCTCTCAGGGTTTTCACATGTGTGACCACGCCATTTATATTAGGGATATATGTCTCGGTAAAAAGAGCTACTCTCATAGTGCCTCCGTTCTTTTTTTAACGCGTCCTATGGGGTTTACTTAATAGTATTGTATCCCTTTTCATTTGTCAATCATTCTATCGTAAATATTTGGTATATCCGCCGCGTAAAACTCATTGAAAGAATTTGCAATGTGTACTATAATGAAAACACATGCATTTTCACAAATAGAGAGGACGTGGATTGTGAATACGAGATTTTCCGTCAAGCTGTCCCAGCTTATCCAAATGCATCATCTGGACATTTTGCATTTGAACAGGGACGCGTCTGAAATTGAAATCAGCTCCGCCGAGGTCAACCGTCCCGGTCTTGCCCTGGCAGGGTTTTTTGATTTTTTCGACAACCAGCGCATACAGATTTTGGGTAAGAGTGAATTTGCCTTTCTGGAGCAGTCGGACAAGATGACGCGGAGTGGGAGCATCAACGGATTTTTTGCCCTGCAGCCCGTGGCGGTGGTCATCGCCCGATCCATCACCCCCTTTCCGGAAATGCTGCGCGCCGCCAAACAATTCGGCGTGGCGCTGCTCAGCACCGATTTGGGGTCCTCGGAGTTTATGAGCGCCCTCATAGCCACCCTGAATGTGGAGCTGGCCCCCCGCATCACCCGCCACGGCGTTTTGGTGGAGGTGTACGGCGAGGGCATTCTTCTGCTGGGGGAAAGCGGCGTGGGCAAGAGCGAAACCGCCATGGAGCTTGTGAAGCGGGGCCACCGCCTCATCGCCGACGACGCCGTGGAGATCCGCCGCGTCTCCGCGCGCACACTGGTGGGCAGTTCGCCGGAAAACATACGCCATTTTATGGAGCTGCGGGGAATCGGCATCATCAACGTGCGGCGCATCTTTGGAATGGGCGCGGTGAAGATGACCGAGCAAATCGATATGATTATCCAGATGGAGCAGTGGGATTCCAAAAAGGTCTACGACCGCATGGGCATGGACAACGAGTACGCCGAGATATTGGGCAACCAGGTGCCGCTGCTGAATATTCCCGTGAAGCCGGGGCGGAACCTGGCCATTATCATCGAGGTGGCCGCCATGAACAACCGCCAAAAGGACATGGGCTACAACGCGGCCAAGGAGCTGCTGGAAAAGCTGGGCATGCTGGAGGAGCAACCCCCGGCGGCGTTAAAACGCGACGATTGGGGATAATATTAAGAGATAGATTGGAGACATACATGTTACAAATCGTTGCGGACACCCATACCCACACCATGGCCTGCGATCACGCCTTCAGCACCCTCAGAGAGAATATTGAGGCGGCCAGCGCCAAGGGGCTGCGTTTTTTGGCCACAACCGAGCACGCCACAAAGATGCCCGGCGCGCCCAGCATGCTGTACTTCGGCAGCCTGCGGACCTTGCCCCGCAAAATGAAGGGGGTTATTCTACTAAAAGGCGCGGAAGTGAATATAATGGATTACGAGGGCGGAATGGATCTGCCGGACAATCGCCTGAAGCACATGGAGTGGGTCATCGCCTCCATGCACGAGCCCTGCCTGAAAAGCGGCGCCAAAGCGGACCACACCCAGGCGTGGCTGTGTATCGCGGCAAACCCCCACGTCGACGTCATGGGCCACATGGGGGACGCCCGCTATGAATTTGACCACGAGACGGTGGTGAGGGAGCTGGCAAAGGCGGGGAAAATCGTCGAAATCAACGCCCACTCCTTTCGCGGGCGGAGGGGCTCCAGGGAAAATTGCCCCGCCATCGCCCGCCTGTGCATGCGTTACGGCGTGCCCGTGGTGGTCAGCTCCGACGCCCATATCTGGAGCGACGTGGGCCGTTTTGGACCGGCGCTGGATATGCTGGAGGAGATCGGCTTTCCCGAGGAGCTGGTCCTCAACGCCGATTACCACCGCTTTTTGGAGCTGGCGCGGCGGCTCAGCGGCAAGGAGCTCACCGACGAGCCGGATTTGGCGATGCCCTTCTAAAAATTTTTTACTTGGGGGAACCGGATGGATAACTACGACAGGCTTATGGAGCTGTGCGCACAAAAGGATATCGAGGCAAAAGCCGGGGAGCCGCTGAAAAACCACTGCTCCTTTCAAATTGGCGGCCCGGCCAGGGTTATGGTGTGGCCCCGGGGGGAGAGTGAGATCTGCCTGATCACCGATTTCGTGCGCAGGCAGGAGCTGCGCGGCTTTGTACTGGGGCGCGGCACCAACGTGCTTTTCGCCGACGGCGGCTTTGACGGCGTGGTCCTCTGCATCGGCCGGAATTACGCCCAGATTCGGGATTTGGGGGAGGGGATGCTTTACTGCGAGAGCGGCGCGTCGCTGTCGGCGCTGTGCCGTTATGCCCGGGACAACGCGCTGAGCGGGCTGGAATTCGCCTACGGCATCCCCGGCTCTGTGGGCGGGGCTGTGTACATGAACGCCGGGGCCTATGGCGGCGAGATGAAGGATGTGCTGGAGCGCACCCGCCACGTCACCCCGGCAGGGGAAATCGGGGGCTTTGCCGGCCAGGCAATGGCTCTCGGCTACCGCCACAGTGCCTACAGCGGCAAGGACATGGTTATCACCGGCGCCATCGTGCGGCTGCGCGCCGGCGACCGGGGGGAAATCGGCGCGCGCATGGAGGACTATATGGCGCGCCGCCGCGACAAACAGCCCCTGGAGCTCCCCAGCGCGGGCAGCACCTTTAAACGCCCCGAGGGAAGCTACGCCTCGGCCCTGGTGGACCGGTGCGGGCTTAAGGGGCAGCGGGAGGGGGGCGCCGCCGTCAGCGACAAGCACGCGGGCTTTGTGGTAAACCTGGGCGGCGCCACCTGCAAGGACGTTCTCACGCTCATTGAGCGGATACAAAGCACCGTGCTGGAGCAAACCGGGTACAGCCTTCAGTGCGAAGTGAAGATAGTGGAACAGTGAGGGATATGGATTGGAACTGGTAATCATCACCGGCATGTCGGGGGCGGGGAAGTCCCAGGCTGTCGACGCCCTGGAGGACATTGGGTACTACTGTGTGGACAACGTGCCACCCAGCCTGCTTTACAAATTCGTCGAGCTGCCCGCCCAGTCCGGCGGTAAAATCTCGCAGATAGCGTTGGTGGTGGATGTCCGGAGCAAAGACATGTTCGCGGACTATTTCATCTGTCTGGAGGGGCTGAAGACAGCGGGCTATCGTTTCCAAATCCTCTTTTTGGATTGCAGCGACGAGGTGCTCACCCGGCGCTTCAAGGAGACCCGCCGCCGCCACCCGCTGCTCAACGACGACAACGCCCAGGTGGGAAACGCCATCCGCGAGGAGCGGGGGCTGCTGCAAAGGACCAGGGACAGTGCCGATATGATCATCGACACCTCGCTGCTCTCGGCCGGCCAGCTCAAAAGCCGGGTGCAGGATTTGTTTGCCACCGGCGTCGCCGGACAACCCCACATGACGGTGAACTGCATGAGCTTTGGCTTTAAGTACGGTCTCCCGGCGGATTCGGACCTGGTCTTTGACGTGCGCTGTCTGCCCAATCCCTTTTATGTGGAGGAGTTGCGCCCCCAGACCGGGCTCCAGGAGGCGGTGCGGGAGTATGTGCTCAGCTTTCCCCAGGCCCAGGGGCTTGTCCCCCATCTGCTTGGTTTTATCGATTACCTCATCCCCCTGTACATCCAGGAGGGAAAAAGCCAGCTGGTGGTGTCGGTGGGGTGCACCGGCGGCAGGCACCGCTCGGTGGTGTTCTGCCAGCTTTTGGCCGACCATCTGGCGGGCAAGGGCTTCCGGGTGAGCACAAACCACCGGGACATCGGGCGCGGGGGATAGATATGGATATGGAGCTTTCGTTTTCCCACCGGCTCAAAGCCGAAATACTGGACAACAAGCCCCTGCGCGCCCGCTGCAGACAAGCCCATGCCTATGGTCTTTTCCTCTATGGGCGCGGCTTCAGCGCCCAGGAGGTGTCGCTTACAACCGAAAGCCGGGACACAGCGGAGCTCTTCGAGGATTCGGCGCGCCGCTTTCTGGGCCGGAACGCCCGGATACAGGTGGAGGAAAAGAGATCGGCCCAAAAAACCATTTACCTGTGCACACTGCCGGACCAGGGGGACCGGGTGCGCATGCTGGAGCAGCTTGGCGGTGGGCAATGGCTGGACCGGGGCCTGCTGGACGCCTACGACAAGGTGCAGGCGTTTCTCGCCGGGGCGTACCTGGCCTGCGGCAACATGACCGATCCCCGCAAGAGCTACCACCTGGAGTTTGTGGTGCGGGGCGAGCCCTTGTGCGACGATTTGCTGGAGCTGCTGGAGGAGTACATCCCCGGCGCGCGCAAGTCCCGCCGCCGGGGCGCCTATGTGGCCTATTACAAGGAGTACGGGCAGATCGAGGATTTGATGACGCTGATGGGGGCCACCAAAACCTGCCTCGCCATGATTGAGGTGGAGCTGTTCAAGGGCATACGCAACCAGGCCAACCGGGCCACCAACTGCGAGACCGCCAACATCGACAAGCAGGTGAGCGCGGCCACGGGGCAGGTGGAGGACATCGCGCTGGTGCTGCGGGAGCGGGGGGAATCGGCCCTTACCCCGCAGTTGCTGGAGGCGGCGCGGCTGCGCATGGACAACCCCGATATGAGCCTGCGGGAGCTGTGCGAGACGTCGCCCACGCCCATTTCCCGCTCGGGGATGCACCACCGGCTGGAGAAGCTGTCAAAAATGGCCGCCGCGCTGCGGGAGGAGGGGAGAAACGCGACATGACGGATTTTGTGCATCTGCACGTTCATACGGAATATAGCCTGCTGGACGGAGCCTGCCGTATTGAGCAGCTGGTGCTGCGGGCAAAAGAGCTGGGCCAGGAGGCGCTGGCCATCACCGACCACGGCGCGATGTACGGCGTCATCGATTTTTACAAGGCCTGCAAAAAGCACGGCGTGCGCCCGGTTATCGGCTGCGAGGTGTATGTGGCGCCCCGCTCCCGCTTTGACAAGCAGCACCGCGTGGACTCCTCGCCCTACCATCTGGTGCTGCTGTGCAAGGACAACGGGGGGTACCAGAATCTCATCAAGCTGGTGAGTATGGGCTACATCGACGGCTTTTACAACAAGCCCCGCGTGGACCGCCAGCTGCTGGAGCAGTACAGCGGGGGACTCATCGCGCTGTCCGCCTGCCTGGCGGGGGAGGTGCCCCGGGCCCTGAGCGCCGGGGAGTACGCCCGGGCCAAGGAGACCGCACTGTACTACAAAAGCGTTTTTGGGGAGGACAACTACTACATAGAGCTTCAAAACCACGGCATCCGCCAGCAGATGGAGATTCTGCCGGGCCTGCGCCGCCTGTCGGAGGAAACCGGCATCCCCCTTGTGGCCACCAACGACGCCCACTATATTTTAAAGGAAGACTCCAAAATGCAGAATGTGATGGTGTGCATCCAGACCAACCGCACCGTCCAGGAGGGCAGCGGCATGGAGTTTACCACCGAGGAGTTTTATCTCAAAAGCGGCGACGAAATGAAGGCCCTCTTCGATGACTTTACCGGGGCGGTGGAGAACACGGTGGACATCGCGCGCCGCTGCGAGATGGAATTTGTCTTTGGCGAGACCAAGCTGCCCTACTTCCAGGCCCCGGACGGCAAGGACAACGCCACCTATTTCTGGGAGATGTGCCGGGCGGGACTTCACCGCCACTATGGGGACAACCCGCCCCCGGAGGTGGCGGACAGGCTCCGCTTCGAGGTGGACGTCATCACCCAGATGGGGTATGTGGACTATTTTCTCATCGTGCACGACTTCATTGACTACGCGCGCCAAAACGACATCCCCGTGGGCCCCGGCCGGGGCTCCGGCGCGGGGAGCCTGGCGGCCTACTGCGTGGGCATCACCGGCATCGACCCCATGAAATACAACCTGCTCTTTGAGCGGTTTTTAAACCCCGAACGCATCAGCATGCCCGACTTTGACATCGACTTCTGCTACGAGCGCCGCCAGGAGGTCATCGACTATGTGGTGCGCAAGTACGGCAGCGACCACGTGGCTCAAATCATCACCTTTGGCACCATGGCCGCCCGGGGCGCCATCCGGGACGTGGGCCGCGCCTTGGGCATGAGCTACCAGACCATCGACGTCATCGCAAAGCTCATCCCCTTTGAGCTGGGCATGACCATCGGGCGGGCGCTGGAGGTGTCCAGGGAATTTGGGGCGGTGTACGAAAGCGACAGCGCCAACCGGGAGCTCATCGACACGGCCCAAAAGCTGGAGGGCGTGGCCCGCCACGCCTCCACCCATGCGGCGGGTGTGGTCATCACCCGGGAGCCCGCCGATCACTATGTGCCGCTGCAAAAAAACGACGAGTCCATCGTCACCCAGTTCACCATGACCACCCTGGAGGAGCTGGGCCTGCTGAAGATGGATTTTCTCGGCCTGCGCAACCTCACCGTCATCAGCGACGCACAGCGGATGATCCGCCGCCACACCCCGGATTTTAACATTGAGAGCATCCCTTTGGACGACGGCCCCGTGTTCCAGATGTTCTGCAAGGGGCAGACCAACGGCGTGTTCCAGTTTGAGTCCCCGGGGATGAAAAACGTCCTGTCCAACTTGAAGCCCGAGCACATGGAGGACCTCATCGCGGTGATATCCCTCTACCGGCCGGGGCCCATGGATTCCATCCCCCGGTATGTGCAAAACCGCCACAACCCCCAGATGGTCACCTACCGGCACCCCCTGCTGGAGCCCATACTGGAGGTGACTTACGGCTGCATCGTCTACCAGGAGCAGGTGATGCAGATTTGCCGCCAACTGGCGGGGTATTCCTATGGCCGCGCCGATTTGGTGCGCCGGGCCATGAGCAAGAAAAAGCACGACGTCATGGAGAAGGAGCGCCAGAGCTTTTTGTACGGCACGAAAGGGGAGGACGGCAGCGCGCCCTGTCCCGGGGCGGTGGCCAACGGCGTTCCCGCGGAGGTGGCCAACGCCATATTTGACGAGATGAGCTCCTTTGCCTCCTACGCCTTCAACAAATCCCACGCGGCGGCCTACGCCCTGGTGAGTTACCAGACGGCGTACCTCAAGTGCCATTTCCCCAAGGAGTATATGGCGGCGCTGCTCACCAGCGTCCTGGACAACACCGACAAGATCATCGACTACATCGGCGAGGCAAAGCGCATGGAGATCGATGTGCTGCCCCCGGAAATCAACGAGAGCGGCCTGGGCTTCCAGGTGGTGGGGGAGAAGATCCGCTTTGGCCTGCTGGCGGTGAAAAACCTGGGGCGCGGCTTTATCAGGGAACTGATGGCCCAAAGGGAAAAGGACGGCCCCTTTGCGGACCTGCTGGATTTTCTGGAGCGCATGTACGGCCGGGAAATCAACCGCCGCGCCATTGAAAGCCTCATCAAGTGCGGCGCGCTGGACTGCTTTGGCCACACCCGCAAGGAGATGCTGGAGGGCTTTGAGCGGTTGTGGGAAAATGTGGAAACAACGCACCGCAACAACATCTCGGGCCAGTTGGATTTGTTTGGCGCGGCGGAGGAGAAAACAGGGGGGTACACGCTGCCCGACGCCGGGGAATTCCCGGCGCTCCAGCTCCTCGCCTTTGAAAAGGAGACCACGGGTCTGTACCTGTCGGGCCATCCGCTGAGCCAGCACGAAAAAAAAATCGCGGAAATTGGCGCCATGGACATCGGAAAGATCCATAAATCCCAGCGGCTGGATGGCAAAAAGGTAGACATTGTGGGAATTGTCAGTAGTAAAAAGCTGAAAACCACAAAGAATAACGATATGATGGCGTTTTTGGAGCTGGAGGACAAAACGGGCTCCATTGAGGGAATTGTCTTTCCCCGCGCCTACGAGAGCTGCGCGCGGTTTTTGAACGTCGGTGAAATACTGGTGGTCAGCGGGCAGGCGAAGGTGGGGGAGGAGGAGGAGGCGCAAATTGTCTGCGACGACATGCAGCCCCTGGCCGAGTATAAAAAACGACAGGGCAACGGGGAACGGTTGGCGGGGCAGCCGCCGGCCCAAAAAAGCGCAAAACACGGCCTTTATCTCAAGTTTCCCCAAAAGGACAGCGAGCTCGTACAGCTTGCCCGCCGCGTGCTGGATGTGTTCCCGGGCGCCACGCCGGTGTACTTTTACTACGAGGACGAAAAAAAATACCTGTTGACGCCAAAAGGGTACTGGACCATGGAGAACGCGGTGGAAATAAAGGAGCTTAAGCGAATTTTGGGCGAAAAAAATGTGGTGCTTATTGACTAAAAACCGCATTGTCCGCCGCTGATTTTTGGCTTGTGCTGGGGCGGAGAATCCTTTATAATGTGAAAAGCGAGTACAATTTAAGGAGGAAACAATTCCATGACGAAAAATGTAAAGACTATCGGTATTCTCACCAGCGGCGGTGACGCCCCCGGAATGAATGCGGCTGTCCGCTCGGTAACCCGCACGGCGCTGTTCAACGGCATTAAGGTCATGGGCATCCTCCAGGGCTACAGGGGATTGATGGATAAGGATGTCATCAATCTGGATCTGCGCAGCGTCAGCGGCATCCTGGGCCGGGGCGGCACAATCCTGCGCTCCGCGCGCTGCCTGGAGTTCAAAGAGGATAAGGGTGTGGAAAAGGCCAGGCAAAATTGCGAGAAGCTGGGGATAGACGGGCTCATTGTCATCGGCGGGGACGGCTCCTTCCGGGGGGCGCGGGATCTCTCGCTGAAGGGCGTGCCTTGTATCGGCATTCCCGGGACCATCGACAACGACATCGCCTCCTCCGACTACAGCATCGGCTTTGACACCGCCGTCAACACCGTTGTGGAAAACATCGACCGCCTGCGCGACACCTCCGAATCCCACAACCGCTGCTCGGTGGTGGAGGTCATGGGCCGCAACTGCGGTGATATCGCCCTGCACTCGGCAATATGCAGCGGCGCTGTGAGTGTGCTTATCCCCGAGATCAAAATCGACATGGAGCGGGACGTCATCTCCAAGATGCTGCACACGCTGAACACCGGGAAAAACCACTTCATCGTCATTGTGGCGGAGGGCGTCACCAAAAGTGAATTCAGCTCCGACGAGACAAAAAGCGCGATGGAGATGGCAAGATACATCGAAAACCGCACAAAGGTGGAGACCCGTGCCACAGTCTTCGGCCACATCCAGCGGGGCGGCCCCCCCACGGCGCAGGACCGCGTGGTTGCCGCGGAAATGGGGCACTACGCCGTGGAGCTGCTGAAAAACGGGGTGGGCAACCGGGTGGTTGCCATGAAGGACAAGAAAATTTTGGATTATGACATCCAGGAGGCCCTGCAAATGACAAAAACCGTAAATATGAATTTGGTTCGGGTGGCCAATGAAATTTCCATATAAAATCATGGGGCCGGAGCTGCCGCCGGCTTTTTGTTTTTATTTATTATGAAACAGGAGTGTGTAGGAATAATGGTGGCATGGAACAAACAACGCAATCTCACAATGCTGGTGGACTTTTATGAGCTCACAATGTCCAACGGTTATTTGGTCAGCGGTATGCAGGATCATGTCGCCGTCTTCGATATGTTTTTCCGCAAGATACCGGATTACGGCGGCTTCGCAATTTTCGCGGGACTGGAGCAGCTGATGGAATACCTGCGGGAGCTGCGCTTCACGGACGAGGACATTGCGTACCTGCGCAGCAAGGCGATTTTTGACGAGCGTTTTTTGGATTATTTAAAGAATTTCAAATTCACCTGCGACGTGTGGGCATTCCGGGAGGGGACTCCCGTGTTCCCGGGGGAGCCCATTGTGGTAGTGCGCGGCCCCATTATCCAGGCGCAGCTGGTGGAGACGATGATACTGCTCACCATCAACCACCAAAGTCTCATCGCCACCAAGGCCAACCGTGTGGTGCGGGCCGCCCAGGGCCGCCCGGTGATGGAATTTGGTTCCCGCCGCGCCCAGAGCTACGACGCCGCGGTATTGGGCGCCCGCTCCGCGTACATAGGCGGCTGCTCCTCCACAGCCTGTGCGCTGGCGGACCACGCCTACGGCGTTCCCGCCGTGGGTACAATGGCGCACAGCTGGGTGCAAATGTTTGCCGGCGAATACGACGCCTTTAAAGCGTATGCGGAGATCTACCCCCAAAGCTGCACGCTGCTGGTGGACACCTACAATGTGGTCAAAAGCGGTATGCCCAACGCCATCAAGGTTTTCGACGAAGTGCTGGCTCCCCGGGGGTATCGCCCGGCGGGCGTGCGCATCGACAGCGGCGACATCGCCTATCTCTCCAAAAAGGCCCGGAAAATGTTGGACGACGCAGGCTACAGCGATGTGAAAATTGTCGCATCCAATTCACTGGACGAGTACATTATCCGGGATTTGCTGATACAGGGCGCTAGAGTGGACTCCTTCGGCGTGGGCGAAAAGCTGATCACCAGTAAATCCGAGCCGGTATTTGGCGGCGTGTACAAGCTGGTGGCCATTCAAAAAGGGGATGGGTACGAGCCAAAAATCAAGCTCAGCGAGACGGTGGAGAAGATAACCACCCCCGGCTTTAAAATGGCTTACCGCATCTACTCCCAGGAAACCGGACAGCCCATCGCCGACTATATTACCCATTACGAGGAGCAGTTGGACGAAAAGCAGCCGCTGGTGCTCTTCGACCCCGACGCCGTGTGGAAGAAGAAGACGGTGCGCAACTACAAAGCCAAACGCATGCTGCAGCCGATTTTTGTGGAAGGGGAGTGCGTGTACAGCACGCCGGCGCTGGCCGACATACAGTCCTATTGTCTGGAGCAGGTGGACGACCTGTGGGATGAGGTCAAGCGCTTTGAGCACCCCCACCGCTACTATGTGGACCTCTCGAAAAAGCTGTGGGATACAAAGCAGGCAATGCTGCTGGACAACAAGGAATTTCAATAAGCAGATCATTCGGAAAACAAAATAATTCGATTGACCACCACCGGCAGAAAGTATATACTAACCTTATAGGGGGAATGTATATGGCATTAACCAAAGAAGATTTACAGGCTATCAGTGATCTAATGGATAGCAAGCTGGAACCGATTAGGACCGAAATGCAAGGGGTTAAAGCCGAAACGCAGGAGCTTAGGACCGAAATGCAAGGGGTTAAAGCCGAAACGCAGGAGCTTAGGACCGAAATGCAAGGGGTTAAAGCCGAAACGCAGGAGCTTAGAACCGAAATGCAGGAGGGTTTCAAATTTTTGGAAGATTGTGTGAACGCAGCCGCAAAAGATACGCAAATGTCCATTAAACAGCATGAAAAGGAATACCACAGCGCATAAAATAATGGCGGGCCACTCGTAGTGAGCAACTACCATATGGCTTAATCGTTTCAAACAGCGTCGTTCCGGAGAAATTCGGAACGGCGCTGTTTTTTTGGGGTGGGAGCCTCAACGGGCGGCAAACGCCGGTAGCACAACGGCAAAGGGAAAGAGAGGATGGATTATACAGAGCGTATATATACACGGCGTATAGGATTCTTACCTGGGCAATTTTGAATTGCCGCCTTGACGCAAAAGTTTTCCACGGCCTTGTTTTTCCACAACCTTTCAACAGCAGCCAAGCTTTGCATTCGCTTATAATTGCAATATATTGTTGCCAAACAGTAAAAACATGAGTGTAAAGCATTATAGCCTTACACTCATGTTTTTTGTTTTAAACCTCGTATTTATGGGATTTTTCTAGTCATTTTCTTCCGGCGCTTTCTTACCTTTGTCCGCCATTATTTTAATGTTGGACAGCGGAGAGCGATTGGCCGCCTCCTCGATTTGCCGGTTGGAAACATGGGTGTAAATCTCGGTGGTGGAGAGGTTTTCGTGCCCCAGTATCTCCTTGAGGGCCCGGATGTCCACCCCGCCATGCTGGTACATGAGTGTGGCGGCGGTGTGGCGCAGCTTGTGGGGAGAATAACCCTGGCCGTCCAAGCCGGCGGTCTTCAGGCACTGCTCCACAATTTGCTCCACCCGCCGGGGCGACAGGCGGGTGCCCCGGGAGGAGACGAACAGCGCGTTTTTGTCGCCGCCCTTGCCGGGACTGCGCACCTTTTGGTACTGTTCAATGGCGTGCAGGCAAGCGTCGTTGAGGTAGATAATGCGCTCCTTGTTTCCCTTTCCCAACAGCTTTACGGTGTTGTTCCGAATGTGGTGCACATCGATGCCCACAAGCTCCGAAAGCCGCATGCCGCAATTCAAAAACAGTGTGATGATGCAGTAATCCCTCTGGGAATAGGCGGTGTGTATGTTGGTGATCAAATCAATGGATTCTTCCAGGGTAAGGTATTGGGGCATGGACTTTTTCGCACTGGGAAGCTCCAGATTTTTTACAGGGTTTTCGTCCAGCGTATGTACTGTGGCGGTGAGATATTTAAAGAAGGAGCGAATGGAGCTGATTTTGCGGGAACGCGTTTTGGCATTGTTTTCGCGTTGGGAGTAGACATAGTCCAGGTAGGCGTACACATCGGACAATGTGATGGAGCCCAGCATGCCGACATCCACATCCTTGATGGATATGGAGGAAATTTCCGTTTCCGCGGGCAGGTTCGTTTTAACGCGCTTGATATAGCGCAGAAAGGTGCGCAGATCAATATAGTACGCGTTTACGGTTTTGGGCGATCGGCCCCGGATGGTGAGCATATAATACAGAAAGTCCCGCAGCATCGCCGGACAGTCCGTGTACTGTACATTGGCCATTGTTCACTCCCCTTAATTTCGCTAAATTTTTATTTAGCGAAATGATATCTGTTTTTCGGCGCGGCACTTCCCTCACCGACCGGTTCCTTCAATTCAGTATACAATGTCTCCAGCCCTCACGTCAATGGGTCATATGAGGTTGCAATTTTCATCTTTTTATTTTCATTATTTCATGATATAATAGGCGAGCAAAATTTTGTTTGCAGTGTTGTACTGCAAGGAGGATATCCATAATGACTACATTGTTTCGAGACAAAAAGATTAAAAGGCCGCTGGCCACATTGCTGGCATTGGTTGTGTGCCTGGGCGTCTTCCAGTTCAATGCGCTGGCGTCCGAAGACGAGGCGGAGGATGACTCCTCCGTGTCTGACAACTTCCATGGCGGTTCCGGTGATTCCGAAATCTCTCTCCTATCCGATCCCTCTGGCGGCGG
>Ga0153946_1000399_pt1 | contig 19055 bp, 14 predicted proteins | sample TSNJ030MetaG_FD_104751 | JGI IMG/M metagenome (GOLD analysis project Ga0153946, IMG submission 104751) | Attine ant fungus gardens microbial communities from New Jersey, USA - TSNJ030 MetaG | ecosystem: Host-associated > Fungi > Mycelium > Unclassified | place: USA: New Jersey, Wharton State... | reverse complement strand
TTTTTTATACCAATAACGGAGGTTATTGAACCGTTATGTGAGTAGTAGATAGTGGGAGTAATTAACCCATGAAGCAGTACCTCCAACTGCGTCTACTGCTCTTTTTGTGTTTATAGGGAGGAATTTTAAAAAAAATAAGTTTAGGAGGACTAATTACATATCATGAATAGCGGTAAACGTTTCGAATCAGCAATTAAAAATAGTGTACCATCATACTGTATATACATCCGTTTGCCTGATCCACCACAGGTTTTCAATCAATCTTCTGCTCTTCGTTTTTCATGGCAGAATCCTTGTGATATTTTTGGTTTTGATAGTCAATCTTCTATATTTTATGCTTTAGAATTAAAGACTACAAAAAATAAATCATTTAGTTTTGAGGATATAAACATCAAAGAAAAGCAACCGAGCAAAATGATACATAAACATCAAATACTAGCACTAAAAGATTACTCAAATTATGATAATGTAGTCAGTGGATTCATCTTTAATTTTAGAGATGATGATAATAATATCGAAGTTACATATTTTCAATTCATATCAGATTTTCTAATTATGATTGATTCTATTAACAAAAAATCTTTTAATGAGAAAGATCTCCTGAATTACAATCCATTAAATATTACAGGTAGTAAAAAGCGAATAAACTACACATGGGATATTGATGCATTTTTAAGAGATATGCGTGTGCGCATGAGGAAGTTAGATGTTTTCACATGAAATTCAAACTTTGCTTGAGCACAATAATTATGCAATAAAGTCTGATATTTACCGCGATATTATAACCAGTTCACCGCAGATTGATCATGTGAAATATGCACCCTTCGGTAATTATTTTGAAGCATGGACAAATGATAACTATTACTGGAAATTCGGAGTTTTGCCGAAATAAAGTACAACGAAAATTTTTAACAAAAAAGGAGAATGAATGTCAATGACTCATGACTAAAGTCACGAGCTTGTAAAAGCCCGACATTGATTAGACTAAGTTTCAAACAACTACGTTGTTTAAGTCATGATACCCATGGATATTTTACCTAGTCTGTGGCTCTATCACATAATATTAAAAGTTCTGTTGAGTAGGAACGGTGTGTTATGTACGACAAGCTTTTACAACATTGTCTAAGGTAAATTACTCTGAAAGGAGAACGTAACTTGCGAGTATACGTGTTGAATCAAAGAAATGAACCGTTGATGCCGACAACACCAGCGAGAGCAAGAAAACTCTTAAAAGAAAACAAAGCAGAGGTTGTAAGGAGAACACCATTTACAATACGCCTTTTAATAGCCACGGGAGAAACTAAACAGGAAATTGTGTTAGGTGTGGATGCTGGTTCAAAAACGATTGGTATATCTGCTTCTACTGTGAATCAAGAGTTATACGCCGGAGAAGTTCAGTTAAGAAATGATATCGTGGATTTATTATCCACACGGAGACAAAACAGAAGAACCAAAAGAAACAGACTGCGTTACCGCCAACCGAGATTTCTAAACAGGGTAAAATCAAAAAACAAAGGCTGGCTTGCGCCGAGTATACAACACAAAATATCCAGTCATCTGAAAGTAATAGAAAATCTTTACAAGATATTACCCATTACAAAAATTATTGTAGAGACTGCAAGTTTCGATATCCAGAAAATAAAGAATCCTGAAATAAGTGGAGTAGATTATCAGCATGGAGAACAATTAGATTTCTGGAATGTGCGTGAGTATGTATTATTTCGTGACGGACATCGGTGTCAACATTGCAAAGGCAAATCAAAGGATAAGATTCTCAATGTACATCACATAGAATCAAGAAAAACTGGCGGTAATACTCCGAATAGTTTAATTACACTATGCGAAACCTGCCATGATAATTTTCATAAGGGTAAATTTGAACTCAAACTGAAACGCGGAACCTCATTCAAAGACGCTGCTTTTATGGGAATTATGCGTTGGGCTTTTTATAATAAGCTGAAAGAATTATATTTAAATGTTAACATGACTTATGGCTATATTACGAAGAACACAAGGATAGTAAATAACCTTCCCAAAACACACTACATAGATGCATATTGTATCGCCGGAAATCTGAAAGCAATACACAGTGATGTTTATTATTATCAGAAGAAAGTGAGATGTCACAATAGACAGATTCATAAAGCAAACATTCTTAAAGGTAATAAAAAGAAATTAAATCAAGCTCCATATATTGTGAAAGACTTTAGATTGTTTGACAAGGTTAAATATAATGGGATTGAATGTTTCATTACAGCAAGACGACAAACTGGTTATTTTGTATTAAAAACTCTTGATGGTGCTGTGATTCACAAATCAGCCAAAGTAAAAGAGTTGACTTTATTGGAAAAAAGAAAATCATATTTAACAGAGAGGAGACAGGCGTTTCATCCCATGACTGAAATTGTGGGTATTTACGCCTAAAATAACATATGAAATCGCAATTAAATTATTTTAAAATGAAGAAAGAAGAAATTAAATTAAAATTGACAGTATATACATACTTGAATGCCGCTATTGTAAACAGCCATGACATTATTACAATTGCCACCACCCTGTTTGATGAGCTAAAGGGAAGTTCCGCTGATGAAATCAAAGATTTATTCTTTGACAGCTTAGCCAAGATAATTCATGATGAAGCCGAAAAAGAGAGACTATCTAATGGCGATTAAAACATTTACTACTAATCTGTCTTTACAGACTTATTTAGAATCTGCTTGCGCAAAGGCTGTTGAAAATGCTTGCGGTAGATTACTGGCGGTACTTCAAGAAAAGATTGATTCAGAGTACTATGACAAGTTTGATCCAACTTTCTATCAAAGGACTTACCAGTTTTGGGAATCGGCAACAACAAAAATGTTAGAAAAAACTCTTGGAGTAATATTTATGGATGAAAGTGCCATGAACTATTCTTCTTATTGGAGTGGAGAAAAACAATTGGTTGCTGCTAATCAAGGTATACATGGTGGATGGTATACAACTACATCTCTTACAGGCCATTATTGGGATTCATTTGTTGAGTATTGTGAAGAAAACGCAATAACTATTTTAAAAGTAGAATTAATAAAACAGGGAATTCCTGTTATCTAACTTGAATTGGTTTCAACCAATTCTTTTTTATTATGAGAAAGGGGGATATATGGTAGACCAATTTAAGATGCAACTTGGCGTTATATTAGATAAAACAAGTTTGACTGCGGTCGAAAAAGAATTACTATTAAAAAATATTAAAATACCAGCAGATTTAGACTTAACCAAGTTTGTTAAATCAAAAAATGAAATTAGCAAATTAACCGCGGAACTTGGAAAAGAGATTCAATCTATTCTTGGAAAATCCGTGAGTAGTTCACAAGCTAACGGAATGGCTAAAAGTTATGTTGATTCTCTTATCACTGGTGCCAAACAAGCAACAAAAGAATATGATAATTTAGCTAGAGCTGCCCAGAAAAGTGCTGATGCAATCAGACAGACCAATCAAAGTGGCACGTTTGATACACAAATTTCAAAGGCACAATCAGATTTACAGAAGTATGGTCTTACTGCCGAAGAAGCGTCTGGTAAGTTAAAAGGAATGAAAGATGCTCTCGTTGAAATAAATGCAAGTAGTAATGATAATCAAGCACTAATTACTGCCGGGGAAAAGATTAAGCTTGAATATGATAAAGTAAAAAATGTCATTACACAGACAAGGCTTGAATTTGATAAATTGAGTGTTTCTATTGATACCAATAGGCAGACTGCAACAATTGCGAAACTTAACAATTATTTGTCAAATAATTCAGCAATTACAAAAGAAGCAAAAGCGCAAATTCAGCAGTGGATAGCCACATTGAATGGAGCTAATGTAACTGTAGGAACACTTAAAGATATCAATGTTCAGTTTGTTCAACTTGACGCAAATATGAGAAGTATTGGTAGACTTGGGCCATCAACCCTTGATAGCACAAAAGCACTAACTTCTAAATTCACTCAGTGGGTTAGTATTACTGGTGTTGTAATGACAGCCGCAAGATCTGGTAAACAGGCTGTTAATGAATTAAAAGAAATAGATTCAATTCTTACAGAAATTTCAAAAACAAGTGATTTGACGACGAAGCAAATTAAAGAATTAGGCTCCGTATCATTTAAATCGGGGAGTAAATTTGGTAAGGAAGCATCCGATTATTTATTAGGTGTACAGGAAATGTCCAGAAGTGGATTTTATGGTGCCAAGGGTACCGCTATGGCCGAGCAATCTTTACTTGCCCAAGCTGCCGGTGATATGTCTGCTGAATTGGCTAATAAGTATATCTTAGCGACTAATGCAGCTTATAACCTGAATGGTGAAGCTGAAAAATTAAATGAAATACTTGATGGACAAAACGCTATAACAAATCGTAACAGTGTTGCTATGGAAGATATGGCAGAAATTGTATCTAAAGCTGGTTCTGTAGCTGCCAATTACAGAGTTACCATTGAACAACTATCTGCTTTGGGTGGTACCATAGAAGCAGTCACTAAAGCCGGTGGTGATGAGGTTGGCACTGGTATAAAATCATTACTAATTAATTTGCAAAATGTTTCATCTTCAAAGATTACAAGCACTTTGGATGAAGCTAATGCATCGATGACAAAGTTTGTGAATGGGACAGAAAAATTAAGGACTCCTATAGAAATACTTCGTGATCTTTCTGAAACATTTAATTCATTAGACAAGGACGATCCGTTAAAGGCTGAAATTCTTACAAATATTGGAGGTAAGTATCAAGCAAACAAGTTAGCTGCAATCCTTAGTAATATGGATATGTATGACAAGATGCTTCAAGATTATACAGAAGGTTCTGGCTCTGCTATGGAAGAGGCAATGAAGTCAGCAAATAACTGGGAAGGATCTTTAAACAAGCTCAGTAATACGTGGACAAGTACTGTTAATAATCTTGTAAATTCGGATGGTGTTATTGCTGGAATAAATGCTTTAAACAATTTATTAACTGTTGTAGAAAAATTGACATCTGCACTTGGAAGTTTAAATACAATCGGCTTAGCTGCCGGTATATTTGCAAGTGCCAAAAACTTCGGTGGGACAAATTAAGTTGTTCCTATTAAATATGCCGAAATCTATATTGTTCTTTTGAATACAAAAGTTTTATATAGACGATAGTGAATACACTATTGTAAACCGCAGATATGGTATCCCTCTACATTATGGATACACACGTTAGTAACTACGTGTCTTGAAGGGGCGTTAACCCACTACTACACTTCTATTGTGGTGACATGATAGAATCGTAAAAATGTAGTGGCTCAAGCTGATAAGCAGATGACAGCATCTTATTTTAATAAGAGCTAATCCCATCGACTACCAGGGCGGGTAGCATCAGATGAAATGCTGATGTGAGAAGGTATAGTCAGGACTTTGCCGAGTGTGACGGTTAGTAATTGCAGTAGGAATCTTATCTTCTACTTTCACATTGTTTGGACTCTTATTGTCGGAGTCGATAAGAAGACAATCTTAGCCAAAGGGAACCCCCTTTCTGATTAATAAAATCAGACACCTGCATAAGGAGCGTGCAGCGATGGATCTGACATCGAAAAAACTTTACATGACATCAACAAATGTGAGAATTTGCAAACTGTCTCTACCTGTCAAATAGGTGGAAAGCCTACGAAGTTGGTAAGGCAACATAAAAATCAGATAATTTTGTTATCAAAAAAGTAGGAGCTACAAGTGTGGCTGTTTCGTAATTTATTACAAACATATGTTTCTGTAGATATTTGTCATTATTTGGTATATAATGGGCATAGTTCAATAATGACAGGAGAATGCCATGAGTATAGAGCAGAGTAAAAAAATACAATCTTTATATGCTTCATTAAAAAATGTAATGAATAAAAATTTAAATGCAGATGAACAAGAACAATTTTTAGAATGGATGCATAAGTTAATTATAGACGGTACACATGAAAAAAAGAAGTTGGAGCTATTAGTACAGATACGCGCCTTGAATAATAAATCTGATTCAGAATCAAGAAATTTGCTATATTCTTTAAAAAAAGAAAAGAAAAAACACGAACCAGAAAATTATCCATCAAGCTTGAATATTGGAGATATAGTTTATGTAAGATATGGATTTCCTTATTGTTCTGAAATGGCCGATGGTCATTACGGAATCGTTATGTCTGACATACAAGGTTCTTGTTATTTAGTAATTCCAATATCAAGTAAACCTTATAAAAAATTTCCATTACCTCTTTATAACTTAAATCTTCCAAATAAGGAGCATATTGGAAGTGAAAAAATTTCATATGTAAAATTCAACCATGCAATGTATTTACATTATCGTCGATTAGAAAATGTAAATGGCTGTGGAAGACGAAATATAGGTAACCAAATATTTGATGTATGCGAAAAATTTTTAGAATTTTTAAATTTACCTACTAGACAACAGTAATGAAATGTGATATTATTATTATATCCAGAAAACAATTTTACCTACGGGTAAATGAGTTGCACTACTTTTTTTACACGTAACAAACCAACCAAGAGTATTACCTACGGGTAGTACTCTTTATATTTGACTGTTACGAGCATATATTGATAATTTTGATAGTCCGGTGGGACAATATTGTAGAAAAAGCACCTTACTCTAATGAGAGGGTGCTTTTTCATGCTTAAAAATCACTCTTACAATTATTACAATGCCATTCCTTATGCCGCTTGGTTCCGAATATACCCCAAACTACGGTATTAACGACTTTCGTGGTTGTGGTTATTTTCTCAGTGTTTGTTGAGTGGCAGTAGGGACACTCAATGATTGGTTTTGATGGTGGAATTGAATCACAATCTGGTGAACGTACTACTTCACCGGTAAAAATAATTGTGGAAAAATATTCTTTTCCATGTTTGTCAATTAAATATTGATAAATTTTATCATAAGGATATTTTTGTACTAATTTTTTTCGTCTTAATTTTCCACATCTAATAATTTGATTTTTTATTTTTAAGAAAGATTCATGGTTTATAAGTATTTCGTATCCACACTTATCACAAAATGTATCTGAATCAAGTAATTCTTGTAAACAATTACTACATATCTGCATAATATTATCTCTCCTCATTTATTTTATCATTGTGTTTATTATACTGCCCAAACCAGTATATGTAAATAAAAGTCTGATATTTTCAACATTTAAAAATGATATTATAAAATCAAATGGAGAATTAGAGCTTTTTGGTAAGAGTGTTAATAAAATATTTACTGATTTAGGTAATAAGAAAGGCATTTTAAACAGTTTGTTTGATAATGCCATAACGGACGATGATATTAAGGCTATAAATAATTATGCTGATGCATTATCGCGTGGTATTTCTCCAGCAACTGCATGGAATGACACTATGACTAATTGTAGTTCGGCGGCACAGAAAGCAGCTGCTTCTTATGGTGATAATGTCAAAGGTCTTAAAGCACTTACTACCGCAACCACAACATCCACAGCTGCAATGAAGGTCGGTGCAGTTGCTACCAAACTGCTTAGCACAGCATTAAATATGATTTCATTCATGCTTGTTGCACAAGGAATTTCCTTGGCGGTAAAAGGCTTAGACAACTTAGCTCATGCTTCTGAAAGGTGTAAAGAGCGTGTTGATGAACTAATGTCATCATATAAATCAGCATTGGACACAGCCAATAATAATGCAAAAACAATTGAATCTCTTGTTGGGAAATATGAAAACCTCTCCAAAGGTGTTAATAATCTTGGTCGAAACATTTCACTTACTACTGGCGAATATTCAGAATACAATGATATAGTTAATCGAATTGCTGACATGTTCCCCACTCTCATTACCGGATATACTGATGAGGGTAATGCTATCCTTTCTTTAAAAGGTAATGTTGAACAACTAAGGGATGCATATAAAGAAGCACAACAAGAAGCATATAGGTTGTTGATAGTATCTGGTAAAAATTCTGATGGCGATGATATCATTGATAATTTTAACAATGAAGTGTTTGGTAAAGAATCATGGTTATCAAAATCATCTTCTTTTATAGATGGTGAAGGTGGTGCAAAAGATGCTATTGACATTATCACTAAACTAACCGGCAGTCTAACTCCCGATGAGTTCAGAGATACCTATGACAAATTGTATGAAGAATACAAAAATATATGGGAAAGCAATAAAGTTCATGACGCATTAAAGTCTTCTGGAATTGAGGATTTAACTCATAAATGGAGCGATATAACTTCTGAAGATTTAGATAATGTAAAACAATCTGCTAATGCAACAGTACAGACGTATCAGGCAGAGATTAATTCTGCATTGAAGAATGTGCAAACTTTAGGAAATGCTTATTTGTTAACAAATGAAGATTATTCTAAATTGGACAAAGAAGCACAAACAGCAGCATCAATTATTGTAAATAGCATTGACGAAAATATTGCTTCTGGATTTAATAATAAAGTTGATGTTGGTACATATGTTTCATCTATTGTTGATATGTTACAGGGTAGTTCAGAAATCAAGGACAGTCTGATATCTTTGTTGACACTTGATACATCAAACTTATCTGCTGGCAATATGCAAGATTCAGTTAATAGATATATTAACACCATTGCAAGTGCTTTAAATGAAGATCCTGTAGACTTGAAAATCAGATTAGGGTTTGAAGATTATGTAGAGAATGGTAAAATCGATTCACAAATTGCCAATGTAAAGAGTAAATTACAAAAGAAATTTGATAATAATGTCGGTGAATTATCTCTTGAGGATTTAGGATTTGCTGCCAGATTAGACGTGCCTCGCTCATCTCTCTTGTCATGGGATGAGTTAATTGAAAAGATAGAAGAAGCAAAAGCAAAAGCTTCCGAGTCAACACCTATATCTTTTGATATTACTAATGAAGACACCGCTAAGAGCATTGATGATTTCCAAAGCAAACTTAATTCATTATCTTCTGCGCTCACTAAAGTAAAAGATAACAAATTAACCGGTTCAGAACTGCTTGATTTACAACAGCAGTTTCCAGAATTAATTGGACAAACTGACAATCTCAGTGAAGCATTAACCAATTTAATTGATAATACTCTTACTGACGTAATAGACTTTCTTGATCATGCCGGTGCACCAGATGACTTGATAGATTCATTCAGACAGATTGCAGAAGAAGCGAAGGGAATCTCTTTCGACGGATGGAAAGAAACTTTGGATGTATTTGATAAAGTAAATTCATCTATGAGTTCACTCTCCGATTTCACGAAGGCTCTGGGTAAAGATTATGCAATTACAGCCACGGAAGCCAGAAAATTTGCAGAAGTATTTCCTGAATTACTTGCTTTAGGAGAGACAACATCATCTGGGTTAATTCAGTTCAATAAAGGCGTAGTAGATGCATTTATTGATGGAAAACAAACTGAAATCAAGGTAGATGCAGAAGCAAGAATTCAAGAGTTGAACAATCAAAAAGCTGTTATTGAAGGAAAAATGGCTCTTGCCCAGGCTGAATTGTTACTACTTGAGGGTCAGGGTAATGCAAAAATAGAAGCAGAAAACCAAACAAATGAAGGAATTGCCGAGGCTCAAAAAAATTTAGTTCAATATTTGGTTAATCTGGGGACAGAAGAAGCAAATGCCGATGCGACTGTTAAGGAAATAATGGCAGGTAACACTGAGGAGTATGACAGGGTTGTTGCAGAAGTTTCTGGTAATGTGCATGATAATCTTTCCAACTCCATTAGTGGAGCTGCTGATAATGTAGATACTAGCTCACATTCGATGATTGATTCATTATATTCTGTAGCTCAACAAGCGGTGAATACTGCTAAGTCAATAGCAAGCATAGGTTCAGAAAATCCTTTTGAAGCTGTTAAAACAACATTGAATGGTGCCAAGAATGCCATAAAAGGTTTTAATCCAGTTGAATCTATATCCGACTTCAAGCGTATGGTTGGAGAAAATATTGATATAGACCAATATACCCGTTCTGAAAGAATGGTCAAATTGGAATTGGATATTACTGGATATCAAGAAACATTAAGTGGCATTGAATCACAAATTGCCCTATTGGAGGCCAGTGGCAATAAATCACTGAAAGACTATGATACTGGTTCTGGCGGTTCCAAGAAATCCAAAGAAGAAGCCGAGAAAGAAATTGACTGGGCTGAGCGTACCCTTAAGCAATTAAAGGAACAACGGGACGAATTAGAAAAGAAATCTTCATCATCTTTTCTTGCTTACCTTGGATTAACTCCAGAAGAATTTGAAAAGGCACGTTTAATTGTTGAGAGTACCGACACTCTTATGACAAAGGATTTAAGGGAGTTAAGAGATATTGCTCAAAACGCTGGTATGTCAATGTCTGACTTAATTGACTTGGTTGAAAACGGTGGTGATACAGAGTCTAAGCGCAGCTATCTGTCTCAATTGATAGAGCATGACAAGCTTGCATTGCGAACTTATGATTTTGCCATTGATGCGTATCGTAAAAAATATGATGAATTGGCCAAGGATATATCTCCTGAAGACTTAAATAAGATTGAAAACAATTCAATGGATATCAGTCTTTATTCCGGTGACGATGCAAAAAAAATCGAAGATGTCATTGACGCATACGAAAAATGGAAAAACACTGTAAAAGGAAAAGCAGAATTAGAAGCCGAAGCTAACGATAATATCAAAAACTATTACGATAATAATATTGAATATCTTGATCATCAGGCAAAACGGATTGAATCAACAAATTTCCTTATTAATTCCCAGATAAACTATCTGAAAGAATCCGGACAGATTGTAAGCGCAACTTCCTATGAACAACTCATCTCTAATAACAAACAGATAATTTCATACTATGAGCAGAAAATCAAAGAAGCCGAAAAGAAACTTGCAGAGTTAATGAGCAAAGAGGATTTCGACATAACCTCAAAAGAGTACTATGATATACAAGAAGAATTATCTGGTTATCGCCAAGTAATTATAGATACCGATGTTGAGGTTCAACAATTGGCAAATGACCTACTTAATCTTCCAATTGATAATATGGATATCGTAATCTCCATGTATGAAAGTATCACTGACACTATCCAGCGTTGGGGTTCAGAGATGGAAGCTTCCGGCAAGAAACTGGACAAGGAATATTATCAGTCTCTTATTAATAATGGTATGACAGTCATTGACCAGTATAAGGAGCAATATGACCTTGTAAGGGATGTTATGGATGAGTACGATACTGGAAGTGAAAAGTGGAATACTCTTTACAATAAGCTTCAGTCCATTAATTCCGCTATGTCTTCTATGGTTGAAAATCTTTATAAGTGGAATGAAGCGTTATTGCAGTTACCGTTTGATAGCGTTTCCACGTTATCGGACAATCTGACTAAAGCTCTATCCGCAATGACCAATGTCCAGAGTGAATATGATACTGTTATCAGTGCTGTAGTTGGTGCACTTCAAGAAGAAATTGATTTGCTGAATGAAGCAAGAGATGCAGCCAATGAAGAGACAGAAGCACAAATTGACGAACTCAAATCCCGCTTGGATTTGCTCAATCAACAGAATGAGGCATTAAAGTTACAGGCGGCCTATGAACAGGCTTTATATGATCTGCAGAATGCTAATACCCAGAAAACGGAGCGGGTCATCCGGGATGGACAACTTGTATATGAGACAAATGCAGACAACCTTCGTCAAGCGCAATCGGACGTTCAAGATGCCCTTCTTGATTTGGAAAAATATAATCTGGAACAGGAAATTGAAGCACTTGAAGAGCAGTTAGATGCTGTCAATGATCAGTATGAGGAACAGATCAAAAACTTAGAGAAAATCTCTGAAAAATGGTCTGAAATTACAAGCAAGATTGAACAGGCAAAGAATGAGGTTACTGCTACTGATATCCTTGGTGATGGCTGGAAGGATAAAGTCCTTTCCGGAAATGACGATGATATCTTTAATATGTTCTCCGGAATGTATCAGTCAATTTCTGATCAGATTACATTGTACGAAGATCAGATTGCGTCTACAGAGAACATCGAAGTATTATTGCAAGATTACATCACTGCTTACAAGGAAGGTACAATTACTTACGAACAGGCAATGACTGGAATCAATGATCTGCTTTCTCAGCTTAACGAGAAAATGTCTGCTACAGATAATCTTAATAATGTTCTTGATTATGTGGGTGCTGTTACTGGTACTGATGATACTTCTATAAGCGGTATTCTATCTGCACTACAAAAATCATTACAGGAAACCGGTGACGAACTGATTAAGTCATTTGAACTTTACAATGAAAACGCCGGTAACATTTCTGAATACACTACAAGTTGGCAGCAATTAACAATCGACGTATCTGATATCAAAGATATCTTAGAAGAAGTCCGGGATAATCTTGAGGATACTCTGGATAACATATCCCGTAGTAGAGACAGAGATGAAGATTTAGAAGATGACCTTGGCGATACTTCATCAAATGGTGGTAGGGCAATTGGTGTTGGTGATGCGTCTGGATCAAGTTATCATGGTTCTTCGGTAGATAGTTCTAATGACGATCAAGATCCAAATAATGGCCCCGGTGTGTATGCTAAGGGTATGGAAAATGGCTTAGTTGGCGCAAATACTGATTCTAATAGAGAAGGTATTCTTAAAAAAATGGTATTAAACCGCATAGAAGATCCTGCTAATGCGATACCGATTATTGCTCACGAGGGTGAAGCTATACTGAATCGTTCTCAGCAAGATACACTGATTGAGAATTATTACAATGCCTATGAATCTTATCCAAGTATTCCTGATTGGTTTGCTAATTATAAAATGCCAACTTATGATTTCTCTGGGATTGGAAAATCATCTGAAGGAGATATTCTTTGTCATAATGAAAAAATCATTATTGAGAAATGTGACAATCCTGATCAATTAGCAGAAGGTATTCTAAAGGGCGGCTTAGCATCAGCTATGAGAATGAGAGCTGGAAGACGATAATGAATTTGTGGAGAGTGGTGTTAATTTACCACTCTCCTATTGTATGCGAGGTGAAGAAGTTGAATCTAATTGAAGTATATAATAAAATAGCTGATGATGTAGCTATGCTTATTGATATTAAAATCAAGAATATAAACAGAGACATAACATTTAAAGCAACTGTTATAGAAAAAGTTTCTGATACTAAATATAAAATATTGTATAAAAAACAATATCATACTGCTTGGTGCCTTGCAAAATTGGTAATAGGTAGTACTGTACATGTTTGTGCACCAGGAAATGACTGGTCGGAATTGTTTATTAATCAATCATGTACTCGAAAAGAATTTGAGGAATTAAAAAGTGATTTAACTACGTTGGTGGAATATACAGTAACATTAGGAACAACTCAAAGCACACAGACGTTAGGCGGCTATTACGCGAGTATTCCCCTTGGTTTCGTGAATGGAGCGACTTACCGAGTAGTGGTATGCAGCTGCTTTCTGGCGACTAATGCAGCAATAATGGGAGCCTCCCATTCTCCTAGCGGCTCAAACCTACTATACGTTAATGGGAATGCATCGGGTGGCACATATAAGGTGCAATTACTAAAAATAGCCCTTTAAATGATCATTGCGCTGATGCCACGAGACAGATAATGGAAAGTACAAAGCTATTTGTCGTAGCCTTGCTTAGCATTACGGTTAACTGCGTATCTGACGCTCTTGTACTGCCTGTAACAAAGATAGAATTATCCGTCAATCCAGTGATTTGGACGATCATTCCCGGATAAGTAGACAGTTTATAACTTCCAAGATTTGGGACTGTAATATTAATCCAGGGATAGGTTCCGTTATTGTCGGAGCCTGCGCAATACAAAATACGATGTATAGTTTTTCCCGCAAAAGTCAAATCGCCTTTTACAGCAGTTAAATCACTATTTAGTTGAGTAACAAATCTATTTATTATATTAACAAAATGATTGTCATTTTTTTTGTAAAGAAGGGAGGATAAAAATTGCAAGCAACAATTCATAATATTGAACCTTTTGATCGTACAAAAGGAACATCTATTACATTTACATGGAACGGAAACCAGATATATAAAGTCCGATGTGTTATAAAAGAAAACGAAAGCAATAATACAGTTTATGATACAACTATTGATACTATGAAACAGATCTTCCCCATTCCAGCAAATTCTAATTTAACAAATGGAAAATACTATATATGTATCATTACTACCTTCGATATAAATAATATTGAATCTACTCAAAGTGCTGGAAAACCATTCTACTGCTATTCAACTCCTATTTTTAAGCTATCATTATCAGATAACGAAATAGTAAGAGCATCAACATATGAAGTTTCATTATCGTACAGCCAAGCGGAAAGGGAAGAGTTAAATTATTATAATATATCTCTCTATTCATATCAGAAGACAGTGTTACAATCATCTGATAATACATACGATACTTCTACCCTCTCATATATTATTTCGTCATTGGAAAATGCCACACAATATTATATTAGGGCTACTGGCGAGACAATTCATGGAATACATCTGGATACTGGTTACATTTTGTTTACTGTTGCATATACTCAAGCCCCGTTATTTTCTATACTAGAGGCAAATAATTTAAGTGATGCTGGGGGAATTGAATTACGGGCAAATATAACATCTACATTAGGTGTTAGTGAAAAAGATGTAATTTATTTAGATGAAAATATGGCTGATTTACGGGACAATGTTGTTACGTTTAATGTTGGATATGAATTAATTGGTGATTTCACACAGATATTTGCACTCAAGAAACCAAAATTAAATCAGTGCTTCGCCTTCTCAACAGATCAAAATGAAACCACAAAAATAGAATTCTATTATCGTGAAGGTTCTTTTAGCGACAGCAATGGATGTATAGCAACAATTGAGTTAAGAGCGTCATCTGTCTTAAATACTCATTATATTAGATTTTGTAAATATTTTAAAATACCTGATGAATCAGAACTAATATGCTTTTGTATTTCCAGAATTGGAAATTATTTCGATACAAAAGCAGTTGTTGTAAAAGGGTAAGAAGGAGGGAATATGTTATGTAATTGTTTTACATCAAGTCCTAAAACTTTTGTTTCTTATGCCGCTAATGATGTTGCAATTGTTAAGACAGTTATTAAAAATGCTATTTTTGACGTGTTCTATGCTACCGTTGCACCTATTAATGTAAATGAATTTGATGGAACTATTCCTTCTGTTTGGACATTTGATACAAGAATTTATGTTCAATTCAATGGTGACTTATATGGCGGCAATGTCAGCTTTACAGAAAGTATTGTGGAAATTGTAAGAATTAAAAAGCGGACGACAAAGGACACTAAATTCCAGACCATTTATGAAAAACCAATTAATTCCAATGATGATTTTGCAATTGAATTTATTGACTATCTGGAACCTGCCGGTACTGTTGAATACGCTTATGTGCCTGTTATTTCTGGAGGTGAAAGTTCATTTATCATCACAAGGGTTGAATCTAAATTTGATAGCTGTTTTCTTGTAGAAAAAGATAAATCATATCCAATTATATTAGATTCAAAATATACCGAAATAATCAATTATGAAACTGGACAAGTAAAACCTTTAGGTAGTAAATATCCGATTATTATTACAAATGGAAATACTGGATATAAGTCCGGAGATATAGAGGGAACATTCATTGAAAAAATAGATGGTGAATTTGATGTTAATAATTCTTTTGATTACAGACATTTAGTTTATGATTTTTTGACCAATACCAATCCTAAGATTTTTAAGGATTTTGATGGAAATTTGTTAATGATAAATATAACAGGGAGTACATCTGAATCCGGTCGTGAATTTGTTTATTACGGGGATAAAGGGGTATATTATGTAAAATCTAAGTTTGGTTATGTTGAATGTGGTGATCCCTATTATGTCGGTGACTTATATGACAATAATTTCATTGATTCTGACACGGACAAATAGAAAGAGTAGGTGATATTATGTCATACAATATAACACAAGATGATTTAAATCTACTTGGACAGTCCAGAAAAACAATTCACATCAAAGTTGAATTATTAAATAAAAATTTAAAAGTTATGGACTCACTTGATGGACTAATAATTAATGATGAGTTTAATTGTGCAAATGATTCTGCACAAAGGCGTTCATATAATTGTGATTTAGTTATAAAAGATTCTACTTTTAATATAGGAAAAGACAAAAAGGTCTGGATGGATAAAAGACTGCGTGTATATTACGGACTTGAATCATTAAGAACTAAAGAGATTTCTTGGTATCGCATAGGTACGTTTATGTATGTTGATATGACTTATAAGTTTTCAAGTACCGAGAGAACATTATCATTAATATGTGATGATATGATGGCCGAGTATGACGGAACTTTAAATGGTCAAATTGGTGGTTATGGTTCTTCTAATACATCTTCTACCAACATAGCACAAGGATTAACTATTCCCGCCGGAGAAGATATTCGTTCATCAGTTATAGCTTTACTGAAAGATGCTCAGATCACGAGTTATATTGTAGAAGACATTGAAAAAGAAGTTCCTTATGATTTGGAATTTTCAACCGGTGTAACATATTGTGAAGCATGGACAAAACTTTGTGAGTTATATGATTCTTGGGAATTCTTCTTTGATGCGGACGGAACATTTATTTGGCAAGAAATACCTAACTGCTCTGATGATTCTGTAGTTCTTGATGATACTGTCATGCAGAAAATTGTAATTGATGAATCTGCGAATAGCTCATTTAGTGGCATATATAACGTAACCGAGGTTTGGGGCAAGGCATTAGAATTAGACAGAGATGACAGATACGCTTCATCTTCTACTTATTCTGGTAATACATATAATGTTACTTTCAGTTATTATACTTCGTGGGATAGTGTTGATCACTTAACACAGATAGGAGTATTAATTTGTTCTGATAATCTGGCTGCACCTAAATTTTCCATTAATGGCTACTCTTCTATTCCTATATATGATGGGGATGGAAATCCTTTAAAAGCTGGCGTATTGAAAGCTAATACTGCTTATGTGTTTAGCTATCGCAGATTAACGGTAAGTGGAAATGGTGTTTCATCAGCATTATTTTTACTTGGGCAGTATCAATGTTATGGAAAATATGTGGAAAATTCTGATGAGTGTCCATTTTCAGTTAAAAACTTGGGATATGAGATATTACAATCTCTTGACTACAGTGGTTTAAGTGACGATGCGGCTTGTTATAATCAGGCTGAATATTTATCTTACAAAACAACTGCCATGATGGATACCGTCACTCTGACTACTCTGGTGATACCATGGCTAGAGGTCAATACAAAGATTCGTTATACCCCGAAATACAATCAGGAGACTAACCAATATATCGTAAAAAATTTCAGTTGGTCTACTGCAAATGGAACCATGACTCTGACTCTCTATAAATTTCTGGAGAGTTTTTCTTTTGTCTATAATAGGCGAAATCAAAAATAACAAATGAGGTGATACAAAAAATGCCTGATATAAATTTAAAATATGATGATTTACCTTTGACTAATTTCCCCGAATCCGAGGACAATTGGGCAAGGATGAGTGATTTGTCTGCCAGTCTTTTAGCTGTGGCAAAACAGTATGAAGATTTGTATAGCGCAGGAGATATTACTTCTGCAAATAATTTACTTAATCAATACCCCGATTTAAAAGATGCATTGTTTACGCCCGAAAGGTGGAATGAGTTAAGAGATGCTATTATTTCTTTGGAAAGATTTTTTCTGACAGATGTGGATGCTATGATTACACACGTGACACAAGCCACAATCGGTATTAACAATAATGCAACTGGAGCAGATGCTAACACAAATGCTTATTCCGTAGCGAAAATTAATGAGTTACTTAATGCTATTACTACAGTTAGAACTGCGACATTTACAGCTACTGGATGGACTAGTACTTTGCCATATATGCAAACAGTTAATGTTGCAGGTGTTACAGCGTCAGATAGGTCAGTTATTGGAATATACATACCAGATGGCACCTCGGCAGAAAATACAAAGTTGAAAGAAAAGGCTTTTAATCGTGTGACTAAAGTTATTGCTGGAGATGGGACAATGACAGCATATTGTTATGCTAAGAAACCAGCAGTAGAATTTCAAATTCAAGTTAAGGGGGTGTAAAGAATGGCAGAATGCTTATTATTAAAAGGTGGCGGTGGCAGTGGTTCAGACGATGTAACCGCTACAACAGAACATGTATTGATGAATCGTACAGCTATAACAAAAGAAAGTGATGATGAACCAATTGCTGGGATAATGCCTGATAATACAACTACAACAAGTAATGGTACGGTTCCGGGAATGAGTAGTAGTTATCCTTCAGTACCTTCTCGTACAGGGTTGAATATGCAAATAAATACCAATACTGATGGTGTAAAGCGAATATCTATATGTCCTCCTAAAGGTTACTATCAAGGAGGAAATGGCTCTTATGTAAGTATACCAGCTAGTGACTTAGGTACGGCTGCTGTGAATCAAGTATTATCAAGTGCAACATTTACAAGTGAAAACGGACTTAAAATATCTGGAACGATACCGATTAAAAGCGCAGCCACTTATACACCTGGCACAACCTCACAGGTAATTGCCGCTGGACAATATTTAAATGGAACACAGACAATAGATTCATTGGGTGGCACCGCTACAGCCGCACAGGTATTATCTGGATATACATTTAGTTCAAATAATGCAGGAAGGGCGGTATCTGGAACAATACCGATCAAAAGCGCAGCAACCTATACTCCCGGAGCAACTGCTCAAGTAATAGCCGCTGGACAATACCTTTCAGGCGCACAAATAATTGCTGCAAGACCGGCTGGGTGGTATGATTCTGCAACTCAACAAACGGTTTTTAATTATGGCTCCTATGGAAATGCGGCTAACATGGGAGCCTTTTATACTAATTCAACTTATGTTTGGTCATCAGATGCGACAAGGCCAGCGGTAATGAATGAGGCCAATTCTATGTATTTGGGTGGAACGAATCCAACTTACAGAGTGATTTTTAGGCAAGCTTTTCCACTAGAGTGGAAATGGGCATACATAAAT
>Ga0153946_1000398_pt1 | contig 19073 bp, 17 predicted proteins | sample TSNJ030MetaG_FD_104751 | JGI IMG/M metagenome (GOLD analysis project Ga0153946, IMG submission 104751) | Attine ant fungus gardens microbial communities from New Jersey, USA - TSNJ030 MetaG | ecosystem: Host-associated > Fungi > Mycelium > Unclassified | place: USA: New Jersey, Wharton State... | reverse complement strand
TCAATTGTAGTCTACTATATATACAAGTATACTATTTGTCCTTATCTAAACTATAGGTTGTTTATCAGCTACTGGTTTAACTTTAGTCTATGTTTATTCTATTTATAGCCTTTTGTCATAGTTAAGACAACTCATGACAATTACCTAACATTTAATTAGTTGCCTCACTTCCTATATTCCTGACTCTAACCATTAGAACATTCTATAGCTAGGAGAACTTGTATATATAGTGTAGATTACCCCTCTAGAAGCCTTATCCTATTTTCTGAGGATTCTCCTAGAAGGTAAGTTGTAATGTACTCTAGACTCCATGTATAAACTGAGGATTCTTCTGGAAGCTCTGCTCCAGTTGCTCTTATAGTTTTAATTCAATTACTATATACTACTTATACACATTCTAGTACTTGTTAGTATTTATAAAGTTCCATACATTCCTTTTTTTCAACTCTCCTATGTATTTGATCTTTAGAAACTAAAAGAAAAGAAAAGAAAAGAAAAATAAATATTAACTTGCTGTTTTGCAAAGTTATAATATAAGTCCAGAAGATCTAAGATTGCCTCTTTTCAAACCATAATTAGTATACTGATACAATGTTCATTGTATTATTTTTACTTGCTTCATTAGTTATTACCAATATCTCTTCTAACAACTACTGATTGTTGCTTCAAGGCTGGTGATAGTCCCAATATAGGTTCATAACAATTACAGCAAAGTTCATCCAAGCATTGTCTGAGCTCCAAGTTAAGTTCTCCATAAGTATTCATACTCACTAATTAGAGTTTTGATGTCAATGATATACCATCAATCTTAATATATTTAAAACTCATCTTTGTCACTTTGCTTATTTTCCATTAGCTACTCTTATCCATTGCAACTCTATATTTTATAACAATTATATAACAATAAAGGATAGTTAGTTGCCTTTATCCTATTTTTTGAGGTTTTCTTAGAGGTAAGTCTTATGTTGAATATTATCCTAGGGGCCTTTTACTTGCTAGTTGCCCTTACATCATCTACCTTCTGGTATTCTAATACTATATCACTTGTCTCCTATGGCCTTAACAGGGTGTCAATGTCAGTTCTCTAGTAATGCCATTGGATCTTTATATAAGTCTATTTTTCCATCCATTACATAAGAGTCTAACGATGATCTTTCAAGTACAGAGTCTGAAAACTACAACTATGCTTACATAATTTGAAAGGATATGTCCAAAGTATCGATGCTTGACTTGATCATTTTTTTCACTAGCAGTCAATGGAAGTATAAGCACCATTTAGCGAATTCTTTGTGGGACAAAGATTAGAAGACACTGTGGAAGGGATTTTGATGAATAACACAACAAGGAAAACATCTGGCAAAGGAAATTTTACTTTCTTTCTTCGGCTCGGAGTGGAGTATTAGGTAATGGTGTCCTCGTCACAAAATATCTTGTATGTATCTTTGATTCACTGACGACTCAACGGACGATGCCGGCACCGACGCTGCAAACCAGGCAGCGCCCGTGGAGGCGGATCGCAATCGGGTTTCGGTGACCTAGGAAGGTTCTTTGGAAGGTGGTCAGGTGCGCACGTGGAGGAGAAGATTGCAGGGCGAGGGAGGAGATCTGATGGACGGAAAAGGGAATGATGACGAGTATATAACTAATCAGCTGGTGCCTGCTCTGCCATGCCTGCCCCCCAGTCCTCGTCCTCGTCCTCGGACATCCCCCCGCCAGCTCCCAGCCCCCGCCACAAGGCTGCACATCCCCGCCGGCCGCTCTCGCCGTCGTGCCTCCGAGGTGAGCATCTGTTGTTCCGGCCGGCGTCTACTGACTATCGCAAGACGTTGACCTCTCCCATTCCGATGCCCATTCACGTGCCCGCTTCCCCGCACCCCCTACTGGTCACGAGCTCATGGCCCTCTTCCCACCTCCTCCCCCCGAGGGTGGCCCGGAGGCTCGCGGTGGCCCCACGTCGGGCTTCTTCCAGCGCCAGGAACGTGCCTTTTTTGCCCAGGCCGGGAAGGAAATTATCAGAGTCCGTGTCCAGGTCGATCTCCCTCCAGAACAAGAACAGTCCAATCCAGGCGGTCCGTCTTCCCGCTCCTGGTCCCACACATCTCCTTCTGCCGTTCCCCCATCCTTCTCCCAACGCCCTTCAAGACCTGCCCAGCTTTTTCCTGTGAACTCTCAGCCTAATCCAGGTTTACGCACCCCTCCCCACGACCATCCTCCTCATGACGACTATGACGACGAATCATGGAGAAAACCGATCCCTTATGCAGAACGCAGACGAGCTGGGAAACACACCAAGCGTGTCATTGTCCGAACATAGCCTTCCGTGTATGTGTGTTTGCTGCTATCTATCTACATTGTACATACTACAACGCAACGCACCTGCCTGCCTGCACGTCACCCTGGTTCACCCTCTTAAAGAAGAAGAAGCGGCAGCAGAATCCTATTTCCTTCTGGGAATCTCATTATCCATTTATCGGTTCAGCTTCCTCCCTCTCGCTTCGGAATTTCTTGTCTTCTTTCTTTTTCTCTCGCGCTTTGCTTCTTGTGCATGTGTACAATCCGTTTGTTTTTTCTGTGACTGGTGAACATTGAACTCTGATTTTTTTTGTATGTGATAGAATGTAAAATGCCTAGATAGAGAAATCAAAATGGCACTTAGAGACTTATTTTTAGATGTGATTGTTCTTGAAATAGGAATCATGAATGACTTATAGAAATTCCCAGGGGTAATATAGGGAAAATTAGGGGCTAATTTGCTTCAATTGGGTAATGTGAAGTGTGCCGGTCGAATTAATGGCTCAGTCATTAGGGAGGTGTTGCTTGCAGAAAGACCATCAGTTATACACTAAGGTGTTCTCCAAAAAATCATTTTTCAAAAGTTATACCGGCATTGCTATCGAAAAGGTCGTGTGCTGACTGTTCTCTATATCATTGGACAAGCGACCTAACGTAATAAACTTCTCACATGACTAAATAGATATCAGTAACCATGCAAGAGACAGCCAACATGAAAAAGGTCATGCACTCAAAAGAGCAGGTGTACATCCTCATACCGTATAATCATTCATTCATTCATATCGTTATATTACATTTTCAAACACCGCGGCGCTGACCCTGCCGCAGAAGCTTATCTCTCTCTCATACATACAATAAGGTCAAGTAGTAAGGGACGCTTTCTTTTCTAGTGAATTTATTCAGCTTAAATTAAGCTCAAAACCTGGACTTTTGTTATAGTGTCCTTCTAATCGGAATCTTATGAAGACAAAAAAGAGAAAAAAAATAACGTTCAATGAAACGCGAAACTAACCCAGATCCAGAATGAGAAGCCAATGAATGACGAAAAAAGGGCCTTCCTTGGGAAGGGATAGCGGACAAGAGTTTTTTCGAGCGTGGTGGTGACTCATCAGAGCATAACAGTTATCAGTCATCGTCATCGTTATTCTTCACACTTCATGCTTTTTGTGATCCGTTGAGTTATGAATTGTAGTCTATGCTGAACATCCTCTTTCTCTCCTGCAACTGCGGACCATTCACACTACATAGGGCTAAAAATAAATAGAAAATCAACATCAATCATTCAATTTTCCATTCTTGTGCAAAGTCGACAAGCTTCATTTTTCACTGTCACCGAAGAATCAAGTGACTGAGTTATTTTCAGCCTAATGGGACACAACTCTTAAACAGGTTTCACTTCCTTATGGGATCCGCCAAAATGAACTTGCAAAAAGCCAAGAGCTAAATAAAGTACGTGCAACAAGCAGAAGAATCACAAGGAGCAGCAGCAGCAGAAGAAAGAGAAGCAGAAGCAAGTGCGGGAGAAGTTCGTCGGAGATGAATACTCTCATCACTTCCTACTCCAGCCATCAAACGGGAAAGGAGAAAATGCACCACCACAACGATTGCCAAAGCAAAAAAAGGACACTTCTCCCACATCCCCCCCCTTTTTTGTCAGACTCGAGTTATCGATTTGTGAAGATTGAGTCAGTATCAGAAGATAAAATCAAGTCATTTATGATAATTCAGGAGTCATCAAACATAAAGTGACAAATGTACACTTCCCTCCAGTCTCGATACTAGTTAACAACAGGTCAAATGGGGTTTTTACTTGGTTATTATCATTACATACGTATCCGTATGACTTTTTGACAGGATGGTCAACTAACTAACAAAGATTCTTCGATACCTATACCTCAATTTCCGAGGGCATTAGTGGGGAGGCGAGTTTGTCAGTGACATCTGAGATTCCCTTCCCTCCCAATATCAGATTGGCACTTGGACATAAGAACAGGTGTTCTTTCCGACGGACGTCGAAATTTAAAAGTTTACTGAAGTCCAATGTGCCTAATAAATCGCGTTGACAGGACTCAACTGTCCTAGAGTCACTGAAAGGTTCGCTTGCCCGGCTCCCGGAAGCAGTCGGATAGCGCTCATGTTCAAAGGAAAGGGACGTGAGAGATAATGAGATACATCAGTGTCGTTCGGCTGAAATTTACACATGTGCCAGTACTGGATTCCTCATCTATTTACACCTTGGGTGCAATGATGCACACTGTTCTGTGCTCCTTCGCAACAGAATGTGAGAAGTCAAGACCCCGAATGGCTTACATAGGGCATCCAAAAACAGATCGCACTTGCTACAATAATGTGCACGAGAAGATCGTGGGTCTTCTTTACCGAAGAATAGAAACCCACAAGCCAAGATGTCAGTCATCGCCCTGTATGATATATTATCCTCATGTCATATCACAGCCAGAAGAGCCATCTGCCATCTTTCTAATATTAGTCATTTTGGCAGTCGATGCTTCCCAAAGCCTACATCTGTATTGTTGTTACTATTTCTTTTTCCCCAGCTTGATACACGATATGATGATGTTATGTAGGCATATGGAAGAGAAAATTGGCACATTCACCACAAGGGGATAACTCAGAGCATCAGTACCCTGACGTTTGACATGACATGTCATGTCAACTTGGACTGGTGGACAGAAGCAGATTGGACTGTGGACAGAAGCAAATACAACCGAGATCGCGGAACCCTTACAGAGGAAGCAACGTTTTCTGATGGTCACGAGTAATTTATCCGGAGCGTTAGGACAATTCGGTCTTTGATCTTTTCCGTCAACTACGACAAATAGGTCCATTCAGTAAGTTCTTGCTATCGCGCCACTACGAGAGCTAAATGAATCAAAGTTTAGGGTACAGCATGACGTCGAAGGCGTAAGATACGACAGTATCCTCGGTCCGAGCGAAATGGTGAACATAAAATGAAGGTCTGGGTGCTGCGAGGGCGTCAGTCAGCGTGCAAACCTGCCGGAAATAACCGCAGAAAATTCAAAGTCAGATGAGCTGCACATGTCCTCGTCACACCTTACCCTACAGTTTACATCCTGGATCTCCAGCGACCCCGTTTCGTTCTTGAAATTTTGTTGTTCATCGTGTCTTGTACTGTCATCGTTGTTTGTACCAAGTTGGGAATTGTGAGCCTCGGTCGCAGTCTATATATTAACTATTCACGTGTGCATTCCCGCATATGGTTATCCTCCATATCTCGACCTTTCCTTCAGACTAGGCGTGCTCTCTTGTCAGTCATCATGCCAGGGAAGAATGAAGATACAAGCATTACACAGTTCATAGCTATTACAGGGTCGACGTAAGTATCCTATAATAAATTTCTGATCTGCCTGACCCTGTCATCAGAGATACCAGTGCAAGACAGTATTTGAAAAAACACAAACGGCTGGACGCCGCAATTGATGCCTATTTTAATGACTCATCATCAACATCATCGTCATCACAATCAAGGCCGGTCGGCCGTGTTCCGCCCTCTGAGATTGTCAAACAGTTTAACAAATACAAGGGTCAGACACCATTATCGAAGACAAAAAACCAGAATGCTAAATGTCTGATTCTAGACAAGGATGGTGACGATATTACTGTTGATGGCACAATGAAGTTTTGTGAGGATTTAGAAGTCGATCCTGAAGACGTTGTCTTACTCGCTCTGGCGTACGAGTTGAAATCCCCAAGGATGGCTATCTGGACGAAACAGGGGTGGGTTGAAGGCTGGAAGAAACTATCGTGCGTACATGTAATTACCTGCGGCAGCTGGATCGAAATTTCATTTCAATCATCAGTTGTGATAATTTGAGCTCCATGAGACAGGCATTACCTGGGCTCCGTGAGAAGCTTGGCTCAGATCGAGAATATTTCACCAAGGTCTATAGCCACACATTCAATTTCTCTCGAAATGAAGGACAACGTAGTCTTGGTCAGTTTTATGAATTTAGTATTACCCGCTCTTGTCCTAATGAGAGCTCAGCTACTGAAACAGCTAAAGGACTTTGGAACCTTCTGTTGCCTCATGGCCTCAAAGGCGGTGCTATTTCTACCCCTAATGCTCCTGACGATGTCGATATTAATAGCGAAAACCTGCCTGCGGAACGGAGTTGGACAATAGAACGGATTGGAATGTGGTTTCAATTCCTGGATGACAAGGGTTTGAAGGGTATCAGTCGCGACAGCTGGCTGATGGTAAGTGGGACCAGACTAATAAATCCGTGTTTAGCGCAAGTTCAATGTGGAATGTAGTTCCTTGAATTCCTCTGTACCATTGACTACAGATGTTCAAATTACGATCCAGAAGGCAAGCGCCCGTGATTGCAATCTCTTACTTGATCATCTAACGTTCCATTTCCTGCAGGCGCGTGGCCATCTACCATTGACGATTTCGTCGAGAGTCAGAAGCAGTAGCGACTTGCCAGATTAATGAAGTTAGGTATTTTTCCTTGTACGTTGCTCAATAAAAGATCATGACTGATAGATTTCCAAGTTCGCTATATGCTGAGCATGAAGAGTGACTGTTGACCGCATTGGGAGGGCTCCCTGCTTACATATCTTTATTTAAGCTTCAGAGCCTTGGTATATCGACTCCACGAACCAATGTATACCTATGCCTTGGTTACACGGTCGTTATATCTGTGAAACTGCGTGAAGCCCATATGATCGGCTTCTTTCCCAAAAAAGTTGTTGATCTTGTTAATTTATCTTCATCCTTGTAGGCTGACATAGATGAGCAGCTGATGAAGCCAGGGTTCTCAACAAATGAGAGAGGACTTGAATCAACTTCTCCTGATGCAAGTGCCACATCAGAACAGCGTCACTCCAAAATCAAGTGGCCAACCAGTTTTGAGAGATGTCTCAACTTGACTTGACTTCGGCATGAGATCTTTCTATGCCTCAAGATCAAAATGCATGAACGCCTTTCAACATCAAAAAGCCTCTCTGAATATGTTACTAACTAGAGTCGTCCAAGCTGATGTACTCCTCAATATTGCCAGATGCTTTTCGGCAAAAGGGTTTCCCACCGCGCCTAAAGAAGAAGAGAAGCCCCAGAAGAACTATTACAAGAAATTGCAAGCTTCTGGAGAAACGCCTGAGTTTGGTGGTACCTGTGCACACACGCATGTCAGCGGTTCTCTCCATCTGCTTCTTTCATGTCCATATCCTATCCCATTAGTATACGCTAACGAGTGTTCTTTTTGTCAGGACATCCCCAGACATTCGGATATATTCATGTCGGAGGCTTTAGTCGGCGTAGACATAATTGATGGAACGTTCATCGGCTGAGCCCAATTATCGAATACCTTGTTGTCGAGCTGGACGATCATATGTGAGAGAAACCTGACAAACTAGTTGCACTTCTGTTGATGACACGCCCCTTTGGCATTGTGAATGACATTGAAGGACCGTTCTTTCGAAAGAAAGGGAGCATACGATATGGTAGTTTGAGCCCGATGAAATGGCCTGTTTCTCATGTTTGCCGGACTATAGCATCGCTTCTCAGGAATGGAAGAGAACCAGGTAACGATTAAAATACTATCACAGCCAAAACCTCATTTTATGCTTAATTCCGGCCTCTACGGAAAGACACACATTCTGGGGTCGAAGACGGTCTGGTCCCTCCCAAGAACGTACTGAAAAATGATTTGATAATGGTGCAAGCAATCCTGGCAACAACAGTTGCCAAACGAAATATATACATAAACTCAAAGCGAACGAAGACAAAAGGTAAGGGCTCTTATCAAGCCAGGCCAATCTAGTAGCGTTTTCTCCTAGCAAGATGGCGTCTCCTGGACACCGACTTCATGGGACTCAATACTGAATACACATTCGCACGCCATGATCCACCACACTTTTCAGAGGAGTCGCCTGTGTATCGCCATCATATCAGCAGCGACACTAGCTTAGCTAGAAGAAGGTTGAACCCACCACCGCATGGCATATTGCACTCACTCTCATCCACACTAGCACCATGTGATGTTTTCTTGATGGACTTGCCGCAGTAACACTCTATTCCGTATTCTGTAGCAGCATAATTATAGCCTAGGCCGGCACACCGAGCCGTACAGATTGCTGCTGTCATTCCGCTGCGGCTGAAAGCAGTGCCTTGGAGGAGTCGACTCCGAGAGTCGGGATAGCACCCAAGACTCTTCCAATCCTGTGAAAGACAAACCATCATCAGATCCAAGTTTAAAGAGGAGATAGACTGTGCAATTACTTACGCCACCAGCGTTTGTTGCAGCAAGAGTGAAGGCCTTGCTTGATGTTCTAAACACGCTCAGCGCCCATGACCCTCCGCAAATCGAGGAAGAGCTGCCAGCACAGGGTACAGAGCATTTTGATGGCGAAGTGATATTTCCGCTGGCCCCATTGTTGGTCAAAGAGTAGCCACAGTAGCCTTTGAATTTTTGTATTTAAGAGAAAAACTCGATCGACTTTCAATATACATACATTCATGCCTAGAATTTTTCGTAAGTCTGAGAAGGAGCAACAAAGTCGGAAAGGACTTACCCGTATTCAACACCAGCAAATGGATATCCTGCGCAAAGGTTCTGACACAACTCAGGCGTCATAGCTTCTCTTGAATACGATGGTCCAGTGAGCGCTCGACGTGACCCCGTCGTACCTTCGTCAACGCAACCATAATAATTCCACGACCCTTCGAGGCTAGTCGGAGTCGAGGAAGGGTTGGAAGTGACTGTCATAGATGAATCCGACTGTGCCGTCGACGTGGGATACGAACTATTCACCAGTGGGGTATGCACTGGGACTGAGGCTGGGACACCTGCTTCTGTTGTATAGATGAATATCAGCAGTAATGGAAGTGCCGAGACAACTCACTGAGGGATCCAACTTAAACATTGAAGTTATCTGAAAATGTTTTTGTTCAATTCCATGCCAAACTTGGGTCTTCCAACTTACAAAGATCTGGATTTGAACTGTATGTGAAGTCGGCTGGTGTTTGGTTGATCAATGTTCTTCCATTCCTCACCATTGAGATTGTAATCTTGCCCGGTGCGAGGGGAAGCTTCAACTTGTTGACGCCGCTATCGACAGTGAACTGTTGCTTCGAGCTTCCGCAAGCCAGCATCACTTGCCCTGGTTGTGTCGCAAGAACTAGCGTCCAGAGATAATCCTATATAGTACGTGAGCCATGAGACCCATGAAGATGGAAATAAACATACTTCAGCAAAGTTAAATCCTGTCGGTCGCGCGAGCGGATCTCCATGAGCAGTTGCTTGTGCTGGATGTGGGCGCGCCCAGAAGTAAATGGTATCCTCCTGAGGTGGCAGTAAGCGCCAGGACCGACAGATATATCGGAAGTAACTTACCGTAATAGCAGGATAACTTCCAGTTTTGTAGGCTGAGATATAATACTTGGAAAGTTCGAAGAAGGCAAGATGAGAATATCCATCAGCCCAGGTAGTTCCAGGTGGCTGTGATCCTTTGATAGAGCTATAGCTGCAGGGATTATGAGCAAACGTGCCGGCAGAGATCATAAGAGAGTTACTAGTCAGATTCCCCGAAATCGTTCCTGTTAATTTAATTACATAGGAGTGTATATGCATCTAAATGGCACTTACCAAGTGATCATCTCAACCATGTGTATGTCGTTTCTCATTTCTACGATCTCCTCCCAGCGATGCGAAATAAGCCAGTCATCTCCACGCTGATAGAAATTTTTGTAGTCATAGTGTGTGCTGTGATACTGATTGAAGTCACTGGTTGATACGCATCATTGTCACTCACAACATCCATGGGCTAACCGATGTCACATATTTAGTAGATGATCCCAATTGTTGAATGTCTGGGATGAGTCAGCACGGTGAAAGTACGAAGTTGATGGAATGCTCACAGTATTGATCATCTGCAGTCTAGATCACGACTATCAGCATTCATGCCCATACCAACGCTTCGGGTACAATGCTTACAGTTTTGTCAACGTTGCCTTGAGGCCAAGCACATCCCCAGCTGGGTATATCTTCAGTCGTGATTCCAAAAAAGCACTAATAAACTCACCAAAACCACGAATCTAAGCAATTCCAGTTATTGAATTGGCCTTCGATCTCCGCGATGAAGGGCATCAATCATCCATTCGTCCGTTGCTTTATCTCCTCCCAGCCATCATTTCCTAGACATTTCCCAAGGTACGATGAGATGAGCGGACGACCGTTAATCTTGAACTGAGCTTGATTCGCAGAAAATTGATTGACAACGGCCACGACAGAATTTACGTCGCAAGGGAAGACGCTGAAGTCAAAAGAAAAAAAAAGTTTGACCTTAGTCCCAGTGGCCGCACTGTAGGCATTGTGTATTTGGCCGGTTTGCCAGGAATCAGTCCCGATGTTGAGTGCGATAGCGTCACTTTGAAGTCCATGCATGAGTAAATCTCGGAGAAAAGCCGGCTCACTAACATGTCTCCAGACTCTATTTGTTGAATGTCGCTCTTCCAATCATCAATAGAGTATTCGTAGCTATTCAGATAGATAAGCAAACTGAGATATTGATCATCAGGGTCTTCGCAACTCACGTATCTGCAATTGATAGCATCAAAAATGACGTAGGCTTGTTAGACAGCCATTTCAGAATCAGTTACTCACTGCCAACAATCTGGAGGTGGTCACTAGTGAGAAGGTCAAGATGCACAACACGTAAGGGGCGTACATGATGCATGAAGACGTATCGTTGATTGTCCTGACGAGGGACGATACTGCTGATAGTGGCGTTCCTTGTAGAATGTTGATCCGAATCTACTTGTGATGATTGTCCAGGAAAGTACCCAGGCAATAAGCCGGCTTCAACACAGAGTAAAATGGCGAAATAATGTGCAAAAACAGGGAGGAAAAACATTGTGAATTGGTAAGGACAGTGGTGCCGGATGGGCCGATGTGTTTTTAAAGGTCTACAACTCAGCAGAAGCTGAGCACGCGGTCTACCGGTCAGAAGTCGATGGAATGCAGGAGGCAAGTGATAGCTCACGCCACGAGAGTCAACCTAAGAACTGTAAGGAATGAAGGATTTATAGGAGTGAGCATGTATTTCTGGGTGCCACTCCAATCGTGCGTACGTCTCTGAAAATCTCAAACGTTTCAACACTGATGGGTGGTGGGATCAAGGGTCAGATTGATTATTCTGGTGAAGTACGCTGGGCCAGCAGCGCAAGTCGTCGATCTCGAGGCAATCAATTGAGGTCCTTTGCGTATGCCAGCGCTTCTGGAGCAAGGAACGAACGAAATGGAAAAAAGAGGTTTTGTGGAGATGCTAACCCGCAAAAGTGGTGTTGAGATGGTCTAGAGTGAGTGAGTGTTAGTGTTGAGTTACATCCGCCTTGGAAACCCAAATCTAGGGCCAAATTCGTCATCTCAGCCTTATTGTTACGTCAGGGTTGGCATACCCACAGGTCAGCAACTCACTGGAACTCGGGATTCTTGATTCTGGGCTGATACCTGGTTCTTCTAGAAGCTCACAACCCTTCCGTAGATCATGGACAGCGGATAACAGTTCGCCACAGCTGTAGTGACACCGATATGAATGAATCAGCAGCATGCCTCTACCGGAAAAAGCTCACTTGCAGGACGCTTTTTGAGCATCCTGCATCTGGCATTTATGACGAGTCAATTTTGCAACAGTCGTACATCGCCACCGTCCAACAAACACCTTTACGACTGACGCATTGACGTACCAACTAGTACAACAGAAGCCGCTCAACGAAAATCATCAGCGGTGATTTCTATGCCACATCTTTTTCTGAGGACGATCCTCAGTAACTATTCGTTCGAGATGGGATACATAACCTGGCAAACGAGTTTAGGTCGATCGCAGTGTTGTCTTATGTAAAAACTGCACGTTACCTAAATTGGAAAGCTTTCTCTCCCCTTTTGATTTGCTTCTATCTAATAACTTATCTTCATCCTTTGCTTTCATTAAAATGACTGAGACTGCGGTCGAAAAGTCCACAGAAATAATTTCTGAAAGCTCGCCAACAAGCACCGATGCCAAGAAAAAATTTCGAGCAGTGCGTCAAGGTGCGGTCGAGCCAATTCCAAAGACTCTTCTCTTATTGATTTGATTCCGCACTGCAGTGGAGTTCTACTTCGCTGACTCCAATTTGCCTTATGACAAGTGCGTTGAAAGTTTTAGACTGGCGAGGCCCAAGCTCAAACAATTCTCTCAGGTTCATGTGGACACTGCACTCACAAAACCCGGAACATTGGGTTCCCATTAAAACGATTGCCTCTTTCAAGCGCATGCGAGAATTCAAATCTGAAGATTCAGAATGGTTGCTTGACGCCCTCAAGCAAAGTACTTTACTGGAAGTTGACGAATCGCAAACGAACGTCCGCCGGACAACTGAGGTACAAGAGCCTAAAAACCAGATGGAGAGGAGTGTTTACGCAGTATGTGCGGTAATGATGGTTGCAACTTTATGACACTGACTGGTTATACTCAACCAGAAAGGTTTTGGTGAAGAAGAGCCAATGTTACAAGAGCGTCTTGAAGAGTTCTTCAACCAGTACGGCAAGACTAACGTTGTTCGTATGAGGAGGGAAGACAATAAAAAGTTCAAGGTTCATTCACTTTTTGCATAGTAAGGCTGAAATTGATTTTCCCTTCAGGGTTCAGTTTTTGTAGAATTTGCCGACTTTTCAAGTGTTGACGCCTTCTTAAAGGCTGATCCAAAACCAACGTGGAATGACCAGGAGCTGTTGATCATGAGCAAGTGAGTCCTAATCGTCATAAGTTGCTCGACACCCACTCAATGGAAAGTAGAGAGGATTACTGTGAGATGAAGATCAAAGAAAAAGGTCTTACAGGCGCGGCCGCAATCAACAAGCGTGACTCAATAATTCGTACCCGCGGTTTTAATGCTTTTCAAGAAATGGACACAAGCAGAGTTACAGATGAGAAAAAGTCGAATCATTCGATGAAGCAGGTCTACCTCGATTTCATGGGAAAGAAAATTTTGATTAAAAGGGATAATCACGGGAATGGTACTGTCAGTGCAGAAGATGTCTCATTTGTGAAGGGCGCCACACTCAAATTCGAAGGTTGTAAAGATGTTAGGTGGGCTCAGATCAAGGTATCTTCATTCTCTAACCCTTCATACCTTTTGCTGAAATCCTCATCTGCGAAGGACCCCCTCAAAGCTAAATTTGACAATCGTGCTCCCTATATCAAGTACTCTCATGGCGATGATTTTGGCCTAGTTGGTTTCCATAGAGCCTTGTCTGAAGATGAAATTACTTTTGTGAAGGAGACGATCAAGGTAATCGAAGACAAACCTATTACTTGGACCGTTCTCAGTGGTCAGTTTCGCCGTCTAAATTCCATGCATTATCTAATGGGCAATCAAAATCATTAGAGGAAGATGAGAAGGCATTCCAATTAGAGCGCGCGCAAGTTGCGGCAAAAATTGCTTTGACCACCGCGGCAGCCGGCAGTTCAAACACAGGAAATGGAAAAGGTGGTCGTGGTGGTCGTGGCGGGAGAGGCGGCCGTGGAGGCCGTTCTGGTGGGGATGGTGGTCGACAGAAGGGAAAATCTATCGCATCCACCTCGATAAAGTCGAAGAAAGAGGAAATGGAAAATCAAGCTGGAGAGAAAAGGAAACGAGCTGTGGAACCTGATGGTGGCCACGATGTTGGTGTACGGGGTGTGAATGTACCCCCAACTTTGACCAGTACAGGTACCGAAGAAAGTGCTACGAAAAAGGTGAAAACAGACGATGAAAGCGCTGTTCCTGCTCCTGCTCCTGTTGCTGCGTCGTGATAGAAATTGTTCTGATTGGATATCGCATGTCTAGTTTCGCTGGTTGTATGTCCTCTGTTTTGTCTATGGTTCTCTCCCCCTTGCTGTACGTTAGACTGATGAGATTCTTCTCAAGACAAGAATGTACTCCTACCTTAACCGACAAGGACAATGCATCTGCAACTTCTTGGATTATATTAGACTACTTGCAGCGTGGGCTCAGGGTAAAGTCTACCATACAGACTCCTTGAAGCGGTTGGTGACTCCCATCGTATTGTAATTTCACCTTTGCAAGCCGTGATAACCATAGACAGACCATGCGACCTCAAAGCTTCGACGGCCTAGTGCTTGTAATTATCCTCTATCAACGAGGTCTGTTCGCAGCACGAACTCCAGAGTTCTGTTTTTAAATCACCAAAAGGACTACGATCAGCAGCAGTTGATGACCAAACTTCTTATCTTCTCGTTTCAGATCGGCTCGGTCATAACCAATCACTGAGTTTATTAGATTATCTTCATTCGCCGTTTTCCTCCGCAAACACTTCTCGGGACGACCGGTTGGTGTTCTCTCTCCCGATATGATCCTTCCCAAATGTCCGTGATTGAGAAGACGATAGACCACTTCCGAGTCCGTTTTCACGGGCGTGATTCGGGTGCAGACTGAGCGTGCTGGTGGCCTATCGCAGCACAATTACAACCTGGACTGAATTTAAATCACGAATCATGAGTACTTATTTAAATCACCAGATGCTCTCAACCCCTCGCCTACAAACACATCCCTCGACTCTATCTCATTAATTTTCAAGTCACCTCTACCATGTCCTTCGTCACTGGTATCACAATCAATTGCAACAGTGAACGGGGTAATGGCGGTGGCATATTCCGTCCCGTTCAAGTTGATGCCAAACATCCTATTTACCAGCATGGCATCATTGCACCCGTATCAAACCTTGTAGATTTGCCGTTACTGGTCTACAAGCATCCGCTAAAGGCAACTAGAGACATGGCCCTTCAAAACGAAATTGCACAAGTGTTAATGGTTGGTAAGGATGGTAAGACAACTACTGAGTAGGTCATACTTCCTTTTCTGATGCGGTCTAGTGTTGAGCGTTCTGTAGTTTTACGGAGAAACCTGGAAGCGTAAGTTTTGCAATTTCGCTTTGGTAGAGGTCCTCTAAGTTCTTTGGGCGGCTGACATAATAGGTCACTATTGTGAGGAAGGATGGCAAGCCTCTCACAAGACCAGCCATTGAAGCTATTTGGATGTTTAACGATTACTTCCTTGAGCAACTCCAAGAAGACAAGCGCATTGCTGAGCAGCTGCTCAATCGCACTGACTTCGATAATTTTTGCGAGGATTACAAGGAAGATAGAATTTTACAGGGTCATATCACCTTTACATGCTTGGAGCTGCCTTTGTGATCTTGGTTGCACTCTTTCTACACTTTCTATGGTAGGATCATTTGTTGGCTACACATAGATTCTAAAGATATACAACATCGCGTCTGATATTTGCTCGCAATAACTGAACGTTGAGTGTTTCAGAGTCTGGCACGCGGCAATGCGGCGTGCATTTGACCTCGTTTGAGTATAGGTTTGATAGATTTCTGTAAGATTGGATTCTTTAATCGTAAGTTTGCCCCTTTAAGAGGGTGACACACCTCATAAGCAATGGGTATCTCGATCTGATTGAGTGGTTCATCTTGAGCGCGTTTCCAAAGTTGCTCATAAACCTTGCCATCATATACCCCGAGAGCGCTGGTAATTAGAACGTTTTTCAGTCAATATGGGGGTGAGAATCCAGTAGATGGGTCTAACCTATCCAATTCCCAGTCCGTGAAGCCGAATGCGTCTGTCAGGCCAATAGCCTCGGGTAACAACTCAATACTGATATCTTTGATAGCGAGTCTCAAGGTGCGAGTAGCATCCCGACCACTGCTCGTACCGAGGGCACCGGACGAAAGGAGATCCACAATACCTGTTTCTAGAGTTGTCAAAAGGAACTGAATATGGCACATCACTCAGCAAATCGATCCGGAAAAGCAAAAACGAACGCACTAAAAGATACAGCTTCTCAAGGTGTCTGATGTCATCTTGTCTTCCAGCAATTTCATTTGGAAGGCTTTTAATAGTATCTCCCACTCGAGCAGCAACAAATGCCTCTGTAACGGCCTTTGCCACGCGCTGGCCAGCAAATGCATCAAGTTCGTCAATGTTCTGGGCGTACTCACGGACGAGTAATGCTGCACGCCACTCCAAAAGTTGAATGGCAGTAGCAGGGTCCTGCCAACTAGTGTCTGGAGGCAAAGAAGGCCCGGTTGCATTGCCAAGGAGAAGACGGAGATACATGGTGGAGGGGGAAAGGGTAGAAGCGTCTCTCGATTCAAGCATATTGTTGTGCGATTTGACTGCAGCTCGCACAACTTGCTGATCAAGGACGAAGTTGTCTCCTTCATAGCTATATGAGTGTTGGTACACATCTGGAGGGCTAAAAAGGAAATAATGATAGGACGCACGTTGCACTTGGTAAATGGTCAGCATAAAGACGACCGAGTCCTGAGAAGGAACTGTATCCATGGCCACCCATAGAGCGTCTGGCGACTTCCACGTCCTGGATACTGGTAGTTGTGACGAGAACTTTAAGGCCACTCGTGATAGCATGCATCTCGGCGAGGAGGGAGGCATCGCCTTTTTGTAGACGGCTGGACATGACTTCAAATGATTGGATCTAAAGAAATTGAAACATGAGCGACTCTCTGGAAACAGGAACGGCTGATATAAGACAGACAACAGCCTTTCCGAGGCATATGAATACATAGGCATGCGAAATGATGGGAAGGAGACGACCGTAAACGGCAGGGTAGGAAATTGCTTGACGTTCTAAGCCTTGAGGCCCCTTCTCTCCTTGCCGGCGAACAATGGCATAACGGATGGATATGGTGGCAGCTACGCTGATATGTTAGAGAAATATATGTACACATGATGATACCAACCTTTAGCCATAGTCCAACCTGCTAAAGTCACCATATTTGCACGAATGAATAACATCTAGTGGGCAACCTTTAATAACTCAGTTCTTGGCACTTACTCCTCCATAACTCAGCTTTGCATGGGGCGGTTGGACATATTGGCTGTCATCTGTGACTTGAGCAAACTTGGAGAGCATCTGAGTTTTCGGGATGCGAACGTGGTTAAAGCGAGCAAAACCGTTATCTGTTGCAGCATAACCTCCCAAAGATTTGGGACCAATATCTCCGATTGTGATCCCAGGAAGGACCTTGTGATTGTCTCGGTTGACAGTCAGCTCTCAACTCAAGAGAAGGAGCCTGAAAGGAGCATACCCATTGACCTGAGCTGGATAAAGAATAAATGTGGTCCATAATCTTTGTTGCCAATGATCAATTTTGCTTGTACTACTCCATGCGTAGCGGTCTTTCCAAGTGCACCAATCCACCATTTGCTACTAGTGAGAGTGGGAGAGTGTATTTCGAACTCCTTGGTTTCTGGGATATAAGTGGCCGTCGTCTCAAGCCCAAGGACATTGGTACCATGTCCCAGTTCTGTTTGAAGATAACAGCCAAGAACTCCACAGTTTGTGACAAGAGGGCCAAAATCTCTGATGAGCTCTGGGGAGCCTTGGGACATCAAGACTGGTTGAAATGCTTTGTTGGTCTTTCAGTTCACTATCATCATGAGAGCATTTCATGCATACCTGTGTTGTGCAGATTAATAGGAAGAGGTTCGCCAAGGCTGTTGATTGCGAGGAGAACCTCCAGTTGAGTCCATTTATGGATATTTTGCAATTCAAAGATACGATTGATGAGGGCTAGCCCACGAGTATAGAGCTCCGTCCTTGATAAGAATTCACTGCAAAAACCTGTACTTAAGGAATACTGTCATTGCAGGAAGACGAAGGTGCAGACCGTTGTGACTTCTCGAATACTGGGTCATTACTCAATATCTCGACGATATTCCTTCGCTTGTCCCAGTGTATACGACCACCTGAAAGCGAACAACAACCGAGTAAGCGTGTACAATGCAACAGTTGATCCAACTAATCCACGTACCGTGGAGGAATTCCCGAATTAAGGAGACGTCAACTGAGGCATGACGCCTTGCATTAGCCATATCAATACCAGTTTGCGCATTGACATCGTGTCTCATTGACATAGCAAGTGCTAGCTCAAAGGAAGGTCAGCTTGTCCCTCTCAAGGACACGGTCGGCATGACATGGTCCGAAACTATCCTGTGATATTATTTTTGCCAGTCACGGTGTGTCACATTCTTTTTAAATCACTTGCAGTCTGTGCAAGGCTGAAAATAGCTCATTCCTGGACCGGGACTCCTCATTCAGCTTGCAGGGTGGACACTACCGTTACACAAGACAACAATATTTCAGGTGTTATCCAGTGTCTGGAGTGCCTCTAGAGGGAAGATCTTGAACACCCTTACTGTAGGATATATACTTTGAAGCACCCTGCTCAGGTAGCAGAGTAGTGGCCATCTTTACCACTATTATTATACTCCTTACTGTTATAACTGCCACTGAGACTTTAAACATTTATTGACAGTTATTCTATGTTTTATCTCTTTGTTTCACCACTGGGTTCTTATCCCTGTGATTATTTGTGTCATCAGTCAGCATATTAGGCTAGACAATGAATTTTCAGCTAAAATATATATCATCTAAACTATTTCTAAAAAGGTATGACAATTTCTTGACATTCTTATAGGGCTTATATTCTTCACATAGTGTGCTTCTATCATTTCTCTCCTTGAGGAAGGTTATTCCCTTTGCCAAATAGAGTCTAAAACTGGTATAGAAACATCAACTGTGAGAAATATCAAGAAGAAGATGGACAGTGACAAGAAAAACTGTTGAAATACAAATAGGGAAGGGTACAAACAGATAGCAAGTACAAACTAACTACCACAGACTGCCACTGAGCTCCATGTAACAAATTGTTAACTTCAAAAAAAAAAAGTAT
>Ga0153946_1000396_pt1 | contig 19082 bp, 16 predicted proteins | sample TSNJ030MetaG_FD_104751 | JGI IMG/M metagenome (GOLD analysis project Ga0153946, IMG submission 104751) | Attine ant fungus gardens microbial communities from New Jersey, USA - TSNJ030 MetaG | ecosystem: Host-associated > Fungi > Mycelium > Unclassified | place: USA: New Jersey, Wharton State... | reverse complement strand
CCCCCAAAAAAAGAAGAAAAGAAGAATTCTTTTTTTTGTTAGTTCCACGTACGTCTGAGTCGGATTTGACACGACAGATGATGAGATTGTCAGGAATATTTATTTGATGATCATGTAAAAACCATCACCCATCAAATCAAATCAAATCAAATCAGAGAGTCCACGACGACGTTCGTTCCCTTGCCTTATTGAGAAGTGTGCGAGCTGGTCGTAAAAAGGATCAAAAAATACATACTACATCATCATTCCGATGATGTACCCGCTCCGCTCATCACTCATCGCTCATTGATGTTACCGCTACCCTTCGTAATGAAGTAACCTATAGCAATAGCAACGATGTGTTCTCAACGAGTTACTCTAGTTTCATTCTTTGTTTTTGGAAGCCTTGACCAGTGTCGCTGGGACTTTATTGTATTGTCTTATACCACAGCCAAAAAGTGGGAAAAAAGAAGTTGTACTCAGAGTATCACGTCGAAGGAAAAAATAACACGGCCATAGCACAACCAAGATGCACCTTCACCTCTCAAACATAACATGAATAAATTCAGGATGGCCGGTCCCAAGCGAAATACTAATTCAGACCCGAATTTCTAGCAAAAAGTTCAGCTACAATTAAGCTAGTCAAACTTACCCCAAGTCTATCTCTAGTAGAACAGAACAGAACTAACAAAATTCATTCAAACAATCACATCAATCAAAACCGAGCCCTGTCGGCCCAGCATTCACCTCCAGGAGAAAAAGAGAGAGAGAAAAAAAAGCACCAAGGAATTCGTTTTATCATACCCAGCCCTACATCAACATACATACATACAATCAACTTCCCATCCATTTCCATCTTTCATCTTCCTCACCTTCAATCACCCAATTTATGAACAACAACATCCATCACAGATCTACTTCCACAAAAAAAAAAAAAAAGTTGACGATATCACCCCAACAAAAAAAACCAGACCCACCTCAAATTAATCGAATACCCCAACTCAACATCCGTCAACGTCAACGCCGCAATCGTATGCACACCAGGGGACACAGCCAAAAACTTCATTCGTACAGATTGACAAGCCAACGGCAACAAAGGTCTGCAAAAAAAAAAAAAAAAAACACAGCGACAAGTCACATCAGCACAATCACCCAAGAACGGACGACCAACTTTACCCAATGCGCACTTGACCCTCCAACGGTACAATACCCGGATATCCCATCTTATTCACCGTCCCAACACCACCTCGATCTTGCTCTTGCTCTTGATCTACTCCAGGCCCACCACCACCTTTCCGCTTTCTTCTCCACTCGAAATAACTAATCTCAAACCGTCTCGTTCGATCAGATTTGTTAAAGACGAAAATATCGAGGGTGAATGAATCAAGAGGGTATATCTTTCCAACAGGTCCCACTTCCCGTCGTCGGTGATGATGATGATATCCCTGGTTGGAACGTCCATCCACCTCTGCTTCTTCATCTCCGCCGTCCTTCAAAACTTGTATATCTTCTGACGACCACCCCTTTCGTTTTCCTCCCATATCAGCACCACCATTCCTACTCACATTCAACAAACCAACCGAAACCACAACCGTATCTCTCCCATCCCCCTCCCCCATCATCTTCTGCTCATTCAAAATCTGCCCCTCAAGACGAGGAGCAGCAGCAGGTACTTCACCCGACTCCCTCCCTCTCCTAGCTTCCAAAGCAGGTCCAACCACACCTCCAATCGCCTGCGAAACCACAGGCGCATGCGAAATCGGCGTAGACGGTACAGCCAATTTAGACGACGGGTATGCAGGGTACGCAGGCGTCACAGGTGGATTTTCAAAGATGGGCGTATGGGTGCGTGTCGATGGCAAAGATTGAGAATAATGTTTATGTGTGTCAGGTGGTGGCGGTGGAGGTGGAGGAGCACTGTACGTCGTCGGTGATCGGGCATTCAAACCGGGAATCACTAGCGCAGGTAATCCCATCTTTTGTGAGTTGGCGCCCATAGACACTCGAGGAGCAGACGCCCTGATCATACCACCAGCCATGAGCTGTCCTCCTTTAGTAGCTTCAGAATTTGTCCGTGTTGAAAAGGGTACATTCAACCCAGGACTCCTTTTCGAGCCCTGCAACCCAAAAACAGGGAATGGAGATGGAGGTTCAGGTAAAACGCTGGGATAATCTGTTGGATCAAGGTTTTGAGGTTGATTAGGGTTCAAATCAAGGACACAGTTCCATTTGGACGAGAATGCACGCGTTGGATATGTGACGGTGGGAGATTTGACATAGGGTCGGCCGTGAATGATGATGGACACCGCGCGTTGAAGATCGACTTGCGTCGTACCGCGGAAGAAAGAGAATGCGTCTAGCTCTTCTGGAGAACGGAGAAACGTGACTGCATATAGCAAATTATATTGGACACAGTGGGCGATTCGGAGAGGGAAAATATTTTCCTGGGACGTGAAACTCTCCTGTCCCCAAGTGATCAGCGTAGCTTTGGCCTCATCACCACTGATGACAACATCTACATTTTCCACTTCGAACCCGATAGCCTGGCCAGATTCCCCAGAGTTTTCGATCTCTACACACAACACGACAGTCCGCTCCTCGTCTCCGATCTTGTCGCGCTCTTCTTGAGATGCGTCCAAAACGATGCTGGGAATGAAAACGGTCCTCATTCGGACACGAAAGCCGGACACGGTTTCGAGCGTTTTCCGAAACGACTTTCGAAGAGTTGATTGCGCTCTGGATGTAGGGGACACAGTAGAGGGGGAGGGGGCTGGGGAAGGGAGATGAGCAGGTGTGAGGGAGAATAACTTTCGGCGGGATACAGTTCCCAGACGCGTTGAAGGAAGGTTGATGTCGGACGCCTTTGAGAATGTGGTCCCTACGGTGCGTAAGTGGACAGGATAATGCGAAAGTGATGTTGCATACCTGCCATCAGCCCTTGGAGGAGGTTGACTTCTTCAAAACCATCGAGAGTGTCGTCCTCGACCTGCAGTTGACCTGTATCGGCCGCTGTGGGCGAATCTGGAGTGACAACACCATCGAGTGTTTTCAAAAATTGGATGAGGGGATGCTGAGTCGAGGACATCATCACGGGCTTCTCGCGTAGAGTCGCTGAGACAGTAAGGCATAAGAGTGGATTTGAGAAAGTCAAACGCAGAAAAGCTAAGAATTGTCAGTGTGAGTATTGACAGCTAGACAGATGAGCGCACAGACAGTAAGAGCGAGACGATACACAGCAACCCAAACGTTGTCCCGTTCAGACCAGAGGAGAGAGAATTGCTCTTGTGAGCCATCAGCAGGGTTTTGGCCCCATATCCCGAGGGACAACAAAGTGCCCTGTGAAGCTACATACTTTCTATCGTGATCGGCTGTGGCAGGTGTGGGATTGGGAGTATGGGGAGGAAGAATTGGCGGATGGCTTGGGCGGGGAGAGGGCTTTACCCCGAGAGAAGACTCTGCAGGTGTGGGAGAGATGTAGCTGGCCTCGAGAGAGACCTGGACGTGGGTGAGAAAGGAGATCAAAGCCGGGGGAGGATGCAAGGGATCTGGTGGATCAAGAACGGGGTGGTCTATGCGAAGAACCGCAAGTGAGTGTAGTTGCTCGTCTGGTGTTGGTCAGCAGGTCATTGGAGCAGAAGAGGGAGTAGCTTGCCAAAAAAGGCTTGCTCGCGGGTACTGGATGCAAGCGATGCGTCAGAAGGAGGGAAGTCGCCAGTGGGTGGAAGCGAAAGAGAAAGAAGGGAAGCAGCAAAGAGTTGTTCAAGTGACATGGAGGTCTCTTCCAACTTGCCACTCATGCTTCTCTCAATTCTTGCCTTGCTTGCACTCCCAGTCTCCAGCCTTGCCGGGATCAAGCTCCAGAACGGTTTTGAACGTGTTTACATCCAGGTAGCTACCTCCTGTCTATCTACATCCCTATTTACCACAAGTCAGCCTTTCGGAATTAACGGCTTCCGTGTCCGCGCAACCATCCTTCGTGATCCAACAGGCAATGAGCCCTCTGCTCTCCTCGACCCCCCGCTCGAGGGTCCCAGCTCCAAGGGGCTCGATCATTCCATCCATGTCCCTTTCATGGGAAACGGATCTGTTCGCAATGGGGACCTCGTCGTAGACGTTCTCTTGGGTGCAATCTCGTTTTCCCGAGCTGATTCCAACGGCACTCGAGTACCCCTCACCCGTGAATTCAAGGACACCAAGTCCCCCTATGCTCGAAACTACGTCCAAAGTCTCCGTGGCAATGCATACCAGGCCCAGTTCTCCTTCTCCTCAGACCCTGAGGAGATGTTCTTTGGCACCGGCCAGCAAGCCTGTTGTAACGACAACTCTGTCAACAAGAAGGGGCAAGTTGTTGATCTCTTCAACTACAACTCCCATGTCACTTTACCAGTCTGGATGTCCAACAAGGTCTGCATCTCATCAATCCTTGCACTCGTCTTGAACATCTGTAGGGATACCTCATCTTCGTGAATTACCCCGGCAATGGCCGGATCGGTAAATCATTGTGACACTCACCACAGATCATCTCAATGAGACTATCTAGAATTTGATCGCCTCAGGACACGCTTTGTTGCCGATGAGACGACTGTCTTTGATTACTACATGTAAGTGCTATCAACAGTTCATCGAACCTCATTCTTAGCCGGCAGTACTGCGGCACTCCCAGGCGACTACGACGCCCTGCAAAAGCAATTCACGGGAGTAACAGGTGAGCGCCATCAACCTCATTGATTCGTTTGCTGACGATCACAGGGCGTCAGCCAACTCCTCCCGACTTTATCCTCGGCTACCAACAGTCCAAACTTCGGTACTACAATCAAACCCAGATCACGACTCTTGCTCAACGATTCCACGACGAACAAGTACCTGTGTCTCTCATCGTTGTTGATTTCTTTGCATGGAAGTTCCAAGGCGACTGGTAAGTGCCTTTCCCTTCAACATACCATTTCCTCACAGGTTTAGGTCTTTCGATTCTTCCGTCTGGCCCGATCCTGCAGCGATGGCGGCCAAAGTGAAGAACTTGACTGGAGCAGAGATGATGGTCTCCTTGTGGCCCAGTGTCGAAGATTTGTCTGTCAATTACGTTGCTTTGCAGGAACAGGGATTATTGGCAATGGAGAGAGGCGGCACTGGGATCACGGATTCCTTTGCAGGCGTTTATACGCGATTGAGTAGGTCTCGTTGTGCTGTCTCTTATGGGTCCAGCTCACCTGGAACCACAGTCGATTCAACAAACCCCGCCGCAAGAGAGTTCTTATGTAGGCCATCCCCCAATCTTTGAATCACACAAGCGACTGACATCGAGCACAGGGAGACAGCTGAATCAAAGTTACTTCTCTAATGGCATCCACAACTTCTGGATTGACCAAGCAGACGGTACTATCTCGCTCCCCCCCATTTCCCACCTGACCCAATCTTTCTTTCAGGCGGCAGTCTCGGCGAATTCTACGTCAACAACGGGCAAGACCCCCTCATAACCATTCCCTATCCTCGTCCCTTCACAGAATACTTCCTCGGCACCCAAGAAGGCACGGGCAAAATGTATCCGTGGCTGCATCAACAAGCCATACAAGAGGGATTCAACAACCTCACCGGGCGGACCCCCGCCTCGACTTCTTGTGAATACATGTCCCTTACGAGGAGCACCTTTATCGGTGGACAGAGGTTCTGTTCGTATTTGTGGAGTGGGGATACGGACTCGAGGTTTGATGTGCTGTTGCAGCAGATTACGGTAGGCGTGTCTGTTGCTGCGTCGGGTATTTCGTCGTGGACGCTTGATATTGGGGGGTTTGCGGGTTTGGATGTTGATACGGATGAAGTGCGTGTGTGGTGTCTTTCTGAGTTGGAGTTTTTCTTGATATCGTGGTTTTGTAGGGGAAAGAACTGTTTGTGAGATGGTTTGGGATGGGGGTTTTTCTTCCATATGTAGGTTGATTTTAGTTCTTTGAACACTTTTTCTTTGTTCAAGATTTGGTTGATAGACTCGAGTTCATGGGTAGGACGGTCATCGCCAGAGCTCTGGATGTGCTTTTTCTTATCTGCCTTGTCTCATAGAACGCGCAGTTGCAACTTGACCACGAGTTCCCCCCTCCCTCACGCCAACGACTGTCCCAACGAAGTGTGTTCTGCCTTTCTGCAGCAGACATCTTGCTGATTCGTTTTCCAGCCATGGTCATACGGCCCAGAGAATTTCGTGATTCTAAAAAAGGTTCATCTCTTCAGACTCTCCCAGTAATAATAATAATTAAAAAAAACTGACACACACACGCGCATTTTAGTACATTGCACTTCGATACCAACTCGTACCCTACGTCAAACAACTCTTCCATCACCTCCAACAAACGGGCAGAGTGATCATGCGTCCGTTGTATTTCGATTTTTCGCTCGAGGACGAGTTTGTGCAGAGTGCGACGCGGGGGAATGATCCGGTTGTTGTGCATCAGTTTATGTTTGGTATGTTGGTATATTGGTGGTGGTGGTGGATGTGGTGTGGTGTGGTGTTGTTGATGATGTTGGGGGTTGGGAAGTGAATGCTAAATGCTGAATGCTGAATGTTGGTTTTTATTAAAGGTCCGCGGTTGCTTGTTGCGCCTGTTGGTGTTATGGGAGCGATGACGAGGGATGTGTATTTACCCAAGTTGGGTGAATCGAGGAATGATATGACTTGGAAGCACTGGTTTGTTCCCAATTGACTTTTGAGTGACGGTGATTTCTGATTTTTTTTTTCTTCTTTGATGTGTTTTTTTTTAACATTTTTAAGGTGGACGGATAGGGATTTTGGGAAAGGAGGGAAGAAGGTGACGGTTGATGCCCCGTTGGATGAGATTCCTGTGTTTTATTTGGGAGCGAAAGATGATATTCTGAATGGACGTGTTTGATTGGATGTAGGGTAAGTGGGTTTGTTGATCTTTGGTTTTTTTGTATGGTGTAGTTTCTTCTCCTCGTTTGAATGCTGTTCTACAGGGTCACTTGGTACGGTTCGGCGAGAAAGGACTTGATGAAAGCAAAAGTGACTTGGTACTGTGTTGCTTACGCTTATGTGACGATACCTCTCGATTGTCCCATCGTGATTGAGATAAAGATAAAATGAGGAAAAACAAGATAGGGAATTGTATGGAGCTCTAGTCGATCCGTTATTGTCATCCCAACTACTTTCCCGATGAAAATCCATGATACGGCGCTTTATTTCATAGTTCTACGCTGGCTTTGACCACCCGCTGATTGCTGGACGATTACCCTTTTTTTTCTTGGTGATGAAGTGTCCTAGCACAATTTAGGATCCCATTTCTGAGAGATGAATAAACTAAGAGGAACAAACAAAGCAAGTTCCCTTACATGTCAAAGACGTCTCTTTTTTTTTTTTCAAGTTACGGGAACGGGCATGGTGTGAGTATCGTACTTGAGTTTTGTTTTTCCTGTTTGGAATCATGACTTTTTGCTCAAAAAGAAAAGACGGCACCCCAGACGGGAGAAACCAGCTAACTATCTCTACGATTGATTCGACAACTGAAGAAAAAAAGGGCTGTGTAGAGCCACGAAATTGAAAAAAAGACAAGCGTCATGGTGGACTTTTGGAAATGAAGGGATCCGAAACGCTGATCTTGTATCGACAATGAGTGATTCGTAATTGGAACATTGTTGCAACGAGTTTCCGCTCCCTCCTTTTTTGCTATATCTGAACTCGACAAAGGTATGGAACAAACAAAGGTTTCTGGACAGTCTAAAGAACACATCGAATTGGAGAGATGAGATGCAGCCTGGACAGTGCAGCCAAGAAACCTAGATAGAAGAGGCGATGTATAGAATACCAAATTCCCACAGTCATTGGGGCTTGGTTATTTGCAAATCATACAATGTATTCGGCTGTGATCGGGTCGAGTCGAGGCAACACGTCATCCGAGATACACGGTCCACCGTGAGTATATGGTGGCACTGCAAGCTGTCTTCACTCACGCACTTCGATGAGGGCATCTCTTGCAGCTCAATCCCCTTCCTTCAGGCCTTCCTGTTAGCCAACAGACATCTCATAACAAATCCTCGCTCTTTTGACTAGCCGGCGTGCAGGGTCGTCTGACGCAACGTGTTGATCCATCTGATATCATCTTCCACGTGAACGGCAAGGACCCAGATCAATGAATGGGACTATGGAGGATTTTGTGACTCCATTGATGTGAGTCTGCTAGCAGATTTCTCAATGCCTGAGACAGAGCCCATATTAAACCAGTGCAGAAAGCGTCATATCTTTTGAGATCTTCTGACCCAACCCCTCCTGGGTAGTCAAACTTTTCTGGCAGGTTCCTCCCACCCACTTATTCGCTGCATCATATGCCCTGTGGTTCATATATCGCTAGCAATGACATTTCAGTTGTCGAAGAAGGTATAGGAAAAAAAACCTCCAGCTGGGGAAGACATGATCTGTGTAGAAGGCGAACGAGCGTGGTTCACCTTGGCTAGTGTAGGTTGTGCATTCCCACTCGATGTCGGTAACTAATCATCTGTTGCAGATTTTTTGATCCAGTTTGGTAGCTTTGGATGCGTATTTTTTCTTTCATAAAGGATTATCGATTGATGAGAATGGATTTCCTTTGGGGAATATCAAGGGTGAGCGAATGATCATTTTCCCATGTAGACTCGAACGACTGGTGGCTCGGTAGCAATGACTATATTTTAAGGAGGCTCGGTTCGTATTATTGCATCGGTGTGAACGAAGCACGCGCTGTTTATCCCTGCGCTGCCGTGAACGCCATCATGAAAGCCGATGTGAGAGTGAAAAAGGTGATTGAGGATGTATGGTCAGGTATGATCGGATGGAATGTATACATGATCTAGAAGAACTAACCTGTAGCTGTTCCAGTCGCAACTATGCCCATGGCAAGAGCACAATGATGTTTGAAATGATGAGGAACCACCGTCAAAGCTGAATGGTTGAATAAGATGGTCTAGCATTTTCAGGAGACCCACAGAACATAGACAATTCCAGAAACAAATCCTGAACCGACCCCGCATGCAAGGGAGACCTAGGAACAGAGTCAGTAATGCTGTAGTCATTCGGAACAATCTTCTTCATCCAGTTGAATGCTGAGTTGCAAGGCAATGATAGGGGAGCAGCCTTCTATTATATGAGTTTGATCTCTTCAATGGTTGCTCTGAACTTCCATGTGTCGTAGATTTCTATATTGAACGCAACTTCCGTTGTGGAGCCGACGTTCATCCCGCTTCTGTGCTCAGTAGTGGGAGTGATTAACCTCAGCGTCATTCGCGTTTTTGGGATGGCCATCAGCATTTTTTGTTATTCATTTGTTAAGTCTTCGACGGGGTATATCTTACCTGCTGTTGCTTTCGATTTTATTTGCGGTGAAAGTATGTGTAGCTTCTCCACTCGCGAAAATGGTGCTTGTTCTGGTTGGATGTCGCCTTGGTAGCCCCAGCGATCGGTGAGATGCCCTCATGAATATGTTGGTTTCATGTTTATTGAACTCATTCCACCTAAATAAAGCTTCATACGGTCGAGGAAATTGGCGCTCGGATGGGTATCACATTTGCATTTTCAGGTACGCCTAAGTTAATCTCGGACCACAACTTATGATCAACGTATCTCAGGAGTCGCCTCGCTTTTCTGTATGAGATGGTCTGTATCCTCGGATATTGTGGTTCTAGTCTAAATGATTTAACAACGTCAATAGCTGGCGCTCTTCTCACAACAAACTGTCAGGAGGAATGAGCATAATTTGCCCTGTTTCACTGGTAACAAATTACCTCTTCACGTTATCCTTATCGGAGTCAGTTCCATCATTATTTTCGCGACGCTCACGGGCCTTGTCCAGCGCTGTTTTCCAGATTCTTCGTGGTCAGAGTAGTTGGCTCATGCCAGATGTAATTCACACTAAAAATCATGTATGCAGGGCTCATCTAGCAAAATCGTATCATACATACAAACTATTTTTGTGAGGCCAGTCTCCTGTCTCGAATTATCGGGCAAGAAAAGTGGAGGATCTTCCACCGCCGCCCATCGAAGAGAATGCTTCTGTGTCTGTCATTGCATTATGATCGCAAGCTTCTCATTACCTGCGAAGGAAGTCAATACAAATGAGTTTCGCATCTGTATATGTGACAGATTGTTTCTTGTTTGAATTAAACTCGATGTTTGATAGATTGGTGCGCAGACCAGTCCGGTACTCTGTGCATCGCTTTGTGATAGCAAAAATTTCTTCATCTGTATTCCCAAGATCAATATGACCCCTCACACCCTAGATGTGTTCTCTCTGTGATTAAGTTCCGCGGATTATCAGAATCAAGAGTGATCCATAGGATGACTCTTCATGGGAGATTAATCGCCCACACCGGGTGTATCCCAGCCCTAGAAACAGCTGAAGGTGATTTATTATCATCTCGCCATACGTTGCTGTCAATCCTGCAAACACAGATAGTCCAATCTCAACAAGCGTCTATGAACTCGTGAGGCAAACAGGTAGTAGATAAAATCACACTACTCAGTAAAACCAAAGATATCACCATCATTGCACAGACTTGCGTGGTGGTAAAATTCCAACAACTGCCTTGTTAAAAGCGCTACATGTCCAAGTTGAATATTTTGTATCCTTGTCAATTTTATCTTTCCTGACATTATTGTCGATTACCACTTCCCAATTCGCCCGGCATGGGTGTATTGGCGCATTGAGCAACTACGAACGGTCGATAGAATCCCATGACATTCTTGAACAAATATCAATATATCACTGATCCCATTAGAATGAGCGGGTGCAAAAGCTCATCGATGTTGACAACTGGAGTCACTTACAGACCTACATAGGTGAAGACGCCAGCTGATGCTACGTATCTTCCGTATCTGGACGATTATCCAGTAATGGATCGCTGAATGCATGGTCGCATTTTGTGCATACAAAGAATAGGATCATTCTTGTCTCTTTGCGTTTCGATTGGTCTTGATAAAGCACGGCACTGAAAGCAAAATTTAAACCTCTGAATTTAAACAGTGGTATGAAAAGATTTCACTCGTCGTTGCCGCATCTCGGACACAAGATATTAGAGTGTGCCTTAAATGATTCAGCTTCAAATCGGGTAGAACGTGGGGGGGAACACACAAGGGTGGGATCTGCGCCGAGGTCGGCGGTGACCCCAACTTGTTCTCTACGAAGGTCTTGATTAATGACATCAACTATTGTGATGGACAAGGATTACTTGGTGACTGTCAAAAGGTCGTTCTTGTAGACACATTTGTTTTCTCCTATCTCGTCGTAATCACAGATCCGGCAAGCGTAGACCATAATCCTGCGTTGCTGGTCGGCCTTGGGGTAGAGCAAATTGTTACATTCCGAACAGAAGTGCAACGATGCCTAAAATGAACACTTTAAGCGATAGAAATAAGCCTGCAACAATTCAGAGTACCATGTCCTTCGATGAGCAATGGTCACAGGTGAAAAACACTAGTTACCAGATGACAAATCTGGCATGTGACCTCGAATGAATGGCACCGTTGGTTCGCGAGCTTGCCGATCAAGAAGACCGTGACGTCAGGCTGACCCCTCAGATTCCATTGACCCATTAGTCTTGCCCGGTCTATTTTCATAACACATCCGCCATGGATCCTCTAGCTTGCGGATGTCTCATAATCAGTTCAAACATTCACCTTTTCAAAATTTCTTCCGGCAGTTCCGCTTAGAGATCGCGATTTCGTGGATAAAGTGATGCCGTGTGGGGTTAGTGCCTCCACCAGTGTCCGCAGACTCATAAAATATAGGACTTGCTTACTGACCTATCTCGTCATGGAATGTAGGCCCGCTTCTTAGTCTCGTCAATACTCTTATCATCCTAGCTCATGCATAAGGCCGCCAACAAGCAGCACGACTTCGCCGTGCTATATCGTCGCCGCCAGTCGCACAAAGAGAGAAACTTCATTCCTGGCCATTCAGGTCCAAATCCAGCAATAACATTCAGATTTGATCACAAGGGCCGATTAATCGGTCTTTCTTCTTAGTACAAATCAGAGTTCAAACCCAGGGTTCATTACTTAGGATTCGGTCTGCAACGCCGATTATGTGCGGAAGACGCCTATCAAGCTTATCCTATGGTCTATTTTGTCCGTCAAACGTGTTTAATCGTTGTCTTGTCCTCTCTCATTTAAACTAGCTGTGAGTCTCAGAGTATATTGCTAAGTCAGCCCATCGTCATCTAATGCACATATACAGATCATTTTCATTAAAAAGAACATAATAATAGCAATCTACATATGTGTATCTAGATGTTGATGGGCGAGTTCAATACAATTAGTTACATTTAAATTAAACAAGTGTGCTTGTGGTATCACTGAAGAATAGCTGAGCTGGAAACTGCATTCAGCAATTGACCAGTCAAGGATGATTTGTTGTGAACTGTGAACAGTAGCAGACATTTTTCTTGAATTGGACTGATCAAATTCTGCTGAACAGGCAATTTAGTACCTAGTCTAATATAGATGTGCAGGTTGTAAGGGATAATCAGAATGTAAGGGACAGTCAGGATCATCCAGATGGAACCCTCAAAGTGGACCGATTGACTATAGGGAATATTGTACCCATGCTTCCATTAGTAGAAGAGTTTCAGTAGATTGATTCAAGCATCAGGTCACTAGTAACCGATCATTTCAAACATGATTAATAGATTTCCCGCCGCGACAGGAGTCCAAGTTTGATACCAAGTTCAAAGGATGTCAAGATGAGCCATGACTCGATATTCCGACATGTACGACTTAATATCCTCGCCTTCCTATCTCCAGGCACTATAAATGTGTTTCATCAATAGTTATTTCTGTGGCATCTTCTCTGACTCTTTCTAAGCAACTTAATCGCCATGATTTGTCTGTTTCTCGGCCAAAGGGAATGCCGAAACCTAGTCCGAGACCGTGGAATTTAGGTCTTTGATGGCTGCCATCAACCCATCAAGTTTAGCTTGGCAGGATCTCTTACAAGAGTTGAAAGAGTTGAATGGGTTCTGATTGCTTTTCCTCACGGTCTCTTTCAGATTTCTTCCCTTCGCGGTTGTCAATAACCAACTCTTGCCACCGTCGTTACCGTCGTTGAAACAATGCAGCTCTCAGTCGTCTTCCCTGTCCTTGCTTGCATTGTCGCAACTGTCCACGCTATGCATTACCCAGAAACTAACGCTGTTCGTCTTGCTCGTGGTCTCCCGCCCAATCCTCCCGTCCGACGCAGTAGGAGTAGTAAGTTCTAACTTCAGGAGTCGTGCATATCTGATTAATTTCACTCTCAGCGGTCCCAAACAGCAGGCCCTCCAGCATCCCTGGACCGTGCAACAGCGGATCCGTTCAATGCTGCAACAAAGTCACCTCCGCCGAGGATCCGGTTGCTAGTTCCGTGACTGGTCTTCTGGGCCTTTTACTTTCTCCGGATACTAGTGTTGGATTGGAATGTCATCCCATGACATTTGCTGGAAACAGTGGTGTCAACTGGTGAGTCGAACCAAGTTTTGTTCAGAGACGTTCAAGTGTTTAGCGCATGCTTGCAGCAACGCTCAGACTGTGTGCTGTAACAATAGCGAATTCGATGGTGTGATCGCCATTGATTGCAATGCCAGTAAGTGATTATAGTGCCTTTGATATGTTTCAGAACGTTAAGGTCATCTGTTCCAGTCAACTTCTAAGAGCATCCGATGGAGAATAGCGAAGATTTTGTTATAGACCTTCCTTTTAATGCCGTTCCCTCAATGACCTGTATCTATTGTGTATAATGCATTCTCGTTGTATACCCCAATGCATGTACTCAATGTCATTGTCATCTACCGTACTCTGCTGTCAGCAGACTTGGAACATGACAACCTTCTGGTATGGTCAATGTTGCTTCTCTTTTGCATAAATTATGCCTGTCATATTTTCGATGAATAACTTGTGAATCAACGTTTATTACCTAAAGTTCAACGATTGAAGAGAGGATTAAGAGGGGATCCAACATGAACTACGGCCAGTGTTTGATACTAACTCAGGGGAGTGCAATTACATCAGGTATTGGAATAAACATCCAAGAAATAAATAACCAACAGATTGTTTGTATTGCAGGTTTATTCCACCTACTATATTCACATTTAGTTTAGAACGAGCTCGGCAGACCATTCCAGAAGCCCAGATGTCGTCATTAGCTATCTCGCTTGCCGCGTCTTAGCACCCGTTGTGGTATACAATACACTCTGTATGTTGTCGGACCCCAGATAATTAGTGAAGAGGCTAGTCCTGAAAGTCTGGGACTAGACCCATTTGGACCTGAACTTGCCAGCCTAATTTTCCAGATACTGGTAGTTCTAGTGTTAAAGTTCTTTAGCATGTCACTGACACTCCAACTGGTGTAAGTGTCATTTAGCTTTGCTAGAGCAATCCCAAGACTCAATAATCTCCAAGTTAGTTGTTTGATATATCTTGTTGCGGAATGACGCCATTGTCATGGTTTTGTTGGAGCGTTGTCTCGAATATTTATCTGTGTAGGTACAATGAGATTAAGTCTTTCTGTCTTCCCCTGCGCGCAATTCATTTTGCTGCGACATATATGCATTGTGATACTGAAACATATTTTCTCTTGAGAAGATATGAAGGTTGTTCGCATGAATCGTCTAACCCTTCGACTGGCCTGCTTGATCATGCGCATAAACACACGGTACTCATCGACCAGGACATGCCTTAATGTTTGTCCGAATTACCTTTGGTGCTCAGAAGCCATGACACTAAAGGGATTGAGCATTCAAAAAGCAGGATTTACAGCGAGACACAAGCTGGATTTATGTCTTGTAACATACAAAGTGAATTCAGAAAATTACATTGAGAGCAGCGGTTACGAGAAATGTTAGCGTCTTCAGATCAACCAAAGGATGAGAAAATTCATTATTAGCGCAGATCGCGGTCCACTGTTTAGCTTCTGGCGCAGACTTCGACACGCTCCATGCCTCAGAAGCGTTGAGAAGATGAGATTGATGAATTCATAAAGATATCACTCAATCTAAATTTCTGACCGGGCCACTTATCGTCTTGTCGTTGTTGATTTAATGCATGCTTGTGAGTTATTGGATCCGTTTCATTTACAAGTCCTTCTTGACGGATTTTCCCATTAGTCCAGATTTCAAATAGTTCTGAGAACTCTCGTTAGTTACGAATACATCGGAGAAGCAAAAGTATCATTGGTCTCAGATATGGTCTCGGATGTGGTCTTGGATACTTAGGGAATCCGGGGGCAGCTACAGACTTCATGCATATTCAAAATGCCATCACTGGGATGGATTTTTTCGGAGCCACTGTTTCTTTTCTTATTTTCTTGTGGAGCAGTTCGGTCCGATAGTTTGACTCTTCAAGTCCGTTGATGTCCCCGAGGAGTGAGGAGTGAGGGATAAATGGACATTGCCGAGCTAAATTGACCTTTGGATAGGAACTGTGGCCCAGTGCTTGTGCGCATCCTGTTCAGGTAGTATTGGTACTCAATATGCTCGTTCCACTACAGAGGTAGATGGGCTCACCCACTGACATCAGCTCATCATGGAAGGTCTCTTTCATTCCATTGAGATTGAGACTTGGTTTCAGATTGTCTGTCAATCCCCAAATGTTGCCGCTTCTACCATGGCCTTCTTACAATGGATGTTTCGCATCTTCGTTGAATCTCTTGAGTGGATTTTTTGGATATGGTGTACACCTTGGCGTGCCCTTCTTGGCTGATCTGCTGGAGATACAATTTTCGTCGAGACGAATGTCCTTGATAGAGTAAGACAACCACCTATAATCACCTAGTGTTGTCGTGATTGTCGCTACGTAGGGACAAAAGCGGAGTTGGGAAGGAAGTGGGCTCGAAGAAGATGAGGGTTCGGGTGCATCAGTTTTTGTGGCCGACGGAGATAGCCTCTATAAGGGCGAAACGTGGACATGCACAGGTATGTGAAATGTATCCTGCCGCTGATGACGATTTATTGTTTATGACAGATTGAGGTTTGTTATGGGTTCGAATCGAACGAGATCATCCTGATTATCTCACGTTGTACTGTTTTTAGCAAAAGTTAGCTTTCGGAAACATCAAGCGCTCTCTTACACAAAAGTAAAGGGCAGAGAAGAACTCAGCTCACTGTTCTAACGAAAGCGATAAGGAGGAAGGGGAAGACACAGAAGAGCATTTCTCTTGTAATTTGGCCGTAGACTCTTACTTTTATGAAGAGGACACATTTTGGGGCAGTGTGATACCTTGAAATAAAGAAATAAAAGAGAGGTAGTGGTACTGGAAGGAAGCAGAAGCTTGAAGAGGAGCTCGAGGATGATATCCGGTCAAAAGACGAATATCAAGCCTCAGAAAAGGGAGAAGGAAGAAGAATCGAAAGAAGATGTAGCAATGACTCCGCGAACATCAAGCAAGAAATATGCTCGTCGGTTTGACTACAGCAACTCCACGCAAGCGCTCTACAGTTGTGAAACCCCTTGCACAACCAACACTTCATTCCAGCTGCCGCTCGAGGGAGAAAATTGGGGGTTCAGCTCTCTCCTTCCGACAAATTTACCATTCGACCACGGGCTTTTCCTTGTACCAACTGGATTAGTTCGCAATCAAACCTGGGATCAAAAGATCCTTGGTTACGTGCAATGCATGTTGGGAATCGACCTGATTCGTCGCCCTGTAGAGATACGCAATTTGACAACGTGTTGAGGTGCTTTGGTGAGTTGTCGGAGGAAGGTAGTGGAGACAGCGTACTTGATAACTGGTGGTGCAGAACAAGGCTGATGCTCTATGCCGGATAGATATCCATAGCAGCGTACTGTCTGCTCTGAGAAGCTGTGTCTGGCCATAACGTCCCAAGAGATGGCCATCTCGCGTAAGGCCCTTTTTACTCGATATCTCATTGGTGGTTTAGGACGAGGCTCTCTGTAGGCCATGCATGGTAAGTACGGCCCCCTTAAACCCAACAAAATCATTCATGAAGTATTATGTTAATGGACGACCTGGACCAGTTAATCAGGATGTTGTTTATAATTGGTTTCGAAAGAAACTATTAATTCAAAGTCCCTTTTGAACTGGCCGACACTTGCCGGGAGCAAGCTTGTTGTATTACCGCTGTCGCTAACACGATGGATTTTCCAGAAAGAGTGATGACAGGATGAGTAAGAAGTCGATTGGGTTCGTCCGAATTAAAACTGAGTTAGTCAAAGACTAAACTTTTCATCGGTGATACGGATCAACTTTCAGCCAAATACCCGACTGCAACTGGAGGCCATTGATTGTGCACGGCTGACATCTGCGAAAGAGAATCAGGATGGGGAGAATATGATTGAGGACAAGGCTATTGCGATGGCGCTCATAATGGTATCAGTGGAGACGTCTGAAGAGTATTGGATATATGTGGGTAAGAATAGGGTCTTCTTCAAAGACAGTTTAAGGCTGATTTGAAATGGAAGACGGACAATTGGGTTTACTCAGCTAGATAAAATGTCGGCAACGATAAAAGCTTAAACACTTCATGTTTATGGAATGCATGAAACGTGAGGGTATTAAAGAAATCACCTACATTTGATATGCGTGGATGTTATATAATCCGATCCAGAACGCACGACAAGAAGACACTCTGAAGGTATCATCAGGCTGGATTTGATGCTCCGGGGCGCAGATTAGGGTTTTCTACGTGAGGCAACTCGTTAATACAAACGGTCCTCCTGTAAAAATAACGAACTAGTGACAATGAGCGAATCACAGTAAAGAAATCAATTTTGCCTACCCACTTGATCATCAAAGTAAACAGGATCAAACTGGGCGGCATCATGGAGGAGTAAGATCTTGCCTACCTGGGGTTTACAATCTACACTCGCAGGCAAAACCTAGCAGTGGATATACAAATTAGGAACTGCCATCAGTCAGTTCACAATACAACAAGGATGAAGCATCAGGAAAGAAATAACCATGCCATAAGGTCATTTCCATGGCAGGAGCGTGCTTTAAAATCGACCACGATGCGGAATGACAAGGTCGTAGATCTCCCTGGTTAGCTGCATCATACGAGGTGGTGAGGTTAACAAGGCTGTCATGCACACTGCTTTTCCGTGGATTCGGAAATGCGACCGTTGTGTCGATGAATAGATGATTCCGAAGTATGACAAGATCATATCGGTGCACTCATGCGCTGAGTAAGCTATGAAGATGAGATGACTGGCAAAGATTCTGTGAAAATAGCGGCTATGCGAGAAGATAGGCGACAAAGCATGGAGCGGCCAGGAGGTCGGCACAATGTGGGCTTAACCAATCGTGATTCTTGAGTAACCGTCGCCGGGCTGGCCAGAGCTTGGTCGACATTTTGAAGAATAAACTTGGATGGTATTGCACATAACCTGGAGAAATTTCCGTGATGAGAGCAAAAGTCAACATGTGGCCCGATCCTGGGGTTGCTTGAAATCCAGCTCGATAATGGAGCAGCATAACTTTGCAGAAAACTTCGATTCCAGCCACCTTGAATGTGGTCTGAAGGTGAATAGACTGTTCGGATTGGGCTCTCTATAATTGAATGGAAGCCGCGCTTTGACAGCACTGTCTAATGTCTGCGACAAGCTCATCAACTGCAATTTGAAGCGAACGGATCTCTTGGAAGCACGATGGACATGGCCAAAGTCAGGGAATCAGAGGATCAGACCTGGACTCCATTGAGCATACTCGTCATATCGGCGGCACCTTTGATGTCAGAAGTCATTTCGAAGTGAGGCCTATAGGAGTTTCATCCTTACTAAAGTTTGTTTATTTCTTGCAATTCATTAGCATGAATGGGGCGATAATAGCACCAGATATATAATCATTGAAGGTACAATGGATGCAGCATCGTGTTCGACACCTGAACTGTTCTCACCAGACTCTGTCATTTATTATGGAATTCTTGTTAGGATTTCAGATGCAATGTACTCACCAATTTCAGTCAATGCCTGCTTTTGAGCTACAAGTCCCCATTGTTTCAAGAACTCGTGAGTTGATCTGATTGAATAAGAGTCTGAGAAGTTTCTGACACGCATTCTGATGTCAAGTCGCCGCCCAAATCACCTAGATAGTGTGTTTTCATTTTTAATTTCACAGCTGAAAATACAAAAAATAGAATAGAAAAGT
>Ga0153946_1000391_pt1 | contig 19186 bp, 26 predicted proteins | sample TSNJ030MetaG_FD_104751 | JGI IMG/M metagenome (GOLD analysis project Ga0153946, IMG submission 104751) | Attine ant fungus gardens microbial communities from New Jersey, USA - TSNJ030 MetaG | ecosystem: Host-associated > Fungi > Mycelium > Unclassified | place: USA: New Jersey, Wharton State... | reverse complement strand
GAGTAAACGGTTCAAGACCCAACCGGTGCTTGGCTCAGTAAGCTCATCGAGAAGCTGCCTTAGAGAATGGCAAGAATCTAATTAACATCAATCTCACTTAGATGCACACATCTGATTTGATCAACATTTTTGGTGGAGGGGAGCTGACTGACTACCTAGTCAACTTTGTCGTCGATCTTGACCCCAATGGATTAGGACAGCCCCAATGGCCAAAGTATACGACATCAAACCCACAAGCACTGACGTTTTTGGACGGAGATGTACCCGTTACCATCACTCAAGATACTTTCAGGCAAGAAGAAATATACCTTGTGGCCGAGATGAGTCTGGCTCATCCCCTGTGAGCCTCTAAATTGGTTTTAAAATTGGAAATAAATTCGGCAGTCCGGTAGTTGGAATAACTTTTGGCTACAGTGTCATACTCTGAAGATCATAGTGTCCTGTTTGTCCCATATAAAGCTTGCCTTTTTGACTTGTCCTGCAACAATTTAAACTTATGAAGATACGTCCAACTGTGAGTTTCAATACTCTGGACTCTCAGCATGAGCAAGTGGACAAAACTTGTCGAATTTCAAAAGGATGAATAAAATTGGACAAGTGTTATATCACACGAAGCGCGATTATGAGGTAGCTGGTGCTCAGAGGTGTCTCTCCGCACCACGTTAGACAACTATGCGTGCTGCACAATAGCCCAACTCCCCCTGTAAAAATGTGTTGCTAGAGTAGTACAGATAGCAAGTTTTTGAACGCTTACTGTCTTGGCTAATCTACGCATGACTTTACTTGCGAGTAGAGTTTTCTCTTTTGCCAATTAGATCATCTAATCCGCTTCGAATGCCTTTGTCATGGGATAAGGCAGCATAGGCCTCGAGAATATTCTTGTAGTATTGAAGTAGATCCTGCCTTCTGATTTGGCTGCTCCTCTCATTCACTCTTGACCTCTAGTCATTCATCGGAGCACGAGCATTTACAGTTTCGTCATCACGATTCCTCTATCCATTTACACATCTTGATTCATTCCATCTCCATAGTTTTCGTGAATGACATCAACTCTATCGTGTCTGTATTATTGTATAAAGATGATGTGGCTATCGCGGTTGGTAGCAGAGGACCAGGCTGCCAAACAGATCTGTGCATTGCTCTTCTTTCGGGTTGCGAGGCTTACTCCGCATTCAGTGTCAAGCACATCATACAAAATATCCCTCAAGATACTATGCCACTTTCATTTTCAAGCACTATCCTACTCTCTAAACTCTACAGACTAGAATATCCGAGGAACCAAAGAAGCCCAATCTACTTCTTCACCTTCAACAACAATTTTCAAAGGGACAGCATTGTGTACAATAAGATCCTTGAACGTGTCAGCAACCTCCCAAGACCACTGTACCATCGTAGCAGGATTGATCTCCAGACACAATGGCCCATCGTACGCCCTCGTCCTTCGTAAAAGAGCCTTTACCATAATATGAGAGAACTCGAAAGGGAATGAATCGTCCGGAACCTGAGAGGTCCCTTCAATTTTCAATCTCCGCAAATGCGGCACAAATCTTTCCTCTGGAGAGATTGACCGACGTCCAATTTGTTGTAAAACATATCGTACGCTATCGCTGTCACATTTCTCTAGGATCACTGTTTCAACCTGAGGAAGAACAAAGAGTATCTCCATTATGTTTTCCTCTTCAAAGAAACCCTCAAAATGGACGGTTTTCAGCGTGTTTGGTAAAATCTTAAACAAAGGCAAAAGACCAAAGTCAGTCAACGGCATACCCTCATGTAAGTGCAGGTATTGTAACGAAGGGAAACGGAAGCGCTGCAAGTTCCGTGACCATGGAGTGTAGTTTCCTGCCCACTCAAGATGCTCTAGGTCATGGAAGCTGATAGGAGGATCGGCGGGTGGAAGAGATATGCGGACGTCCCGACTTGACACAGCGACCCGTGTACGGTATGATACGAGGCTCGTTCCTGCAAGAAGAAGCTCGTACATCAAGTCCACAGGCATGTCGCGAAGAGTCATGGAGAGTAATTGATGGAATGGGAGGGATATCGAATCTCGAATGCCGCAAAGTGAGACGTGTCGGAGAGCTGGTACATTGGTTACTGTGACAGTGGCTTTTGGTTTAGGCCCCTTTGCAATGATGGCAAGGGTGTGAAGGTTAATGAAACCTCTAGAAAGGTGCGGAAGCCACGCATCTGGAGGGTTTGATAATACCAGCATGCACACTGTGGCCAGCACTTCTGGAGAGCAGAGAGCATCGCCGAGAGATTGGGCTGGACCTTCGCGCTTGTTAATATCCATTCCAAGCACCAATGACCAATGGAATACAATCTGGAGTTTCAGTCCTATATCTCTGGCATTTCTCGCATAGAGATGTAAGAGGGCGATAGCAGCTTTGGAACTCCGCGTGGTAGGCAGAGGACGGAGGTCCAGAGCAGACCACAACATAGGTGTACTCCATGCCACTTGGCGCCAGTAGCTACATACAGCACCTAGGATGATTGGCTTTGACACGTGAGTTTCACTGGCAGGAGGATCGAGAAGCACTGCTCTGGCATCAGCAGACACAAAATCATCCGCTTCAAGCGACTGGAGGTTTAGACGAGGTAAAAATGAAGGTAGAGGGTATGCATACGTGAAAATAGTCGACAGAATCTCTGGTGAGAGTGAACATGCTGGTGCAGCTAAATCGTTGATCTTACGACGAATGAGAGCACGTCGGATATCCAGCTCATCGATGGAGACATCAATTTTCCGATCTTCTTCCCGGAGAAGACCAATGTCGTCTGGTAGAGAGCTTTTTGTGAAGCTACAAAGAGTATAATCCTCGCCACTCATATCGGAGTAAAGAGGTACGTGTTTGTCAGTGTTTGATCCCTTAGCACAGATTAGATTCCCTTGATAGCTCTCGACAACTCAATGTCACAGCACATCGGTATGTGTCAGATCTTTAAAAAGTCATAGACTTATGTACAAATAGCTCTCCTGTCGGTGTACGACAAAACAAATCTTCTTGAGCTCGCCAAGGGCTTGCAGGAGTCTGGTGTACGATTGTTGGGATCGGGAGGGACTGCAAAGAAGATCAGAGATGCGGGGATCCCTATTAAGTGACTTGCCATTAGCTGTACCTATCTAGCGTTAGTAATTGACCCGCCTCATACAGGGACGTTTCTGACATAACAAAGGCCCCTGAGATGCTCGGCGGTCGTGTCAAGACTCTTCATCCTGCAGTCCATGGAGGCAAGTTCTTCCACTCATTCCCTGGAATGTAAATATTCATTTCGGACAATATCAGGAATTCTTGCCCGCTCCATCCCCTCAGACGAAGCAGACCTCGCAGCCCAATCCATCTCTCCCATCTCTATCGTTGTTTGCAATCTCTACCCTTTCACCCAAACTATTGCAAAACCCAACTGTACTCTCCCTGAAGCAGTTGAAGAAATAGATATCGGTGGTGTTACTCTCCTTCGTGCAGCAGCTAAGAATCATGCCCGCGTATCAATCCTGTCCGATCCTGCAGATTACAGTTCTTTTCTCGACGCTTGGAAGAACGGTGAGGGAGACGTTGGTCAAGGTTTGAGGAGCAAGCTTGCGCTCAAGGCTTTCGAACAGACGGCTAGATATGATGAGGCCATCAGTGGATATTTCAGAGAGCAGTATGCTTCGACTGATTTGAGCCCGGAAAAACAAGTTGCTTCTGTGCAGAGAATGCCTTTGAGGTATGGTGCAAATCCACACCAGAAGCCTGCACAGGCATTTGTTGAACAGGGAGAACTACCTTTCAAGGGTGAGCCCTCTTGCCATCGATTTTATTGCTCGTTTTGCCGATTGACGGAATATCCAAGCTTTGTGCGGATCACCTGGATATATCAACCTCCTGGATGCACTCAATTCATATGCACTTGTAAAGGAGCTTCAAGAAGCCCTCGACCTTCCCGCTGCAGCTTCGTTCAAGCACGTTTCACCTGCAGGCGCTGGTGTCGGTATCGAGCTAAATGAAACTGAGAAGAAGGTCTACGGTATCGACGACCTTAAGGAACCCCTCACTCCTCTTGCTGCTGCTTACGCTCGTGCTCGTGGTACGTTACTAAGCCCATCTTCAATCATAAAATAAGCTGATAGGAATTATGGCGCTGATCTAGGCGCAGACCGTATGTCGTCTTTTGGTGACTTTGTCGCTCTTTCTGCGCCTTGCGATCTTGCGACCGCTCGTATCATTTCTCGAGAAGTATCTGATGGGATAATTGCTCCTGGATATACGCCAGAAGCACTTGATGTCCTCAGCAAAAAGAAGGGAGGAAAGTATTGTGTGCTTGAGGTTCGTCTTCCCAACCAAAAATTTTCTGATTCTAATCCTTGGCTAGATTGACCCGAAGTATATGCCTCCAACAGTAGAGACCAGACAAGTATATGGTGTTTCTCTCCAGCAAATTCGCAACAATGCCGTCATAACTCCTTCACTGTTCACCAAAATTGTTTCCTCCAACAAAAATCTCCCTCAACAAGCCATCACAGATCTCATTGTCGCAACCTTGGTGCTTAAATACACCCAATCCAATTCCGTCGCCTATGCCTACAGAGGAGCTACCATCGGTATTGGTGCAGGTCAACAAAGTCGAATTCATTGCACCCGTCTAGCAGGTGGTAAGGCTGACTTGTGGTGGTTACGTTTCCACCCGCGGACTCTCGCGCTCCCGTTTAAAAAGGGTATAAAGCGTGCAGAGAAGGCCAACGCTATCGATTTATATGTTTCTGGAGAAGAATTGGAGGGAGGTGAGAAGGCACATTGGGAGAGCTTGTTTGAGGGGGAGGCTGAGAAGTTGAGCAAGTTGAGTGAGGAGGAGAAAAAGGAGTGGGCGAAGAAATTGGATGGAGTTGCATGCTCCAGTGACGCATTTTTCCCCTTCCCCGATAATGTGCATAGAGCGAGGAAGAGTGGGGTTAGGTATCTTGCGGCACCTAGCGGGAGTGTTATGGACGCAGAGTGTATCAAGACAGCAGATGAGCTAGGAATTGTGTTTGTTCATACTGATCTTAGGTTGTTCCACCATTAAAAGTAAGGAAGAAATATGGGGGTGTATGCATCCGTTGGATTTATTATGCTGCAGGTTGTACTCGGACCTATGTAGATGTCAAAAATTTGAACTGATGCGCAGCAGCGAAGTTGGAAGGTTTCAACCAACATGATCTGCGAAAAATCAAGTCTCTATCACCAGTCGAACGGATAATCGCACACCTTTGAGTTTATATTTGGTTTTTTTTGACCTTCTGCCTAAGCTTAAGAACGTGCCCTTTCAGAAAGTAAGTCAGCACCCCATTCTTTGACTTCGAAGTGGTTAAGCTTGGGAATGCTGCTGTCGAAAAAGGGTTGAAGATCTTTGTTATGGCGCTTCTCATATTCTAGCGCTGGTAAGATGAGTGAAGAATGATCCAGAAATCAGATTTTTGGGGTACCTTGGATGGCCATTTCGAGACGATCGATGTCTATGTGGTTGATGTGTGAGTTCTATCGTACTATGATAGGTCTTTATCTCACCTTTGACGAAACTAGCTTCAGGGGTTTTGCCTTCTTCGTATTCCTTGGTTATTTTCATTTGTCAAGAGCTAGTATTCGAGTAGAGAGAGGAGACCCACATGCCACAAGGCTTCGATCCTCTGAGCGGCAGGCGAATTGTGTAACATATCATGCACAAAGTTGTGCATTGCCTCTGCCTCTAGTTGAGCTTTTGTTTCCTTTGATATGCCTTCTTTCGGAGTGATATCGCCAACTAAAAAGTGAGAATCATGTGCAGAGAATATCCCTTGTAAGTGAGGTGAGATGAAGCAAGCATGCAAAACAGACCTTGTGCTTCAGCCAGGTCGTGTACGACGCACATCATAACACATCTTCCAAACATCGTGAGTTGCTAATCAATTAGTGCTACTGCAATGATACGGACTTGGATACGTCCAACTTGGTATCAGAAGTGCACATGGCGAGTACCGCCATACGGTACATGTGGTCCGAGATACTGCATGATGACTTTTAGCGTTTCAAGCCAGATAAAGGGGCAGTACTAGACCTTTCGGCATCTGGAATCTACCATCGATTTAGTAAGTGTTATTTAAGTGGATTATAGTGTGCAAACGTTATTGTTCAGCCAGCCAGTGCGTTTTTGGGTCTGTTACATACTGGTCAGTGTGAATTTGACTGAGATAATGATATGTCACCTTCAAACGCTCTAAAACGTGAAGAAACGCAAGTCTGTCCACAGATTCGTCTCCTGAGCTCACATACAGCGGAAGAAACTCGCGTTCCTGCATGTTTAATGTCGATGAAAACGGTCGTATGAACGCAAGTCGCCGAAAGTGGATGGTGAAAGGGGTTTTGGGCCGAAAAGGGCAAGACTGGCTAGACCATCATTAAATCCATCTCAGCGCCAAAGAGCCTTATCTTCCATGGCTACCATATCCACTGCCCTGCGCAATTTCAAGGAGCCTTCGAAGGACCAAGTCATTCAGGCTTTCTTTTCAATACCATCCTCAACTACGCACAGTGCGACAATCGGTCATAAGAATGGGAGTGAAGAGGAGGTCGACAAGATGGAGATCAATGCAGTTTTGAGTCTGGGAGAACAGAACGTGGAGGATTCATATGTTATTCTCTTGTGTTCGCTTTGGGTGTGCTGCTGATACTGGCACAGGCTGGAAAGCTATATATCATTGCACCTTACCTGGCATTCGCCTCATTGGATCGCAAATCAGTCAAATTTACAATACCACTCTCCACCATTCGTCGTGTAGAGCGGCTGAATGCTCGCGCTGGAATTTACGCGCTCAGCCTACTTACATGGCATGGAATGAAGATTGTACGGTCAACTTGTGGTTGCTTCCATGTTCACCTACTCTTATAATTACAGATTGTGCAATTAACTTCACTGCGACCGACAGCAGATCACTTCTGTGACCTGCTCCGGGATACGCTCAAAATCGAGTTACAGAAGGGGCAGATGAAAGCCGTCAAGGGCTTCTCGAAAACATGTTTTTCTGAGAGCTTGATTGCTGAGGAACTCGTCGGTGAGGATGATGAGAACGCTGGCGCTCCCGATGCTGCAGGTAAAGGTGCAGGAGTTGATCTCCCGTACCAAGGTGGATTGGGATTGAAGTTCAAGTTCCCTGGCGATCCAAAGAAGTTTGTATTTCCTCCTATCTTGACCCTAGATATAGATTGACGTTCATGGGTGCAGACTCCGCGAAGCGTCAAAACTCAAACTTTGGACGTCATATCTAAAAGGTGTGACCGTTCATTTGTCTTCATTATCAACTATACAATGCCTTCTTCATTGCTTGCATAGCTCATGGCCGCAATCTGACTCTTCTCCGTTATCCGCAATGCACACGACTCGTTCAAGTTGGACTTCCTAATAGACTCCGGGGCGAGATGTGGGAGACACTCTCTGGATCAATATACCTACGATATGCAAACCCTGGGTTTTACGACCGACTTCTTGAAGAATACAAAGGCCGGACAAGTACTAGTACGGAAGACATCGAAAAAGATCTGCACAGAAGTTTACCTGAATATGCCGGGTATCAGAGCGATGAAGGTATTGCTGCCCTGAGAAGAGTGCTGCAGGCATATTCGTTCAAGAATCCAGAATTAGGGTATTGTCAGGTATAGTTTCTATCGGCTATCTGCGACATACTCATTTAGGGGCCTGGTAGGCTATGAACATCCTTGCGGCAGCTATTCTCATGTATGCCCTCTGGCTCTGCTCAGAGCAATTATACTGAAGGGAATGCCTAGATACATGTCGGAGGAACAAACATTCTGGCTCCTTGAAGTCCTTTGTGACCGTCTCCTACCAGGATATTACTCGTAGGTCTCTCGATGACTCTGTTGGCGTATCTGGATCTTACATCTATAGCCCATCAATGTATGGAACTCTCCTAGATCAGCGCGTTTTTGAAGCGTTGGTGCAAAGATGTCTACCCATGATCCATGAACATTTCCAAGCTGTCGACGTTCAACTTTCGGTCGCTTCGCTACCTTGGTTCCTGAGTTTGTGAGTCCATTATTCATATAGGTGTGCATATCAAGAACTTCCGTCTGTAGGTTCATCAACTCGATGCCCATGGTATTCGCCTTCCGAATCGTGGATTGTTTCTTCTGTATGGGGCCTAAGGTATTGTTTCAGATTGGGTGCGTGCTCTTTTTCAAGTATAAAAAGTAAGTGATTGCTGATTTTTCATGAAGCCTAGGTTTGAATGATTGGCTATGTGTTGATGTAGCATCTGATCCTCCAATCCAGCTATCTTGAAAATCAACGGAGAAAAACTCCTCGAAATACAAGACGACGGTGGATTCCTCAAGTATGTCCTGTCACTGCCTCCAAATAACCTTTCCTAATTGCAAAGTCTGATGCGCGAGTATTTTGTTTCCCTCGGCGAATCTGCCCACCCCAAGTCCTCTGACTCTCGTGCCCGCGCCATAACCAGATTTCAAGAACTTCTCCTCATCTCCTTTCGCGAATTCTCCATCATCACTGACGAAACGATCCAATCTGAACGCAAACGCTATCGCAGCGAGATCATCACCTCCATTGAATCATTTTCTAAACGCTCATCCATCCGAAATCTCAAATCTCTCGGTCGCTTTAACAAAGATCAAGTTGGACTCATATATGATGCACTATACAAAGCCATGTGTGTCGTTCCCCCTCCACCTAGCTTGACCAAAAGTGCAGACGGAACGGAGGATGAAGGAAGGATTGAGACAAGGATTGGACCAGCGACGTTCAAGGTGTTTTTGAGTGAGGTTGTTACGTGGGCAAGGAACGATAAGATTGTGAGGAACGGGTTCGGGAGTATCGGTGGGATTGATGTTGGATTGAGCAGGGAGAGACTGGACAGGGAGGTTGCGGATCATGAATTTTTGGACAGATTATTTTATTTTTGGGATGTCGAGTGTAGAGGAGCTTTGTCATTTCAGGTGGGTGAATGAGTGATTGTTATTGACTCGAGGAAGAAGCTGATTGTTCTTGTAGGATTTGGTGTCAGGTTTGGATGGAGTGATGTTTAACGATATAATGGAGAATATTGAATGGTTCTTTAATCTCCATGACAAGAACAAGGACGGTCATTTGACGAAGGACGAAGTTTTGACGTTATCTGAAACGTTCCTTGTGACTCTTCGTCTCTTCCTTTGTTGCGTGCTTGAGTTAACACTCTCCAATAGTTCATTTTCCGCCATGAGATCGGCGACGCTTACTTGGGTGCAGTAAGCCGATTCATGACTAATGCGTTCGAGTACGGGGACTCACTCTTACCGGGGACCAATGCGAAAGAAGGAGGGGAGGCATCAAATTCTCCTATCGAGTCGAATCAGCCGTATCTACACCTTGCAACGTATGTTCCTACATTTTCTCTTGCTTTTTCTCCAAAATTCAACCTCGTCATTAGCTTCCGCATGGTTGTTCTTGCAGACGAGATACTCGAATCCTTCTTTGAGACTGACCTCTCTGCGTCATTCCAACTTACACCCTTACCCGAGCTTGATCTTCCGCTACCCAGTGCCAGTTCGGCCGGGTTCCTGGGAGATTTGTGGTCAACCATCGCCACGGATAACAACAAGAAGATGTTTAACATGATTACAGATGAACTAGGCAAGACAATAGGAAAGCATCAGGTAAGTTCTGACTATTGGTTTGTTTTTAAGTCCTCGATGGAGATTGGCTGATGCTTGTCGGGGCTACATAGGTGATCAATAAACCATCGATCGGACGATACACTAAGCTTGAGGAGCCAAAAGCAAGAGAATCTCTACTTACACCCTCATCGACTGCATCAAAAACAAGTCTCGATTCAAGCGGCACCAGAACGACATCTACTGCAGCAGGTGGAACGGTCACAACTGCTACTTCGGGTCCTATATCTTCTTCCAATTTATCTACACCAATCACGCCATCATCCTCCACAACAGCGACAGTGGGCTCCTCTGCAGGTGGCAGTAAATCGTTACCTCCAATTCCACCTTCACCTATGTCAGATAAAGATAGGGAGGCAGGCATTATGTTGCAGGCAGTTGCGAAAGCTGGTGCAACGGTATTGGAGAGGACACCTTTTGCGATTGATGATGCACAATATTCTTCCGAGAACGAAGACGAAGAGGACAAAGATGAGGATGAAGACGAAGAGGAGGAGGAGGAGGAGGAAGAGGAGGAGGAAGAGGAGGAAGAGGAGGAAGAGGAGGAAGAGGAGGAGGAAGATGAAGAAGATGAAGTTAATGAAGATGATCAAGTTTTGGATGAAGTTGATGCATTCTTGGAGGCTCATGATTCGGGGTTGACAGAGGCAGATAGGGAGGTTGCTAAACGTACGTTTTAGTTTTTGCTTCTCGTTGCAGAAATTCATTTTCCTTTCCTTTTGTAGAACTTCAAACAGCGCAACCGCTCAAGTAGACGTGGAAATTTGACGAAATGAATTGCAGGCATTTTGTATAGTCTCTCTCATTGCTGCTTTCAGTATCTTGTAACACTATGATTTACTGCTACGAAAGCCAGGATTTGTTACAACATTCAAGGGGTAGTTAGTAATGATACAGGTGGGGTATACAAGACTGCAGGGGCAAGAATAGGGTGCAGAACTTGCGACTAGCTGGATTACAGTACATAAACCGTTAAGCGAATACTTTTTGAACTACTTAGATCACATATCACCACCACGATCGTACCAAATGCGTATCGCAAGGTCGGAATCAATAGATCCAGTAGCAATCATATTTTGATTGGGATGTGTCTAAAAAGAGATGGAACACAGGTGAATGCATGAACGAGTGAATATACTTACTGCTACGGCGACAACCACGTCTAGAAGTACCAGCATCAGAGTAAGAATGTAGAGCAGTCAGGCCCTAACTTACCACTATGGCCCTTCAACATTTGCACAATTTCTTTTGTCTGTAGATCCCATATATACACCTTGTGGTCCTCACTTCCAGCGACTATCCATTTTCCGCGTGTGACACTGAAACATGCAGAGATACAGTACCTGTTGTTGACATGTCCTACATACGTCTTGAGACATCGACTGGTGTGATAGTCCCACAAACGGATAGCGCTGTCATGGGCCGTAGAGAGGATGTATCTCGAGTTAGGCGAAAATTGGACTTGCTGACTGGTAGGCCATATTAGGGATGTGAAAGAGAAGGACATGCAATTATGATGACATACCAGATGGCGTCATGTCCTTCTGTAAGTGTTTTCAGGCATTGTCCGTCAGCCGTGTTCCAAATTCGACTGAAAGATATGAGTGAAAAGGCAATGACTAGGCGGACAAGGAGCGTACATCAATCCATCAAGCGCACAAGAAACAATTAAATTAGCATCGCGATTGAAGTGGACTGCTGTAACGTAGTCCAGGTGTGCGTGGAGAGTTTGCATACACTTTCCTGGGAAATCATTGGATGGAAACTTGGTGATATGGTACGGCGGCATACCTCGCGCCACATCCCATATCCGTATATCTCCTTCGCAACCACCAGAAACGAGTAAATTCGCAGCAGTGTTGTAGTTGAGGCAGAATACCCATTTTGTATGACCTTTCAGGACTCTTTTCATTAAACCCTATGGAGCGGTACTGATAAGCGAAAAATCGACGGGGAGGAAGAACGAAATGCATACTGTCTCAACGTTCCATATCCGAATAGTAGTATCATCAGATGCTGACGCCAGGAACGCGCTATCTGATGACCAAGCAATATCTGAGAGTCCTTGAGTATGACCACTCAAATCACGAATAAACTCTCCATTCTCTGGATTCCATATTTTGACAACTTTCTCTGCACCTATGAAAAGGGAAGAGCAGATGAATTGCTCTAACAGGACCGAAGAGAGAACAGACACACCACATGATGCCAACAGTTCCCCATCAGGACTGAATTTGACTGCAGATATAGACATAGAGTGACCCCGTAGGGTAAATCGTAACTCATAGTTTGGCGGACGGATATGGGAGGCTCGAGCCTGAGGTGCCACCGGCGGAACTTGGAGCTGAGATGGAGGAGGTCGTGCGGCAGGAACAGGAACTGACGGTGGTTGATTTTCGGGAAGATCGTCCTCAGTTGTCTGAGAGGCGGTCTCATCTTCAGACGAGGTTTCATCTATTCCTTCCAGAGGATCCATTGGTTCTCAGCTTTTTCCGAAGTTTGTCTCGAAAAAGTAAATTGATCAAGGAGCCATCATTTTCTCCACACCATCGTAATAAATATAACCGATAAAATCATGTGATGACCTGCACTAAGAAACTTTCAAATTAGTACCTTTACGAAAAAGGAAAACACAGTCCGATAGTGGTACAGAGACAGCTACAAACATACAAACATACTTGCGGGACTAAAATATTCCAACTGAGCTGCGGGTCACACGAACTTTCATCATTCAGCACCAATTGGAGACGTCAATAAAATTCAACAATCGCCGAAGATGAACCCATAGACTGATCGCCTCACCAGAATGGACGACTGATTACTTCTCATCAATGAAAATTTGTACTTATGGCAACACTTGCTTCGCATCTTCATAGAAGCAACTTGAGAAATAGACACTGACACAAATCAAATGACCACTGGTCAAGGAGTGGGTATGGGAGCGGAAGACGATAAAATGGTATAATACATCATATGATTTCGATAATCGAAGGCCAAAGACTGGAGGCAAAGAATGGATGAGACAAGCCAAATAAAAATAAGATAAAATGCACCTTGTCAACCCTAGAAGAACCTGAATCAACGCCAATAGAAATGGAATCCATCTAGGAAAGGATCAGTGTTCCCAGAAAGGAACCAGAACTTCGGATTACTGACGTCGACATGTTGAAATTTCCCGCGCGATACAACCCCATAGCAGCAAACCCTAAGACAGCTGACCCGATGACTGCTCCAGCGAGACCTAAGGCGAGGAATACAAGAAATAAGAGAAGTGCAAAAGTTACACGCGAGCGCCTTTCGTTCCTCTTAGGTGCTTTCATCGTAGATCTTGAGGTTGGCGTAGCTCGAGGACTGAGCCATGAACAACGAGACTTAAGGAGCCGCAGAGGCATATAAGCGCCTCTATCATTCGTAAGTATCGTCATTTCATGATCACTCCTGTATTCGTATTCAGGGGATTCTTCAGAAGGATATGAAAGTGGTTGGGGTAGTGATCGCTGTGGTGGGATAATATAGTTGCAGAAAGCATAGAATCCACAGACAAAGAAGAGTGGGGTGTAGAAAATGAGTGTCCAGTAAAAGGTGAACCGAAATATTTCTACGTGTTGTTCAAAGATAAGGTGTCATGAATACAAAAGATGTCACTGACCATCTGCACTGTAAAGATATGTGCCTCCTGACTGGACAGCCTGACGGTGTTCTATGTTAAGGATTTCTAGTCCAGGGTTATAAAGTGAGGGCCATGGTGGAGTCATATGCAAAACCTGCTTGAAATTTCAGTGAATCACGATGTGCATGATCAGTGTGAGGTCAGAGATAGTAACGTGATGGGTCACGATTTAATTTTCTGTAATTTGATTCCTACCTAATATACTGTGATATGTGAAATAACTAAATGATGATCAGATATAATGTCTAGATAATTCAATTTTTTGTAACAGGAGTCTTAAGATAAGGATGAGTAATTAAACACCTCTGAAATTCTCTCAGAAATTCATTGCATTCAGTCTCGTCCAGATCCCACGGCTCCTATGGTCGCAAATCTTCGAATCACGTCGGGATCCATACTAGATCTCACTATGTCAAACATCTTCCCGATCCTCTTATCCTTTAATTGGCCAAACAAGGACTGAGCTAGGAACACTAAGCCCTATGCTGTCATTATCAATACAAAAAGATAGATTCCAGCATCTCAATCTTAGGTACCAGAACAACTCAATCAGAATTCATTGACATACATAATGACTTGATACAGGTTGAATACTTCATAACTTAGCTTCTCCGCGGTCGGCTAGTCAGAAATACTTAATGAGCCACTGAACGGCTTTCTCAAACGATCCTTCCTTTCCAGCTTTCGCCTTGGGGTCGTTCATGTCGCCACGAACAGCAAAACCATGGGTACATCCTTCATAGTAGTTCCTCTCGTATCCATAGGAGTATTTCCCTTGACCGAAAATCTCATCAGCTTTGGCTTGACTCTCATGAGGGAACTGAGAATCGGTGGTGCAACTGTTGATAAGGAGTGGTGCTTCAGATTTTGTGAAGTACGTCTGTTGAAATTAAGTGAAGAGGGATTGATGAGTTAGAATTCGAGGCTGTAGCCATCACTTCTTACCTCGAGATCCTCAGGCACCTTCAAGAGGGATGGATGGGAGACGACGCTAACTTTGATGTCATTCTCAAATGCGAGATTAAAGACGTAACGAGCTATGTAAACATGATTATATCGTCATTGACCCGGTTCGAGATAGATTGAGTAATCCACGCACCACCGAAGCAATAACCAGTCGCAGCGAAGTCTGTTACACCTTGTTCTATAAGGCCGGCGATAGCCCGGTTCAGGGGTGGTTGAGTCTGTTCCACCCCATGATTCACGAACCATGCCGCAAGATCAAATTTGCCCTGTTGGCGATATACAATCGAGTTCCAAACATAGTGCGATTAGATGTCATACGTTATTCAAACTATCAGGAGGGATAGCATCGCCGTTGAAGTAATCAATGATGACAGTCTACGAGATACGTATTTATCAGTTCAGAAGACGGACATAATCTTTTGAAGACTTGAACCTACATAGAATCCATTGCGCGCAAAATCATCGGCAAGAAGCTGATCAAAGAAGACGGGTCAAATTGACTTTATCTATTGGCGTTCATGATGTACCTGAGCGTTGATCAACTTGTGTCCAAAGACATCTGGGAGAAACAGGAGAGCTTTGTCCTTGGGATAGTCCATGGTGGGAGTGGCGATGTAAACGTCGACGCCGTTGATGGTGGTTTCCTTGCCTGAATCAGGACTGAGCTCTGGATGTATCTACGACGATCGGACGGCACGTACCCTCGGGCGTACCCTCATGCCTAACGCCTAAACTTCCAATTAGGATGCGATAAGGTCAGAGACGAATCGATCGTACCACTGATACAATCCTTGCACAAACTCATTTGATGATGGAGAGATTGATAACAGGCTGGGAATGCTTTATAACGGAAAGAGCAAATTTTCCATTCTTGAATTTCGCACGTTGTCGTCAATCTCTCACTAAGCGGCTATCACAGAAAGCCGGATATGTACAAATCAGGGCATCAGTGTACGGTCAATGATGCTATCACCTACAAAAATAAATACAGAAATAAACATCTCAAGTCTTCGGTCCAAGTCCTACAGTTGCATTCCGACGGCGCTTGTTACCCCGGCGGATATCGATCATATCATTATCGGCCTCTGGATCCTTATTCAAACCCAACATCGGAATACTCTTTCCTAAACCTCCTATGGCCTGGTTCTGACTTGCCCCTCCGCCCTTCTGTCGGCGTCTGCCTCCACCTCCACCGTTGCCAGTACCGTTGCCAGCACCCACCCCGTTTCCCAGTGTAGTTGATGTAAGCGGCAAAGGGAATGGCGAAGGAATTTCGTCGACTGATAGTGAATGTGGGTTTGGAAATGGACCCATGGTTATTGGTAGGCTGCTGATAAGGGTGCTATTGATAGGCGGGCCGGGTGTAGGAGGTGGAGAAGTCCCTAACTTGTTACGAAGTTTACGCGTTAGAAGTGGTCTTGAGTGAGCGTCAAGTGAGGCATCTATACAGAACAGCATTGTCAAGGTGTGAACACTTGATTAGCGTTGCAAAATACTGACCGCCTGTTGCACCTTCGCCCTCTTTCTCCTCGCGCGCTTTTCTTCGTCGTTCCTCAATACCCTCGAGGAGCCGCTCTCGAACACGGTCCCGCCCTTTTTTCCATTCTTCTTCCACTCTGTCACGTTCTTCCTCGTATGCTGTCTGTACACATTCATTGGCATAACGCTCTTCATTTTCGTATTGTGCAAGGATTGCTGAACGTTCAATTGAAAGCGGGAATAGCTTGAGGTTGTACATTGAGCTTGTCTCTGGTCTGAGAGATAGCTGTACAGATGTACCAAGCAACCGGGAAATACTGTCGTGAAAGTAGCGGCCGCTGCGCAAATGCAATGTCATTGGAAAAACCAGAATAAAATCGAAAAAAAAACGCACTCCTCTCTCCTATCAACCATTTCTTTCCCAAGCTTCCCTGCGATCTCCCTCTTCCGCTTTTCCCTCTTTCCATCGTCGAGGACAACTACATGGGTAAAGTCAGCTTGGAAACATATGCAGCCTGAGGTGGTCATCTACCATGATTTCTTGAACTGGGACCAGGTGTTGCAGCGTGTCCGTGGTGAGCGTAAACCGCTCCCCCTCCAGCACCCGGGGCCATTTCACCGACGTCGCTGGCCATGTAACCTGTCCTTGCTTTATGAGCAGATCCATAGGGAACGGCGAAGAGTCCTTGCTGTGGTGGCATTATCCTGGTATACCTGAAAGCAATAAGCTATTGCCATACAAGGAGTGACATCGATTGCCTCCGTCACATCACGCGATGAAGCATCAATCGGGGCTGACAGATCTCGGATGGTCTTTCATTCTTCTTTAATATTCTCTTTCTTCCCAACTCGACAAGTTTCCAGATTGTCAGGCAAGAAAATTTTGATGGATAGCAGTTTTCTAATTTTTTATACTGTAATGATCGAGATAATTTTGATACCAACATTTGAACCACTGGATATCAAACAATTTTCGCCTGGAAGTCAAGGTTGAGTTTCATCTCGGTTCTCGGTTAGTTTTAGACATTATACAGTACACTTTTCCAGACCACGCTTGAATGAGCCAAATTCATTCATCTCCGCCCGGCAATTCCATCCGGCGGGAGATTTGACCAGATGAGTGTGTCCATAAATTCACTAGGTAATCACTGGGTCCTGAAGAACCATATTTTTTTCTTAATTTGGAAATTTATTACATGGTGCCCAAGCCGATTTACCTGAACGCAGTTTGTCTCTAGGAGCCATATTTGGTATATTCTTCTCCACATAATAAATCTTTTTGGCCTGTCTTTCTTCCCACGATGATTTCCCCTACCTGTTCTCATTGGTACTCTCCTGACTCTGTCCAGAAAACCTCAGAAATATCTCCCTGTCAAGTGCCCACTATTCCAGCATATTCAACCTCTGATGCAAATCTGCATATCGCCAAGGGCGCCGAATCCCAATCACTCCACCAAGAAATTGGTAGAATAGATGAAGCGATTCTCCATTTGTACGAAGAGCGAGCTTCTCGCTGTCGTAGGCTCAACGAGACCCAATCTTTTGAGGCCAAGCTTCCATCTAGCATCCTCATTGCCATCTTCTACTATGTTTGTCCGCCATCCTCATATAATTCTTCCCATCAGCGGGTCCGAAGACCTAATGGAGCCAAACCGCTTGTACATCCTGTGTTCGCCCTAAGCGGCGTTTCGTCACGATGGCGTCAAATAGTCCTTTCTGTCCCTCAATTCTGGGCGAAATTGGACTGGAATCGGAAGTATTATCTATCCCCCGACGATACATCTGGTCTTCTTCGCACGTATTTCACACGTGCATCTCCCCTCAAACTTGATCTCAAGCTTACTATTGACGAGAAATGGGAAATTGAGAATACGATTTTGTATGATGATCCAGACCAAATCGACAGTCATCTGGATGCTCTCAGGCGCACCGTTTTCCATGAAAATGGTGAGAAGATTGGGAAATTGATTTTGGATGCACCGATGCAGTGGTTGCATCTTCTTTCAGACACATTTATCCACTTGTCCGAACTCTCTTTGCGCTCCGGGCGTATTGACGAGCGCATCGATCTATCCAACCTTCCTTCCCTCACTAAAGTGGCATTCGTCAATATCAAAGTCACTCCCATTCTGCCTTGGAAACGTGTATCCTCGATCCACCTCAGTCACGCACATACGAACGTTGCGTTCGAGTTGCTGAGGCGCTGCCTCCATCTAACATCCTTCCAATCTCATCACCCCAATCCTTCAAGAAATGGTTCTATCAGCCAAATGATCAAAGAAACCATCACACTCCCGTACCTCAGATGGCTTGATTGGTGTTGTATTGGTAGTCATTGGGACGATACACTTTTTCGATTCATGTCGTTTCCTAGTCTAAAGCAGTTGAGCCTTAGCGGCGAAGCATCGTGGGGTTTGGATTGGGATCAGACGTTGACGAGTTTTCTCAAGCGACTGCCTCAAAATCCACCTATTGATCTTGAGCTTGGGTACATTCGCAATTTTGCTGGAGATCCTTCACCAGTTTTCGAGACAATATTCCATGCTCTTGGATCTTCGCTTCAAAATCTGGCTGTGACCGAAGACGGCCATGCGTATCTGGAGAAGCTCGTCACGCTACTTACACCTTCCTACTCAAATTCTACTTCTTTGCCAACCCCGTTGCCCTCACCACCCATTCCAGTTTTGAACTCTCCTTCGTCTTCGTCGTCTCCGATTTTCACTGTTCACCTCCCTGCTCTCCACGTTCTCTCCCTTCGGTCTCCCTCCCCTCACAACCTCTCTATGAACAGCTTAGATCATAATCCCAGTATCTTTACCCCTCTCCGTGGAGCTCCCGAACAGTCCTCGTCCATCATTTATGGTGATTTGCTCACCGAGTTCTTAAGGCAACGGAGGAAGGTCTTACTTATTACTCAGTTTTGTTTGAATTTGGACATGAATCCGGCGTTGGAGGGTTCCGGAAGGTGGAAAACGGAATGCAAGGAGAAGCTGAGAGAGTTAGTCGAAGAAGGCTTCGATCTGGTTTTGAAGGAGCATGGACAGAGAGTTGAGTGGTTGTAAATGGATAGTTGTTGAAATTATCGAGTTGCTTATTTAAGTTGCCTCATGATGTATGCTTAAATGTTGTATGTACTAGACTGTACCTTACACCACTGATTACATATAAATAGATATGAAATAGACAATTATGAAAGAATTTTCAACTTGATAGAAGAAACCGTCTGAGCCTCGTAAGATTGGCATACAGTGTAAGATACATGACTGGCAACCATCTTCTTTGAATGTAAATAGTTTTGCTCACACAATAGTACACTAAAATATGAGTTGACAAGGCTTGAGTACATGTATTAAGTATTCTAAATCCATAGTATTGGGCACATTGAACAAGT
>Ga0153946_1000389_pt1 | contig 19309 bp, 14 predicted proteins | sample TSNJ030MetaG_FD_104751 | JGI IMG/M metagenome (GOLD analysis project Ga0153946, IMG submission 104751) | Attine ant fungus gardens microbial communities from New Jersey, USA - TSNJ030 MetaG | ecosystem: Host-associated > Fungi > Mycelium > Unclassified | place: USA: New Jersey, Wharton State... | reverse complement strand
CACTCCGGACGCGGAGCTCATCGGGCGCGTCAAGGACACTTTGGCGCGCGAGAAAATCCAGGTGTTTTTTAGCTCCATGCAGGCGTTGGGTTACGACAAATCAGAGACGGTGCGGCTGCTGCAGCAAGCCGCAGAGGAGGAGGTACAATGACACCAATATTGGAATGCAGGGGACTCGCCAAGGTTTACTCCGGCAAGACAGCGCTGGAGCAAATTCACCTCGCGGTGCCCCGGGGACGCATCGTTGGCTTGTTGGGGCCAAACGGCAGTGGAAAAACCACGCTGATCAAGCTGGCCGCCGGACTGCTGACCCCCACGGCGGGAGATTTGCTCATCGACGGCAAAGCGCCCGGCGTTGAGACGAAACGCCAGGTGAGCTATCTGCCGGAGAGAGGCTATTTCAGCAACTGGATGCGGGTGGACAACCTGCTGGATTTTTTCGCGGATTTTTACGACAACTTTGACCGTGCCAAGGCCATGGAGATGCTGCAGCGCCTGAACATCGGCCAGCGGGACACCATCAAAAGCATGTCCAAGGGCACCAAGGAAAAGGTACAGCTGATTTTGGTCATGAGCCGCAACGCGGACTTGTATTTATTGGACGAGCCCATCGGTGGCGTGGACCCCGCCGCCCGGGATTATATACTGCGCACCATCATCAGCAATTACAGCGAAAACTCCACCGTTCTCATCTCCACCCACCTCATCGCCGACGTGGAGGCCACCATCGACGACGTCATTTTTATCCAAAACGGCCACGTCCTGCTCACGTCTTCGGTGGACGACATCCGCACACAGCAGCAAAAGAGCGTGGACGAATATTTCCGGGAGGTGTTTCAATGCTAGGCAAGCTGATCAAACACGAATTCAAGGCCACCTACCGGATATTCCTGCCGCTGTATTGCGCGCTGCTCATCCTCTGTGTCTTTGTCCGTTTTCTCTACTCCAACCCCGTGCAGCGGTTCACCTCCAGCGGGCACTGGCTGCTTGTACTGCTGCCCATCCTGGTGGCCATCCTGTACGCGTTGTTAATGGCCGTGGTGTTCTTCGTCACCTTGGTGGTGATGAGCCAGCGGTTTTCCAAAAACCTGCTGGGGGACGAGGGCTACCTGATGTACACCCTGCCGGTGCCATCCTGGCAGCATGTCACCTCCAAAAGTCTGGTGGCCGGTATCTGGATGTTTGCAAGCTGCGCCATCGCCGTTTCGTCCATTGTCGTTATCCAGCTTCAGTTCTCCACCCTGTCGGCATTCTGGAGGGATTTCTGGGAGGCGATGGGCTATATAGCAAAGGATTTTGAGATCTCCACCCCGCTATTCGCAATCGAGCTGCTTATCCTGTGCGTGCTCTTCGCGTTTTCCGCCATTCTCCCTTTCTTTGCGGCAATTTCACTGGGTCAGCTGTGGAGGCAGCACCGGGTATTGGGGGCAATTCTCTCCTATGTGGGCTTTATTATCGCGCAACAGATCATCACCGCGCTCATTTATCAGGGAGTATACTATGCATTGCGGATGGATAACTACCCCGCTGTGGATGGCGCGGGCCACATCATGCTGCTGCTGACAATCGCGCTGGCAGTGCTCTTTGGAGCGGGCTACTTTTTACTGGCAAACGGCCTGCTCAGCAAAAAGCTCAACTTGGAATAATAGAACGAAACCCATTAGGGGCTGTCGCCAAATGCATATCGATGCATTTGGCGACAGTTCCTTATACTGCTTCATGGTTGAAAAAGCGAATAGAATCTATTGATTTTTTGATAAATCTGTGATATAGTAATAACAGAAATGGTCAAAGATAGTCAAAGTCAAATTGGGGGAATACTTATGGGGACCACCGACCTCATCGCCTGTTTTATTCACAAAATGCTGGAGGACTGCGGGGGAAGCGCTGAGCTGCAGCGCTGCGATCTGGCCCATCAGTTTAAATGTGTGCCCAGCCAGATCAATTACGTTATCTCCACCCGGTTTTCACCGGAGCACGGGTATATTGTTGAGAGCAGGCGCGGGGGCGGCGGCTATATCCGCATCACCAGAGTGCGGCAAAGCTGCAAGCAGATGATGCTCATGCACACCGTAAACGCCATTGGGGAGGAAATTGATTGCGGCAGCACCAAGGCATTTTTGTCCAACCTTTTGTCCGCGCAGGCCATTGACCGGCAGACCACCGCGATAATGGCGGCGGCCACGGGAGAAAACGCTCTGCGAACACTCCCGTGCCCCTGGCGGGACAGGGCCAGGGCCTCCATCCTCAAGCAAATGCTCATTCATATGATTGATTAGACGCGTGTTTACACAGATAGGAGTGAAACCATATGTTATGTCAGTACTGCCACCAACAGGAAGCGGCCTATCGCTTTTTTTACAACTATAATGGACTAGCTGGCGATGTGCATTTGTGCGCCGGCTGCGCCGCAAGCCTGTACAATCAATACCAGGAGTACATGAATCTGCGCTTCGGGCACTGGAAGACGGAGCCGGCGCAGTCCGACGCGGCGGAACAGGCACAGCCCAACGCGTCCCAATGGGAAGCCTTCTTCTCCGATGACACGCTGAAGGCTATGGACAACAGCAGCCGCATTCCCGCGGACGCCGGGGAGGAGATCAAGCTGCGCCGCAAGCTGGGCGAGTTGCGCGCACAGCTGCGCAAGGCGGTGAGCGCCGAGGAGTACGAATTCGCGGCGCGGCTGCGGGACGAAATCGCCAGCGCCGAAAACAAGGTCACACCGTAGAAAAGGGGAAAATAAATGTACCATAGAGAGTTGTTTTCAGAACAAGCGAGAAATACCATTGGCCAGGCGTTCCGGCTGGCCAATGAACTGAACCACAGCTTTATGGGCAGCGAACACCTGTTGTGGGCGCTGTCCCTGGAGAGCGGCGGCCTCGCGGCCCAAGCGCTGGGCGGAGCCGGTCTGGACGCGCCGCTGCTCCGGGAGCTCATTGAAAAATACGACGGCACGGGCCTGTCGGCGGGCAGAAAAAATATAGCCATGACGCCGGATACCAGCCGCATTCTGGAGCTCTCCAAGGTGCACGCGGAGAAACTGCACCAAAAGCAAATCGGCACGGCGCACCTGCTGTTGGGAATCCTTCAGGAGAAGGAGAGCGTGGCCTCCAAGCTCATTGCCGCCACCGGCGTGGACCTCGTCCAGCTCACCCAAAGCGCCCTGGAGCTTTTCACGGAAAACGCAATGCCGGAGGAAACGGAGAAAACGCCCCGCCGGGGCAAAACCAAAAACCTGGATCCTTACAGCCGGGATTTGACCAAGCTGGCGCGGAACGGACGCCTGGACCCGGTGATTGGCCGGAACGGTGAAATCCAGCGGGTGGTGCAAATTCTCAGCCGCCGCACCAAAAACAATCCGGTACTTATCGGCGAGCCGGGGGTGGGAAAAACCGCCGTCGCCGAAGGGTTGGCGCAGCGGGTGGTCGACGGAAACGCGCCGGAGAATCTGACAAACAAGCGGATTGTATCGCTGGATTTGGCGAAGATGCTCGCGGGCACCAAGTACCGGGGCGAATTTGAGGAGCGGATTAAGAACGCCATTGAGGAGGTCGCCCAAGCGGAGGACGTCATCCTCTTTATCGACGAGCTGCACACCCTCATCGGAGCGGGTGCGGCGGAAGGGGCCATGGACGCCGCCAACATCATCAAGCCCGCCCTGAGCCGGGGTGAAATCCAGGTAATCGGCGCAACCACCCTGGATGAATACCGCAAGCACATCGAAAAGGACGCCGCCCTGGAGCGCCGCTTCCAGCCGGTGACGGTGGAGGAGCCCGCTCCGGAGCAGGCGGTGGAGATACTGCTGGGCCTGCGCGGGCGGTATGAGGAGCACCACAAGCTGCGCATCACCGACGAGGCCGTAAAGGCCGCCGTGACCCTGTCCGCACGGTATATCAGCGATCGCTTTCTCCCCGACAAGGCCATCGATTTAATCGACGAGGCCGCCTCCCGGGTGCGCACCGGCAACCTGACCACTCCCCGCCAAATCAAGGAGCTGGAGGGCAAAATCGCCGCCCTGGGCAAGGATAAGGAACAGGCGGTGGCAAACCAGGAGTACGAGAGCGCCGCCGGTCTCCGCGACAAGCAGCTGCTGCTGCAAAAGCGGCTGGAGCAGGACAGAGCGCGCTGGGAACACGAGCAGGCAGGCAGCGTCGGCGAGGAGGACGTCGCGGCGGTGGTCTCCGCCTGGACCGGCGTGCCGGTAACCATGCTCACCGAAAACGAGAGCCGGCGGCTGCTGCGGATGGAGGAGATTCTGCACCAGCGGGTCATCGGCCAAAACGAGGCGGTTTCCAGCGTCTCCAAGGCCATTCGCCGGGGCAGGGTGGGCCTCAAGGACCCCAAACGCCCCACGGGCTCCTTCCTCTTTCTGGGCCCCACCGGCGTGGGCAAAACCGAGCTGAGCAAGGCGCTGGCCGAGGCCCTTTTCGGGGATGAAAACGCCATGCTGCGGGTGGATATGTCCGAATACATGGAGCGGCACACCGTCGCCAAGCTCATCGGCTCGCCTCCCGGCTATGTGGGCTACGAGGAGGGCGGGCAGCTCACCGAGAAGGTGCGGCGCAAGCCCTACTCCGTCATTCTCTTTGACGAGATTGAAAAGGCCCACCCGGACGTCTTCAACCTCCTGCTCCAGATTATGGAGGACGGTATCCTCACCGACTCCCAGGGGCGGCGGGTGGATTTCCGCAACACCGTCATCGTCATGACCTCCAACATCGGGGCCAGAAACATCACGGAAAAGCGCAAACCACTGGGCTTTCGCGACACCCGGGAGGGGGACGGCGGGACCACCGGTATCGCGGACCTCCGCGAGGCTGTCATGGGCGATCTGCGCGACACCTTCAAGCCGGAATTTCTCAACCGCATCGACGAGGTCATCGTGTTCCACCAGCTGGACCGGGACAATGTCCGCGCCATAGCCCGCAATATGCTGGGAGGCGTGCAGCAGCGCATGGCCGCCCTGGATGTGCGTTTTTCCGCCGAGGAGAGCGCCGTGGATTTGCTGGCCAAGAAAGGCTTCGACCCGGCGTACGGGGCGCGCCCGCTGCGCCGCGTCATTCAGACCGCCATTGAGGATGCGGCGGCGGAAAAAATACTGGACGGCAGCGTCCGGCCCGGCGACCGGCTGATTGCCACGGACAAAAATGGTAAAATCGAATTAAAACGGCGGCAAAAACCCAAGCCAAGACAAAAAAGCGTCGCCGCCAAGGGATGAGCATAAGCATACAAAATGCACAATCATGCGTTTATCGTGCCCCCCATTCCGGTCGCTGGTTTTGTCTACAGTCTGTGATGGCCACCGCATTGTTTTGCGGTGGCCAATCTTCTGCGTCCGCTCACTAATTGCCGGGGGAATACTATCTGCCTGCGGCAAACCGCTCGCTCCCCCCTCTGCGGGCGGCAGCTCCTTCAACGGCAGCTGGGCGAAGCCTCAGCAGGCGGCGCGCACCGGCAACCCGGCGGAAATTCGGCGGCGCCCCTACGGGCCAATTCCATAGAGAGCGGCGGGCGGGTTAACCCCGCCCCTACAGCCGAAATGGCCGCAAGTTAAGCAAAAGACGGAACCGAACAGCAAAGCCCAAAAGACAGAAGCCGCGCTTGATTCGGCTTCGTGCGGTTGCGCAAAAGCCTTCCCGCGAAGAGCGGGACTACCGTGTACATTGTCCTTGTCCTGCGGGGGTACCAGGGGGCGCAGCCCCATGGCGTCTTTTGGTTACTTTTCGACGCCGAAAAGTAACGCCCGCCCCGGCAGGGGCAACCCTCCCCATTGCATGGGGAAAAGAATCATGCGGCTGCACCGCCGCAAAAAGAAAAGCCCTGCGCCCAGCAGCCCCCTGCACAAGGGGCAACAAAACTTATTCCAGTTCAAAAACCCCGGTGTACAGCTGGTAATACTTCCCGCCGCTGGCGATGAGCTCCTCATGGCTGCCCCGCTCAATGATGTGCCCGTGCTCCATCACCATAATGGCGTTGGCGTTTTGAATGGTGGACAGCCGGTGGGCGATGACAAACACCGTGCGGCCGTACATCAGGGCGTCCATCCCTCTTTGGACGATGGCCTCGGTGCGGGTGTCGATGCTGGAGGTGGCCTCGTCCAGAATCATAACCGGCGGGTCGGCCACAGCGGCCCGGGCGATGGACAACAGCTGCCGCTGCCCCTGGGACAGGCCGGAGCCGTCGCCGGATATTTCGGTGTTGTAGCCCTCCGGCAGACGTGTGATAAAGCTGTCGGCTCCCGCCAGGGTCGCTGCGGTGACGACCTCCTCGTCGCTGGCCTTTAGGTTGCCGTACCGGATGTTCTCCATCACCGTCCCCGTGAAGAGGTTGGTGTCCTGTAAAACCACACCCAGGGAACGGCGCAGATCGCTTTTTTTGATTTTGTTGATGTTGATGCCATCGTAGCGGATTTTGCCGTCGGCGATGTCGTAAAAGCGGTTGATCAGGTTTGTTATGGTGGTTTTTCCCGCGCCGGTGGCGCCTACAAAGGCCAGCTTTTGGCCGGGATGAGCGTACAGGGAAATGTTTTGGAGCACCGTTGTATCCTTGTTGTAGCCAAAGTCCACGTCAAAAAACCGCACGTCGCCGGTGAGCTTTGTATATGTAATGGTGCCGTCGCTGTGGGGGTGCTTCCACGCCCAAAGGCTGGTGCCCCCGTGGGCCTCCTCCAGTGTCTTGCCGTCGGCGGCGTACTTTGCGTCCACCAGCGTCACGTAGCCGTCGTCCTGCTCCGGCTCCTCGTCGATGAGCGTGAAAATGCGCTCCGCCCCTGCCAGGGCCATAACCACGGAATTCAGCTGCTGGGAAACCTGCGCGACGGGCTGGCCGAAGGACCTGCTCAGCTGCAAAAAGGACGCGATAGCGCCCAGAGACAGGGCGCCAACGCCGCTGACAGCCAGCAAGCCGCCCACCATCGCCACCAGCACATACTGCACATTGGTGAGATTGCCCATGATGGGCATGAGAATATTGGCAAATTTGTTGGCCTGCGTGGCAGTTTCACACAGATCGCTGTTGAGCGTTTCAAATATCTCGATGGCCGCCTCCTCGTGGCAGAAAACCTTGACCACCTTCTGCCCGTTCATCATCTCCTCGATGTAACCATTGACCTTGCCGATATCCTTTTGCTGCTTTTGAAAGTACTGCCTGCTCTTTCCGCCCACTACTCTGACAGTCATCGCCATGACAGCCACCATCACCAGCACCACAAGGGTAAGGGGGATGCTGGTGTAGATCATGGCGCCCAGCACACAGGCGATGGTCACCACCGAGGAAAAGAGCTGGGGCATGCTCTGGGAGAGCATCTGGCGCAGCGTATCGATATCGTTGGTAAAACGGCTCATGGTGTCCCCGTACGCGTGGGTGTCGAAATACCGGATGGGCAGGGACTGCATGTGGGAAAACATCTCGTCCCGGATAAGCTTCTGCACGCCCTGGCCGATAACCGCCATGAACCGGTTGTAGATATAGTTGGCGGCAACGCCGATATAGTAAATGCCTGCCATGGTAAGAATCGCCCGGAGAAGGCCGCTGAAGACCGGCTCCGCCGTGACGAGAAGCGGAGCAATGTAGTTGTCGATTAGGATTTGCAGAAACAGGGAGCCCGCAACCGAAGCCAGGGCGCTTATCAAAATGCAAACCACCACCACCACAAGCTTTGCCTTGTAGGCGGTTGTCATATAGGAAAACAGCCTTTTGACGGCACTCATCTGCCTGCCGCCGTTTGCGCCCTTTGGTCCCTTACGCGACGTCATGGCCGTTCCCCCCTTTTTTCTGCGAGCTGTACACTTCTTTATAGATCGTATTGGATTGCAGCAGCTCCTCATGGGTGCCAATGGCGTCGATTTTGCCCTTGTCCATGACAATAATCTGGTCCGCGTCCTCAACGGAGGCGATGCGCTGCGCGATAATCAGCTTGGTGGTATCGGGGATCTCCTCCATAAACGCGCGGCGCAGCAGTGAATCGGTGCGGGTATCCACCGCGCTGGTGGAGTCGTCCAGTATCAGAATCCTCGGCTTTTTCAGCAGCGCCCGGGCAATGCACAGCCGTTGCTTCTGGCCGCCGGATACATTGGACCCGCCCTGCTCGATGTAGGTGTCGTAGCCGTCGGGAAAATCGCGGATGAATCCGTCCGCCTGCGCCAGCTTGCAAACCCGCACAAGCTCCTCGTCCGGGGCGTCCTTGTCGCCCCAGCGGAGATTGTCCTTGATGCTGCCGGAAAACAACTCGTTTTTTTGCAGCACCATAGCCACGTTGTCCCGCAGGGTCTTCAGGTCGTATTCCCGCACGTCCCGGCCGCCCACGCTCACCTTGCCGACGGTGGCGTCGTACAAGCGGGGGATCAACTGCACCAGCGAGGATTTCGCGCTTCCCGTTCCCCCGATAATCCCCACGGTATCCCCGGAACGGATGGTGAGGCTGACGTCCCGCAGGCACGGCTTGTTGGGATCGCCGCCATAGCTGAAACTCACGTTTTCAAAGGAGATGGAGCCGTCCTCCACAGCATACACGGGATTTTCCCCATTGTGCAAATCGCTTTCCTCCTCCAGCACCTGGACAATGCGCTCTGTGGAGGCCTTGGAAATGGTGATCATCACCAGCACCATGGACATGATCATCAGGCTCATCAAAATCTGCATGGTGTAGGTGATGAGGCTCATCAGCTGCCCGGTGCTCAGGTTGCCCCCCACAATAAACCGGGCCCCAAACCAGGATAGCAGCAGCATACCGGTGTATACGGCAAACTGCATCAGCGGGCTATTGAGGACCAGGAGCTTCTCCGCCTTGGTGAAATCGCGATAGATCTCATCGGAGATCTTCTTGAATTTCCCGATTTCATGGTCCTCCCGCACATAGGATTTGACCACGCGAATTCCCCGCAGATTTTCCTGCACAACTCGGTTGAGGCGGTCGTATGTCTTGAACACCCGCTCAAAGATGGGGTGTGCCCTGGATATAATCAGGTACAGCCCCGCCACCAGCACCGGAATCAACGCCAGAAATATCAGCGAGAGCCTCGCGTTGATGCCAAAGGCCATTGTCAGGGCAAATACCAATGTCAGCGGGCTGCGCACCATGATACGGATAATCATCTGATAAGCGTTTTGCAGGTTGATCACATCGGTGGTCAGCCTGGTGACCAGGCTGGGGGTGGAAAATTTGTCGATATTGGAGAAGGAAAAGCTTTGAATATTCCGATACATATCCCGCCGGATATTTTTGGCAAAGCCCGCGGAGGCCCTTGCCGCGTGCTTGCCGGAGAGCGCGCCGAAGATTAGGGCGATGAGCGCGCACGCCAGCAGCGCCGCCCCCATTTTGATGATATAGCGCATATTGCCGTCGTCGATGCCATTATCAATAATCCCGGCCATAAGCAGCGGGATAATTATCTCCAAAATGACCTCCAGGGTGACAAACACCGGGGAAAGTATGGAGTCGCGCGTATATTCCCGCACACATTTTGCCAATCGTTTTACCATACTGAATACCTCCTATGGAAATAAACATAATATCATATTTATTTATATAATGCAACTTATATATAATACAACAACACGACAAACGCATGAATGAAAAATGAGTGATGAATGATGAATAATTGTGGAATCCGCTGCGGCGGATAAATCAAAATTAAACAGCAGTCAAGCACTTGGATGTGGATATGCCATTGACTATTGGGCAAATTGCTATTATTGACATCGTCTACTCATGCTGCTGTGCAAGTCTCGGAAGCTTGGGTAGAGAGTATTATATGCGCACGAAAGTAGCTGCTGACTCCAAGTCAGAATTTTATTAATTGATCAAAAAAACTATTGACAAAAGGTAAAATAGGTGTATTATTAATATATATTATCGATATTATAGAGTAAAACTCAATAAAGGTGATATAATATGATTTTACTAAAATTACAGAAAGAATAGGGTATATGACTAAAAAACGAACAACTATATATGATATAGCGAAAGAGGTAGGCCTTACGGCGAATACGGTTTCCAGAGTTTTAAATAACAAAGGCTATATATCGGATAAAACGCGTTTAAGTGTACTCAAAGCGGCAAAAAAGTTAAACTATGTCCCGAATGATTTGGCGCGATCTCTGAAAACCTCGGAAACCAATCAGATATTGTTGGCTATCCCACATGTAAAGGAAAGCTTTAATTTTGATCTTATATCAGCAGTACAAAGCGTAATACACAAAGACGGCTATTCCCTAATGCTCGTTTACACGGAATCGGATGAAAAAGAAGAGCTAAGGGCAATTGAGAGCCTAATGAGGAACCATGCTGACGGACTGATTATGGCCACAGGCAACTTATCGGACGCTGTCATCGAAAGAATGCACAATGTTGACAAGCCGTGCGTCGTCTGTTGCTTTTGTAAATATGACAAAATACCGGGCGGGTTGCCTTTTGACTTCATTTGTGTTGATACCAAACAAGGGATCTATGAATCGACTAAGCACTTGATAAAGCAAGGACATACCGATATCGCATATGTCGGCCCCAAAACGGATATTTTAGAGGGAACCGAAAGATATGCAGGCTTTTTGCTGGCGATGGAGGAAGCGGGCCTGCCGATAAACGAGGACTATATTGTAACCGGCAAACAAACAGAGTTGTTAGGTTATGAAAGCGGCAAAATGCTGGCGGGGCTTGACAAACATCCGACAGCGATTTGTGCCGGGACTGATCTGATCGTACTAGGCATATATAGGGCTTTTGAACAGTGCAATATAGTTATTCCCAATGATATCAGCATTGTTGGAATGGATAATATTGATATTTGCACGCTTGTAAAACCGAAAATAAGTAGTGTATCTATCGCCCAGGAGCAGGTAGGTACGGTTTCTGCGAACATTATCATCAGCCGTTTGGGTGGACATCTTGGTAAAGAGTATAAAAACATAACCTTTAAACCCCAGTTGATTATACGCGAATCCAGCCTTAATTATCAGGAAAACGCATAGATTATTGTGCGCTGGTACTCCACAGCCCGGCGTCGCAGCTCCGCTGGTACATATTTATTATGACACGGCGGGATACCAATACCTCGCCCCTTGGGGCGTATAAAAATTTTTATCCCGCCGCCCGAAGGGCGGTATCGCAGCCTTGATATAGTAAACCAACTTTTCCTCTTTCTTTTTTCCATTTTTAATGTTGATTCACTATACCCCGGGGAATGCCATTGCTTCGTTGTCGTCGCTCATAGGTGTCAGCCTTATTCACTCGAAAATCCTTGCATCTATTGTCAACAACCCCTAAAATAGGACCCTTTTATCCGTTATCCGGTAGGGGCATAAGTATTTAAAATTATATTATCGATTAACTAAAAGTCGCGTAACAGATTGGTATATGTTCGTTTTATGTGGAAGCTAATATGTTTCTGCATATTAATTTTTAACCAAAAAGGAGAAGTAGGATGAACAGGATATGCATACAAGACAGTGAGTTTGTTGACAGGGTAAAGAATGCGCAGGCGTTGATGATCGAGCAGGGGGTCGATCTAATGTTCGTTTTTGGAAACGAGGCTGAGCCGCAATTTGTAAGGTATTTGAGCGACTATTGGCCCTCTTTTGAAACAGCGGCCATCATATTCGCCCAAAAGGGCGATCCGGTTCTTCTGATTGGACCGGAAACGCTTACCTTTGCGACGGATCGCTCTAGGATCAAAAATATAAAGCAGGTAAAGTGCCTTAGGGAATCCTCGAACCCGGATTATCCGGGGTTACAGCTGGACACGTTAGCCGATGTGATCGAATCCATCACATCCGGTGGAATTGCCGTTGCAGCTGTTGCGGGATATAATCTGATACCAAAGATCGTATTTGATGAATTTGAGGCGGCTGTTGGAAAGTTTGGAAAAGTAAAAATAGTGCGTGGCGATGAACTGCTCATGGAGTTGAGGATGATAAAAACGCCATCTGAGTTAGCCTGTTTGCGTGAAGCTGCAAAAATAACGGCTGCAGCTATGAAGTTTACAATAGAGAACGCAAAGCCGGGGATGACGGAGCAGCAGGTTCGCGGCTTGGGGCTGCAGGTTATCCATGAGCAAGGCGGTGAGGGCGAGGCGTTCGCGTTCTGGTCGTTAGCTGGTCAAGGGAGCGATCAGGCTATAAGCAGATCGCGCTCAAAGGTAATTCAACCGGAAGATTATCTCCACATTGGCGTGTCTGCGCGCTATGAGGGATATGTAGCATCTATTGGCAGGGGCGTGTTTTTTGGCAAGCCTATATCGTGGATTGCGGATGCCATAAAGGCGGCTTATGAAGCTCAGAGCGCCATTATTGCGGAGTTGCGCGCCGGCAACAATGCGGGAAACGTAGCAAGAGCATATAAAAAATCCCTTTCACGCACGGGACATGATAGCATGCTACTATATGGCCCATGCCATGCGACAGGCTTGATGGAGGGTGAACCTCCGTGGATAGAGGATGATTCGGATTATTTGCTGCGCGAGAACATGTGCTATTGCACAGATATATTCCTTGGCAAAGGAGGATACGGTCTCCGCGTGGAGGATAGTGTGCGCGTCGGAGAAACATGCGCGGAGAATATGACAAGCTTTCCGAAGGAAATATTTATAAAATAGGGTTGAAAGATTTGCGGAAAAACATAGGATAGAAAGCACATCATGATTTTTAATATAATAGGTGAAATAGGCTAATAATATATTATCGATAGCTGTAGTATGTTTATTAAGGATTGTAAAAAACCGCTACTAAAAAGGAGAGAGAATTAAAATGAACAAGAAGTTATTTAATCTGTTTGCTATGCTATTGGCAGTAGTGGTAGCCACTACACTATTCGTTGGCTGCAATGCAACCCAGTCTCCTATTGACGAGAAAGCTCCAGATAGGGGCGCGCAGTCACCTGCCGTGGAGGAGTCAACCGGAGCGGATACAGCTATCAAAGTTGGATTTGGCCTTTATTTCCGCAACGACGAGTGGTGGAAGGATCTCGAAACTGAGTCGGTAAAAGAGGCTAAAAAGCTTGGCATTGAACTACTCGTGCAGGATGGTAGTGCGGACGCAAACAAGCAGGCCGGCCAGATTGAGGCCTTTGTCGCCCAAGGTGTTGACGCAATTATGTTTGCACCTATCGACGGCAGCGCTTCGACCCAGGCGGTAGCGGACGCAAAAGCCAAGGGAATAGCGGTTATCACTCTTGAAACGACGCTCAACGATACCTCCGCGGTCACTTCTCAGCTTGTGTTTGACCCGGAGCTTGCCGGTTATGAGGTTGGCAAGCTTGCCGCGGAATTCATGAACGAGGTTCATGGCGGCAAGGGCAAGTATGTCTGCTTGACCGATCCAGCAAATAACGTTGTTTTACCTAAGAGCGTGGGCTTTGCAAAGGCTATGAACGAATTCTGCCCGACGGCCGAGCGCATTAAAGATTTAGATGGTAAATGCCAGAGGGATCTTGCCTCTACGGCGACAGAAAATGTTCTTCTCGCCCATGATGACCTCTACGTCATATTCGGCGCTCAGACGGATATGGGCCTTGCGGCGTGCGGTGTTATGGAAGCCAAGGGTCTGGACGCCAGCCAGTACTTCGTCGGCGCAGAGGGTTGGGGAGATGAGGCCTATATCGCCTTGACAAAACAGAAATATATGAAGGCTGTCTGCATAACCCCTGGTGTGCCGCTGGGCATCGCTGCGCTCAACGCGATATATGCAAACAAGGTCCAGGGAGTTCCGTATGAAGCAGTTGTTCTGGTTCCGGCTGACATCGTTACCGCGGATAATGCGGACCAATATTTTGGTAAATAAGCGATAGACTGAGTTGCGTTGGCATATACATATGGACTTGCTGAGCTCCAGTATGTATATACGTTAAAAAATGTTTAGGAGCGCGTGCCATGGAAAGAATCAGACAAAACAAAAGCATCAAGTCGCTTATCCATTCGGTTACGAAGAATTATGCGATCATCTTTGTCGTGATAGTTACGTATATACTTTTTACAATCATATGCCGTTTAGTATTGGGGAACAACGCGTTTAACAGACCGGAGAATACATTTAATATGCTGCGCCAGATGGCAATCGTATCGGTACTTGCGGCCGGAGAGTTTTTTGTAATCATATCAGGTATGATAGACCTTTCAGTCGCTTCTACTCTAGCATTGTCCAGCATATTTTACGCGATGGTCGTCAAGGCAGGCGGAATCACCTTTTTGCCCTTGGCAATAGTGGTTGCATTGATGGCTGGGTTAGTAGTGGGCTTGATAAATGGTGTTATAATCGCAAAGTTTTATATTCCGCCATTCATTACTACCCTTGGTATGATGCTGATCGTACGCGGCTGTGTTTATTTGATAACCAACTCCTATCCGATAACATCATTACCGCAGGGTTTTAATTATGTCGGTAGAGGCTGGCTGTTCGGGCTGCCATTTCCAATCTTTATTGTTGCGGCTGTGTATGCATTCGCAATACTGTTTTCTGAAAAGAAAAAGGCTGGCCGCTTCATGTTTGCTGTCGGCGGGAATGAAGACGCTGCTGCCCTGAGCGGAATAAACACAAAGAAATACAAGATACTTGCTTACGTGATGTGCGGCGTTATTGCGGCTATATCCGGGATTATCATGGCGGGCAGGCTTGATTCCGGGCATCCGAATGCAGGCCTCAACTACGAGTTCGAAGCGATTATAGCAGTCGTTATTGGCGGTGTAAGCTTTTCGGGTGGAAAAGGAAAAGCTCTTGGAGTATTATTCGGTGCCTTTTTCATGACAATGCTACTTAACGGTATGACGCTGATATCCATAGATTCAAACGTCCAGAATGTCATTAAGGGCATTGTATTTATACTGGCTATTGGTTTGGATGTGTTCAAAAACAGATCTAAAAAATAAATGGGGAAAATCAAATGAATGTCGACAATATGATTGAATTAAGAAATGTTTGCAAAGTGTTTCCCGGCGTAAAGGCGCTGGACAATGTCAGCTTTGATGTGGAGAGAGGGGCTATCCATGCGTTACTCGGAGAAAATGGCGCCGGCAAATCCACGCTGATCAAGATCATATCGGGCGTGTATTCCATAGACAGCGGAGATATATTATATGACGGAAAGCCCTTGAACAGCGATTCGCCCAGCAAAAGCATTGAGCTGGGTATCAGTACAGTCCATCAAGAGCTCAAGATGGTGGACATGTTGAGCGTTGCTGAGAACATTTTTATGGGGCATCCGATTATGAAGGGTAGTGCTCTGGGGAAATTAATCAATAAAAAAGAAATGTGTGAACAAGCGCAGGCTCTTATAGATTCCATGGGTGTTTCGATAAATGTGAACGATACATTAGGGGATCTCAGCGTTGCGAAGAAGCAGATTGTCGAGATATGCAAAGCTCTCAATAGGAATGCGAAGTTAATCATTATGGATGAACCCTCCGCTACGCTGACAGAAACGGAAATAGAGATTATGTTCAAAGTTATCAGGAAGCTCAAAGAGGACAAATTAACAGTAATATATATCTCGCATCGCTTGGAGGAAATATTCGAGTTGGCGGATCGTCTTACTGTGCTTCGCGATGGTAAAAGTATCATTACGGACGATGTATCCAAATTTGACAGGGACAAGCTCATCAGCTATATGGTTGGGCGCGAGATAACAAGTATTTATCCTGAAAAAAGCGTCGCAAAAAGTGAATTGCTACTGCAAGTCAAGGGCCTAAGCACCAAGGATGTCCTTTCGGATATCAACTTTTCTTTGTATCGCGGAGAGATATTGGGGATCACAGGACTGGTGGGATCGGGTAGATCGGAAGTTTTGCGTTCGGTCTTCGGTGCCGACAAATTTGATAATGGAGAGGTCATTGTAAACGGAGAGCCAATAAAGAAACATAGCAGACATACAATACTCGATGCCATAAAATGCGGAATCGGCCTTGTGCCGGAAGAAAGAAAAGTGGAAGGTATCGTCCCGGAGTTTACAATATCACAGAATGTTACGCTTGTTGGTATCAACAAGATTATTAAGCAAACATTTCTGAATAACAAACTTGAAGCTGAAGCGACGGATGCGCATATCAAAATGCTCCATATTGCTACTCCGGATAGACATGCACTTATTAAAAATCTTTCGGGTGGAAATCAACAGAAGGTTGTTCTTGCAAAATGGTTATTTGTTGACAGCGATATATTGGTGTTCGACGAGCCAACCAGAGGTATAGACGTTGGAGCAAAGCAGGAAATATATAAAATACTCGTTGACCTTGCACATCAAGGAAAGGCCATCTTAATCGTTTCTTCTGAAATGCCTGAGATCATGGGTATTTGCAACAGAATACTTGTAATGCATGACGGAAGGATAACCGGTGAGTTTAGCGGAGATGACGTTACACAAGAAGAAATAATGTATGCATCTACGTTGTAACATTGCTTCTTCCGGCTGGGCACCTGTTTCTTCAAATACATTATTTCAAAGATTTAATCTACGTGCTCGGCTCTTCGGGTTTCCCCGTTTTGTGCCTTGAGCAGCAAAGGAATGATCATAAATGAATAAACCTGACAAAAGAGAGTTTATAATTAAGGAAAAGCGCATGCATGATTTTATGAAGGATCAGGGATATGAGGCAATTATTATAGGAACGCAGGCCAACTTTTCCTGGATAAGCGGTGGTGGCGACAGTCATGTTGTTACGTCGTCGGATATGGGTGAGGCAATTCTTGTGCTCACAGGAGACAAAAAGGTCTGCATCGCCAATACAATGGATGCCAGAAGAATATTTGAGCAGGAGCTTGATGGTCTTGACTTTGAATTGATCTCACTCAAATGGTTTGAAACGCCAAAGGATATATATGCGGCTAATATGATCAAGGGAATGAAAACGCTTTCGGATTTTCCTGTTGAGGGTGCGGAATGTGATTTTAAAAAGTTTTATAAGCTGCACTATCCCTTGACCGAACCTGAGATAGAGCGATATCGGGTTCTGGGCAGAGAGGCTGAGAAGATATTATGGGATGTTTCGAATCGGATTAAACCGGGGATGACAGGCAGCGACGTAGAGAGCCTTCTCATATGTGAATATGCTAAGAAAAAAATATCCGTTCCATGCATGATCATCGGTGTTGATGAGGAAATATCCAGTTGGAGACATCCGATTCCATGGAATAAAGAGATCAAAAAATGCCTTATGCTCGTGTTAGGGGTGAAAAGAAACGGTTTGGTCGTGCCGATTACGCGAATGGTGCATTTTGGCGACATTTCCGAGGATATGAGAAAGCGCTTCGATGCCGTCTGCACGATAGCGGCTGATACGATATTGAGCTGCAAAGCGGGTGTAAAATTCACGGACGTTTCCAAGCGGCAGAAGGCGCTTTATAAAGAACTCGGCTTTGAGGACGAATGGGAGAAGCATTTTGTAGGGGGCATCACAGGTTATGTCGTCAGCGATGGTTCATTATGCACAAATAAAGATGCGGTGATGACGGAATCTATGACGTTTAATTGGTATGTGACCATAACCGGTGTAAACACCGAAGACACGATGATCATAACAAAGTATGGCTACGAATTATTTACGGTAAACGACATATGGCCTACCAGAGAGATCGTTGCAGAAAAAGGGACGGTAAAGATACCGGATATCTTTATAGTAAAATAATACACTTATTTTCCGCCGCTATACGACGAGAAGCCCTGTTTCAACATCATGAAACAGGGCTTCTTTGACAAACTGAGGTACTGGTTTAATAGTGGAAGCTTTAAAGGTTGGGGTCGATTAGAACCTTCATACAGTCTTGGCCCATGCTTGTACGTACCGCTTCATCAGCTTTGTCGAGCGGGAACTCGTGGCTGATGAACTTATCCCAAGGAAACCATGTAAGCGAGCGCAGCATCATTTCCATGCAATCTTTATAGCAGTTATGGGAATGGTTATACATGCCGATAATGCGAAGATTTTTCGAACATATCTCATGTATATTAATCGGCACATCGCCACAGTCCACAAAGTGGCCTTCCTCTATATACATACCGGATTTACGTAGCATACGAAGACCTTCGGGAACGACTTGCGGTCTGCCGACACATTCTATTGCAATGGCGGCACCCAACCCGTTTGTCTCCTGTTTTACGATATCCACCCGCTCCTCCTCAGTAGTCTTACTCACATTAAGGGCGATATCCGCTCCGAATTCCTTTGCAAGATTCAGCTTGTAATCGGAAACATCGGTAACGATAATCTTACCTGCACCCATTTGACGGGCCTTGATTAGGTGGATCAAGCCCAATGGACCAACACCTTGTATAACAATGGTATCATTATAATTAAAACCTTCAAGCGAAAAACTGTTGAACTCCTTGGCCTTGTCGAGGGCATAGGTAATCGCCATTACCTCTGCCAGAACAGATACATGATCCGGGAGACCATCGGGAACCTTATAGAGCCGCGTTCCGGGTTCTATGTATATGTATTCAGCAAAACCCCCATATAATGCTTTTCCGAAAGTGACCGGACGCTTGGTACCATAAGTGAACTGCATATTATCGCACCATGGATAGCTAGCGATATTTTTGCAATACCAACATGTGCCACAAACTACATCGGGGCACATCACTACCTTATCACCGGGCTTTAAGATCGCGCCGCCGAATTCAAGATTCTTGGCGCCTTCCGGACTAATATCTTCGATCACAAGCACATTTTCATGACCGGGAATGATATTATAGGGAATCTCAAACGCATTTTTAGTGCCTTTATACTGTGTACTCTCGCCCTGGTAGCTGTGCTTATCCGTTCCGCAGATACCGGACTTCAAAATGCGCCCGATAGCTCCGCCGGCTTCCAACTTTGGCATGGGAAATTCACGTATTACTATTTTCCCCGGCGCTTCCATTACTGCTGCTTTTACCGTATTCTTCATTTCGACCTCCATTATTCCTTAATTATTTAATGTTACGCATAATATAAATTATCGATAACATACATGTATTATATACTTAAATCAATCTATTGTCAATAAGTTTTTCTCCGAGCTTCACGACAAACGCATGAATGGACGGAATATGAACAAATAACGATTTTTTGATGTAGGGGCGGGGTTAACCCCAACGCCCACAACTTAAGAGGAACTGTAGATACGCACAAATATTGGCACTGAGAATCATACAAAATGCGAATTGACTTTTAAAACAAGGCCCCAAAATTGCGAAAAAAGCAGTTTTGGAGAGCGTTATGAAAACAGAAAAAGCAGTAGAAATAGTAAAAGTAATCGTCACATCGGAAAAGACCAAAGAAGAGTCGCGCATTAGTCCCAATTATTTTACAAGAAATAGGGCATTGCCATTTAGCGATCTGTTGTACTT
>Ga0153946_1000385_pt1 | contig 19349 bp, 18 predicted proteins | sample TSNJ030MetaG_FD_104751 | JGI IMG/M metagenome (GOLD analysis project Ga0153946, IMG submission 104751) | Attine ant fungus gardens microbial communities from New Jersey, USA - TSNJ030 MetaG | ecosystem: Host-associated > Fungi > Mycelium > Unclassified | place: USA: New Jersey, Wharton State... | reverse complement strand
TCGCCGAATGGCGATACCATAATTCTTCATCCTTCATTTTTCATCATTCATCTTCTTGTTTTGATTTTCGTGCGTTTGTCGTGTGGTATTAGTATGCGTCCACCAAGCTTTTTTTCTTTCGCGGAAGCTTTTTGGGGGCAAAGGGGCAGTGGCTCAGGTTCACTTTTTGCAGAACAATCAACACACTGCTGCTGGAAATGCTCTTGACGAACCCCTGCCGCACGCTTTCATCGGCCAATAGCTGCGCCGTCCACCGCGGCTTCTCCTCCGGCGGCGGGGAGCATGCAAGCTCTATGAGCTTTTCCTGCACCTTTCCGTCAATTTTGAGTCTGCGTCCGTTTCTGGCGGAGGCATGGCCCAGGGCAACCTGCAGGCCCTCCTCCACATATCGTTTTGCAAGCGCGATCACCGCATACCGCTTCCGCCCATGGGCCTCGGCAATGGTGGTCTGTGTCCACTCATTGTTCTCCTCATTTTCATCCAGCTTTAAAAGCATCCCCCCGCGTCTCAGTTCACCCGGGGTCGCTTGCCCATTATCCATGAGCTCCAGCAAATACGTCCGTTCTTCCTCACTCAATTTTACAACATACTTTTTCTGCATCCTTTATCACCCTTTGCATCCAGTTATTGATCCCGGTTTGCTATCTTAAAATCAGTTCCACCCGCGGCTCTTAATAAAGCTGTTTGCTGCACTGCCGCAAACCCCTGATCCAATTTTTAATTTTTATAGTGTACCAAAATCCTATCATTTTTGCAAGACACAGCAGTAGCATGAAAATTTGTCGTAAACAATCTCCTCACAGCAGAAATGTTGTGCAATACCAATTTTGCGGCCTTGGCCGCAAAACCAAAAGTATACTTTTTGATTGCAAATTGGCAGTACACGCAAAGGCCCCTGGCATACGCCAGGGGCCTTTGCGCCGCCACAGCACAGGGATTCCATATATTAAAAACAGCCAGGAGAGGGATTGGAATTATCAAAACATACCAGAAAAATACTCATACTAATCTTCCGTTAAAGGGTCGAAAAAATTTGCGAGGGATTATTGTGCCAGACAAGGCGGAGGACGCAGGCGGGCTGACGCCCGGCAAGGACGACAACGCGGTATGGCGCAATAAGACCCGTAAAACTTTCGACGATTTGATGGAAGATTAGTATTATCAATTACTCCTCGTCGTAAGCCGCCAGACTGGCCTCCTTGGAAAACAGATCATTCACAAAATCCTCCGGAAGCTTTTTCGTTGCGGCGCTCACCGCAAAGTAAGCGATGCACGAGACGACAATGCCGGTGATGAAGGGGGGGATGCCCAGTATATAACCGCCGTCGATTTTGATGATATACCACAGCAACGTGCTGACTCCGCCGGCGATAATTCCCGCCAGACAGCCGGCGGTGGTGCCCTTTTTGGTGTATATGCCTCCAAAAATGGGAATCATGAGACAGCCCGCAATGACTGAAAACGCATAGGAGGTAAGGGTGAGCATCATTTTCGGCGGATTCATCGCGCCGATAACCACAATCACGATAATAATCATCATGGCAATGCTGTTCATGCGCAGCACCTGCTTTTCCGAGGCGTTCTTTTTCAGGAATTTCTGGTAAATATCACAGGCAAAGGACGAGCCCGCCGTCATGAGAATACCGTCCAGTGTGGACATGGCGGCGGCCAACACCGCGCAGATAATAATGGCGCCAATAAAATTGGGGAACAGATCCATGACCATGGTGGGGAACAACGCGTCCACATTTTCCAGGAGCGCGTCGCCGTACATGGCGCGCCCCACCACGCTGTTGATGGTGGTGCCAAAGAGCACGACGCAGGCCCAGAAGGACAGCACAATGGCGGAGGTGTAAACAACGCTGCGCTTTTTAAAGGTAAAGTTTGTCTGCACCAGCTGCGGCAGTCCCCAAGGGGAAATGCCGAACACTGTGGCAAAGAGTGCAATCTGGCTCCAGCCCATGGGTCCGGGGGTGGATACCAGCTCCGGATCCTGCGCCGCCAGCGAGGTGGCCACGCCGCTGGGGCCGCCCACCGCTATCAGACCCGCCACCGCCACCAGGAGTACGCCGAAGAACATGAGAATCGCCTGAATGAGATCGGTATAGGTGCGGGCCATATAGCCGCCGGTGATAATGTAAACCCCGGCAACGCCCGCCACAAGGATGACGCTCCAGAAATAAGGGACACCCAGCAACGCCCCCAGGCTCAGCGCCCCGCCCTTCACCACCGAGATCATATAGGGGATCATGAAAAGAATGATGACAATGGAGGTGATGAGACCCGCGCCGCTGCTCTTGTACCGCCGGGCCAGAAACTCCGGCACGGTGTACACGTCCATCCGCTTGGACATCTTGCGCAGTCCGTGGGAAAACAGCAGGATGCCCAGGGGAATAAACACCACCTGGGGTATGGGCATGAACAACCAGGAGATTCCCGCCTTGTACCCGGCGGCGGAGGTTCCCACAAGGGTGGATGAGCTCAAATATGTGGAGCCGTATACAAACGCAAACAGCCACGGTCCCAGGGATCTCCCCCCCGCAAGAAAACCGCTGAGGGAGCCCGCGTATTTTTTGTTGCAGTATATTCCAATGGCAAGCATGCCAACAAAGTAGAGAACAAGCACGATAATACTCTGCGTTAACATCTGGATTCCTCCTTCTTATAGCGATTCCAATCATGAAATGACAGGATCGGGAATACCTAATATTGGAATCGCATTCAGCCTCAAACTGCGATGTCTATATCCTTATTCAGAGATCCATGAACCACTTTTGCCCCTCCGCGCTATCCGGTTCTAATCCTTTCCCAGTCCTTTTTTGTACCGGTAATAGGCAACTGAGGCGATAGCGATGACAACCAAAGCGCAGACGGGACATGCAAACCAGGCAAGTCCTGTGGGAAGCGGTGTGTTAAAAATCATAGTGGCACCTCCATAATCAGTTGTGGTTTTGCAAATTATTGCAGTACTATACAAAATCATACACGCGTGCTGTTAGGCGAAGCGGCGGCGATGCGCCACACCCTGGCTGTAATTTGTTGCGGCTTTTCCCAAAAACCGGGACCTGGGGGGCGATCCCCCCGTTTGCCCCAATCCTCTATTCCAACTGAAACGGCGTACAATATCCTATTTTTCCGCGAAAACCTCCACCAGCTGCGCCTCCAGGCGCTCCAGGCACTCGCTGTTGGATTTGTCCCTGTCGTCCATCATTAAGCTCAGCAGCGGGGGCATTTTTACACCCCGCCCCTCAAATTCCGCGATGAGCTCCTGGGTGTAAACCCCCGGCTTATCCACCAGCACGCGGGGGATCTCCTTGGGGCGGCCACCCCAGTCCGCGCAGTAGCTGGACTTGGTGACCCCGCAGGTGGGGGAGCCGTCGCAGCACAGGATTCCCTCCACCCGCCAGCCCATGCGGTAGTAGTTTTCAATGTAATCCACCTCGCGGCCCGCCAGCTCCCGGCAAAAGCGCCGGTAGCCGACATTGTCGTACAGATTGCGGGACGTCCACCAGCGCTGGTTTCCCGCGTACAGCGCTTCGGGGCAGGCCATCTGCATGACGCCCAGATCGTACTTTATGAGAAGCTCCAGCACCTCGTGGAACACACCCGGATACCGGGCGAATTCCAGCACCTTGTTGTTGGCGTTGAGGATGCAGTTGCTCACAAAAATCACCCGCTTGCTCCGCGCGTCCTCCTTGTGCAGTGACATGGCGGTTCCTCCCTTCTCGCGCCGCTTTGCAGAGACGCCATTTGTATTACTTTCCGCCGGCGATGATTTGAATCAGCTCCGAGATATCCGTCTGATTTTCCAGGTCGTTGACATAGCCCACAATGTTTTCCGCCACGGAGGCGTCGGTGTAGATGCGGTTGGCAAGGTACCGGAATTTGTTTTCCACGTCGGCGTGGGTGACGGGGTTGCGCTTGTCGCCCTTGGGGTTATCCACAACGGCGGTGTACTCGGTGCCATCCTTCATGGTGATGGTCACCGCGCTGGAGTACTGGTCGGGGTAACGGCGCTCAAACTCCGCATCCTCCACAACGGTGGTGGCGGCGATAAGGCGCTTCACCAGCGGGTTATCCAGGTGCTTTGTGTCGAATTCGTCCACGGTCACCTTGCCGTTTACAAAGGCGATGGCGCCCTGGTACGGCATGCTGAACTGCAAATCCACCACGTTTTGGGGATCCCATTTGCGTTCCTCGGCCAGCAGGCGCATGGTGTACTTGGAGCTGCGGATGTGGATTTTTTCAATATCCTCCGCCTTGGGGCCGAATTTCTCCACTATTTCCAGGCAGGCGTCAGTGTGTCCGCCGGAATAACGGCAGCAGGGATAGACCTTGATGCTGGAGGTGGTGAACTCCCAGTCCTTGCCGAAATTGTTGGTGATGATGCTGCCGTCGTAATGGTCCTTAAAGGAGTAGGCGTGGAGGATGCCGTCCTTGCCCTCGTAGATGTCCGAGGGGCCGTTGAAGCCCTTGCCCGCCATGCGCGCGGCGATGATGGAGTTCATAGCCGGGTGACCCGCCTGGAGCCGTTTGGTGTAGCAGCCCTCGGAATTCCATGCCATAAGCCCCGCCACCATGCTGCCCGCAATGCCCTGGGCGAAGATTATTTGCTGCACATCCAGTCCGTACAGCTTGCTGGCGGACAGGGCCGCGCCCATGGTGCCGCAGGTGCTGGTGGGGTGGAAGCCCTGGTAGTACATGTCGCCCAGATAGGCGCTGCCCAGGCGGCAGACCAGCTCGTTGCCCAACGCCGCCGCCATGATAAAGTCCTTGCCGGACTTTTTCATCTGCTCGCTGAGCACAAGGCTCACGGGGAAGGTGGCCGGGGAGGGGTGGGCGTTGGACTCGTTGTGATCGTCCACAAAGTCGAAGCTATAGCACTGCATGGCGTTGGAGAATGCCGCGTTGGGGGCGGCGACCTTTTTTCCGGAGCCGATGACGGTGGCCTCCTCCGGCCCCCCCAGCTCCTCTCCGATTGCCCGGGCAACCAGGCTGGATTCCAAATCCCGGGTTCCTATCATGGAGCCCAGCACGTCCAGCAGCAGGGTCTTGGCATAGCCCACCGCATGGGGCGGCAAATCTCCGAATTGAAGCTTGTTGGTGACCTCGGCCACTTGTGTCGCAATGGTTTTAGACATTTTTCACACTACCTTTTCTTTTATTTGTTACCGCGTCCGGAAATACCGCAGGTACACCCGGCCCTCCATAATCAGGCGCGCCGTGCGCAGGATGGAGGCGTTTTCCAGAATATACGCGCCGTCTTCCTCCCGCAGCCCGCTGACGACGGGAATGGTCCCCGCCGGGTGCCCGATGAGGATGCGGCGGTCTTCCCGGCCCCGCTCACTCAGAACATCGTGAACCACGCTGCCGGGAATGCGCGCCGCCGCGCCCATGCACACGGTGCCGGTGCCGGGGTGGGTTTTGTGCATCCGCTGCATAAAGAGCAGGCGGCTCACCATATCAATTGACTCGCCCTCCACCTCCTTGCCGTCAAAGGTGCCGTAGCTCCGCGCCGGTGAAACACAGGCGAAAAACGGGGCGTAGGCGCTTTTTTGCGCCGATTCCCGCCAATCCTCCAGCAAACCCATCATCACAGCCCCGCGCCCGCGGATTTCCTCGATTTTAGCCATGAGCGCGGGATCCCCTTCGATCTCCGCGGGCTTTTCGACGCCGGAAAGCCCCAGCGCCTCCGCCCGGATAAACACCGTGGGGATGGCGGCGTCCACCAAGGACACCGTATAAACGGCGCCGTCCTCCGTTGTGATGGTATCGGTGACATTGCCCGTGGGCAGCAGCTTGCCGGTGATGGCTCCCGCGCTGTCCGAAAAGTCCAGCTCAATGGGAGAGCCGTCCACGGGCACGCCATCGATGTGCTCCGTGCCCTCCACACAGGCCTTTCCGTCCCTCACCTGTATCCGCGCCGTGATGATGGTGCCGGTGTTCACCTGATGGATGCGCACCGTAGTCTCCGGCTCCACCGCCGCCACCAGGCCGTTGTCCACGGCAAAGGGGGCAACCCCCGCCGAGATATTCCCGCAGTTGGAGCGGTAATCCACCACCTCGTTTGCAAAGCTCACCTGGGCGAAGGTGTAGTCCACGTCCGCGTCGGGGCGGGTGGACGGCCCGATGATCGCCAGCTTGCTGGTGAGCACATCCGCGCCGCCCAGCCCATCGATTTGCCGGAGATCCGGGCTGCCGAAGATCTCCCGCACATAGCGGTCCCGGCGCTCCGGGTCCGCCGGCAGCTCGTTTGCCATGATAAAGATGCCCTTGCTGGTGCCTCCGCGCACAATGGAGCACCGAATAGAAAACATTTCCGGGTGCATAAGCTCCTCCTTTCGGCATTAGTATAAAATGGTTCCCTTTTCTCCGTCCAGCGCCTTCAGCGCGTTGTCCAGCGATGTGATCACCGCTCTGCGCCCGGGGCCGGAACGGTAAAACTCTATGGCCGCCTCCACCTTGGGCAGCATGCTGCCCGGTGCAAATTCACCCTGGAGACGGTATTGCTCCATTTCTTCCACACGCACCGCGCCCAGCGCCTGCTGGTGGGGTGTGCCGTAGCCGATGCAGACATTTTCCACCTCGGTGAGTATCATCAGCATATCGGCGCCCAGCTGCCGTGCCAGGACACAGGAGGCGAAGTCCTTGTCGATAACCGCCTCAATACCCCTGTACATCTCGCTTTCCTCAAACACCGGGATACCTCCGCCTCCGCCGCACACCACAATGGCGCCTGTATCCCACAGGGCGCGGATTAAGTCGATTTCCACAATAGAACAGGGGCGGGGGGAGGGAACCACCCTGCGGTAACCCCGGCCGGCGTCCTCCTTAAACACCTGGCCCTGCCCGATAAATTCCTCCGCCTCTTCCTTCGTGTAGAATTTGCCCACCGGCTTAGTGGGGTTTTGCAGCGCCGGATCGTCCTTGTCCACGCACACCTGGGTGACCACGGTGCACACCTTTGTGTCCAGGCCCCTTTGGCGCAAATCATTGTGCAGGCACTGCTGGATGTGGTAGCCGATCATTCCCTGTGTCATGGCCCCGCACACATCCATGGGCATGGGGGGCGTCTGTTCCCTGGCCGCCTCCCCCTGCAACAGCAGGCGGCCCACCTGCGGGCCGTTGCCGTGGGTGATGACCACACGGTTTCCCCGCAGTACGATGTCCACAATGTAACCGACCGTCGCCTCGATATTTCGTATCTGATTTTCGCAGGTGGCCGGTTCCCCGGCCCTCTGCAGCGCGTTGCCCCCCAGGGCAATAACAATTGTTTTCATACTAAACTCCATTATATTTTTGATATTTCCGCATAACCCTCCGGATGCCGGTCGCACAGCCAAGGCATGCTCCCGCGCATTTCGTGGAGCTTGTCGATATCCACCTCCTCCACCAGCACGCTGCTGCCAGGGGCGTCAATTTGGCCCACGGTGTGTCCCCGGGGATCCAGCAGCTTGCTCTCGCCGAAAAGGAAGAGATCCCCGCTCTCCTGCCAGGCGTTTACCGCCGCCAGGTACACGGTGTTTTCGTTGGCCCGGGCCGCCGTGACCAGATGCCAGATATCCTGCTCCTGCACCCGCCAGGCGGCGGGCATAAAGAGCACCTGGGCTCCCTTCAGCGCCAGAATCCGCGCGGGCTCGGGGAAGTTCGCGTCGTAGCAGATGAGAATGCCGATGGTTCCGTACTTTGTCTCGAAGACCGGGTACTCCCCGTGGGCGGCGAAGAACCGGCCCTCCCCGTTCTCGCCGCCAAAGGTGTGGTTTTTGCAGTAGGCGCCCTGCACCCGGCCGCCGTCGTCGATGAGCACCGCCGCGTTGTCCAGCAGCTCCGCGCCCTCCCGTTGGAGGATCAGGGGGGCGACGATGTACACCCCCAGCTGTTTTGCGGTGTCGCAAAGGGTTTTTACGGCGCCGCCGTCCACGGTGTCGGCGAGCTCCCGGAGCCGCCCGCCCAGCACATTCAGATTGTAGCCGGTGAGAAAGAGCTCGGGCAGGCAGACAATATTTGCGCCCTCCGCCGCCGCCTGGGTGATGAGCTCAATTGCCAGCTTTAAATTCTGTTCCTTTTCCCCCAAGGCGCTCTCCAGCTGGATGAGTCCCACTTTAAACTTCACGCGGTTACCTCCTCCGTCTCGGCGGGAATGTCTTCAACGGCGTCGGCGTTGAAGCCCAGCCCCTTCATGATGAGATAATACATCACAACGGCGATGATGATACCCACAAACCAGGACGCCTGATACAGCAGCACCATCGAGGAGAACCACAAGCCCAGGAAGGGCACCGTCACCGACACGGTGAGGGTGAGCAGAGCCACGGGGTTGAGCCCGCCCTTGGGCCGGAGGAAAAGCAGCAGGCCCAGCACAGCGCAGACCACCGCGTAAATAATCAGGGCGATGCGCACCGAGGTCCCCAGCTCGCAGATGCCGTTCACCCAGCCGGAAGGGCCAATGACAGCCAGCAGCGCCGTGATGCCGGCCAGGATAAAGTGTACAAGCATAATGGGCTTGACCATGCGGGCAAGGCCGGCGTAGGCGTACTGCCCGTCCCGTTGATAGAGCTCGCCGACATTGAGCTTCTTTTTATAGACCAAAAAGTAGTTGCTGATGCAGATGCCCGCCACGGGGCCCAGGAAGGTGGAACCGCCCACCAGGAACACGTTCATGTACAGGCTCAGGTCGGTCAAGAGCTTCCAGGGCTGGATGACGATGGCGATGAGGCCCAGCACAATAACCGCCATTTTGTAGTTGAGCTTGCCCCCCGACAGGTACGCAAGGTCGATGGAGGGGGACAACGCGTTTGCCGCCGTGTTGGTGGACAGCGTGGCCAGCACCAAAAACAGCATGGAGCCGATGACAAAGAAGGGATTGCCCACATAGCCGGTGAGGGCCACGGGATCCCAGACAGCCTCGCCGAAGATAACCACAGTACAGGAAGTGACCAGCGTGCCCACCAGCGCAAGGCCCACCATACCGGAGGGAAGGCCCACCAGCTGGCCCAGCATGCTGGACTTTTGGCTCTTGGCGTGGCGGGTGAAATCGGTGACGTTGAGCGTCAGCGGACCCCAGTAGGCCACGTTTGCGGTGAGAGACGGGATAAAGAAGGCCAAAAACGCGCCTGTGGTGGCAAAGCTGCTGGGTGCGCTCACCAGAGGGCCAAAACTGTTGCCCGCCGACTTGAAGGCCCAGACGAGCAGGATGACCAGCCAGATGACCAAAAACGGCGCGGCGATGGACTCCAGCCACTTCAGCGCCTTCATGCCCACCAGGAGCACCAGGATGTTCATGACCCAGAAGATGCCAAAACCAACCCAGACGCCTCCGCTAAAATTGGCCCAGCTGGGGAAGAGAAGGCTGAGCACGGTGTGGATGGCGGTGCCGCCGATCCAGATTTGGATGCCGAACCATCCCGCCGCCACGATGCCGCGAATCACCGCCGCGACGCTGGCCCCGCTAAAGCCGAAGGCCGAGCGCCAGTACACCGGGGAGGGAATGCCGTATTTTGCCCCCGCGTGTCCGTTGAGCAGAATGGGTACGAGGATAATCAGGTTTCCAAGCAAAATCGTAAACATCGCCTGGGGTACGTTCATGCCGCCCACAAGAAGTCCCGAGGCCAGATAATAGGTGGGAATGCCGATGTCCATGGCGATCCACAACGCCAGATAGTTGTAAAAATTCCAAGTGCGTTCCTTTTTTGAGGTTGGCATCAATTCTTCCGCTAAGGTCTGTTGTTTGTTCTCCAATTTTAAGCCCTCCCTTTATGGTTTGCTTGCGTTCGTAGGTCCACTCCTCTTTTTACACGTTTGGAAAAACAAATAACTGTCAAAACCATCGCCCTGTTCCATTGCCGTTGTGCCCGGTCCGGTTACAATGCGCCGGGGCCGGTCATAAGGTCCGCGTATATTCCGTTTCAGCCGGAATCGCCGCGTGACCACCCAATGACACTCACCGGGGCTTGCCCCGGTGTATCCCTTAAGGATACCGCCCTGCGGGGCGGCGGGGATTATGGTATCCGCCCCAAGGGGCGGGGAATGAAACCCGCCGTGTCAATTCAAAAACCTCCTCCCTGCTGAGCCGGCAATGGCAGCGGCACATTGGCCGCAGCGCGGTTGTTCAGCGCATCAGCAGCGACAGAACGGCCTTTTGGCCGTGAAGGCGGTTTTCCGCCTGATCGTACACAATGGAGTGCGGGCCGTCGATGAGCTCGTCGGTGACCTCCTCGCCCCGGGAGGCGGGCAGCGGGTGCATGTAGCAGGCGAAGGGGTTTGCCAGCGCAAAATGTTTGTCGGCAATGCACCAGTCGTCCCGGAACTGCTCCCGGTATTTCTTGTCCTCTTCCTTGGGCATTGTGCAGCTCCCCCAGCTCTTGGCGTAGATCACATCCGCGTCGGTGGAGGCGTCGTAGATATTGTTGGTGATGCGCAGCGTGGCGTCGTTTTTCGCGTACTGTTCATGGGCAAAAGCCATGTAATCGGGATCCAGCTCGTAGCCCTTGGGATAGGCAAGGGTCAGGTCGGCCCCCAGCAGGCTGCACGCCACCAGCATCGCCTGAGGCACGCCGGGGCTCTTGACGCGGTCGGCGTAGGCCCAGCTCATAACAATTTTCTTGCGCTTCCAGCCGCCGCCCAGCTTTTCCTTAATGGTCATCAAATCGCCGATGCACTGGCAGGGATGCTCCTTGTCGTCCAGGCCGTTGATAACGGGGATGGAGGCGGCGGCGGCGATGTCGTTCATAATATCCCGGGCCATGCCATACTCCTCCAGGTCGTAGAGGCGCACCATCAGGGCGTCCAGATAGCGGGAGAGCACAAGGCCGGTGTCGGTCCAGGTCTCCTTGTTGGCGCGCTGCATGTTGTCCTCGGTGTAATACTGCGCGTGGCCGCCAAGCTGGGTCATGCCGGTCTCGAAGGAGACGCGGGTGCGGGTGGAGGGCTGCGCGAAGAGCATGCCCAGGCTCTTGTCCTTCAGCACATGGTGCTTCATGCCGATGGCGTTTTCCGCCTTCAGCTTAAACGCCACCTCCAAAATTGTCTCCAGCTCCTCGCCGGTGTAGTCCATCAATGTGACAAAATCCCGTCCTCGCAAATCCGTTTTCATAAATGATTCCTCCTATTGTATTATTAAAGTAGTCTGCCCCAGCCCTTATTTGCCTGTATTCCGCCGTCGGCAAACACCGTTTTTCCCCGCACCAGCGTGCGGCATATGGTGTGGGTCAGGGCCGCGCCCGCAAAGGCGGCGGCGCTGTCCCTGGATTTTGTGAACAGCCGCTCCCCGCACACCGCGCCCGGCCTATCCTCCCGCCGCGCCAGCACGAGATCGGCGTCGCCGCCCACGCGGATGGATCCCTTCTGCGCGAGCCCAAAGGCCGCCGCCGCGCTGCCCGCCGCCATGCGGGCGACGTCGCCATAGGTGAACGCGCCCGTCTCCACAAAATTCAGCAGCAGCGGCAGCGACAGCTCCAGCGAGGGGATGCCGTCCACGGTGCTCCACATGCCCCCCCGCAGCTTTTCCTCCCGCAGGTAGGGGGCGTGGTCGCTGCCGAAGAAATCGACGAGCCCTTCCGCGGCGGCCAATATCATTTCCCGGCGGAGCTCCGGCGGGCGCAGCGGGGGCTTCACACGGGCGAACACGCCCGCTTCCGCCGCGCTCTCGCAGTCCAGCAGCAGATAATGGGGACAGCTCTCGGCAAGAATTTCCAGCCCCTCCCCCCGCGCCTTTGCGATCAATTCCAATCCCCGGGGAGTGGAGACGTGACAGACGATGACCCTGCAGCCGGTCTCCCCCGCGGCGGCGGCGACGCTTTTGATGGCGGAGATCTCGGCCTCCTGTGGGCGGGACCTCTCCCACGCGGCCAAATCCTCTCTCCCCTCCCCCTGCATCTGCAACGCCAGGGGGGCCACCACCTTGTTGTCCTCGGCGTGCACGGCAAGGAGCCTGCCGGTGGCCGCCACCGCCCGCATTACCGCGCGCAGGGAATCCGCGTCCTGGGCGCACAGGCCGTAAAACTCCTCCTCCCGCCGGTTGGGGGGCGGCATGAGGAAGGTCTTGAAGGCAACGGCCCCCATTTCCGCCAGCCTTGGAATCTCCTCCAGGTTGTCGGCTCCGGCCCCGGCGTACATGCCCACATCCACCACAAGCTGGTCTCGGGCCTCCTCCCGGCGGGCGCGCAGCCACTCCGGGCGGGAGGCGGGGGGCGAGGCGACAGGCATCTCCAGCAACGTGGTCACGCCCCCCGCCGCCGCCGCGCAGGTGCCCGAGTGGAAGTCCTCCCGGTGGGAAAACACGCCGCCCCGTATGTGCACATGAGAGTCCACCATGCCGGGCAAAACCACCATGCCGGCGGCGTCTATCCGCTCCTTCCCCGTGAGGTGGGGACCTATCTCCCGGATGACGCCCCCCGCGACGCCGATGTCGGCGCGCAGTTCGCCCCCGGGGGTGACCACCAGTCCGCCTTGGATACATAAGTCATTCATAAAGCATCCCAACCCTTCGTATTTGCCCTAAGCCCGCAGGGCGTCGAGAATGGAACGGGCCGCCTGCTTGCCCTCCCGCACGGCCTGCACGATGGTGGCGCCGCCGTTGACGCAGTCGCCGCCCGCGTACACGTTGCCGCCCGGATCCGGGGCGTCGCCGTGGATGGCTCCCCCCAGCGCCTCGGCCATGGCCTTGTCGCTCAGCTTGCCCAGCGCGAAGATCACCGTGTCGGCAGTGACGGTGTACTCGCTGCCGGGAATGGGGGCAAAGCCCTTGCGGCTCTGGCCGGGGATCTCCTCCAAGCGGTTTTGCACCATGGTCACCCGCAGGGGTTCGCCGGGTTGAATGCCGGTTATCGAGGTGTTGTACAGCAGCTCCACCCCGTCTCCGATGGCCTCAAAGAGCGTCTCGTCGGTGGCGGGCATCTCGGCCCGGGAGCGCCGGTAGGTGAGAATCGCCCGGGACGCGCCCGCCCGAATGGCCGCCTGGGCCGCGTCCACGGCGGAATCGCCGCCGCCCACCACATACACGGTGCCGTCGACGCCCTTCACCCTGCCGGTTTTGAGTCCGCACAGAAGCTGCGACGCGGTCATGGTCTTGGGCGCCTCCGTGACGCCGCTGTCCCGGTCCCTGGAGAGCCCCACGCTGAGAAATACGGCGTCGCACTCCTCCTCCAGCTCCTCCAGCCGCGCGGCGTCTATCTCCACACCCATGTGCCAGCGGATGTTGGCGCTCTGAAGCTCGGTGAGATCCCGCTCCACCGCCCGGGCGGGAATGCGGTAACCGGGAATTTCACTCTGGACAAGTCCCCCCAGCTCGCTCTCTTTTTCATACACGTCCACGGTGACGCCGTTTAGCGCCAGCTCCACCGCGCAGGAGAGACCCGCCGGGCCCCCGCCGACAACGGCCACCCTGCCCGCCGCCGCTTCCTTTGTTTCGGGCTTGTAGTCCGCGTTGTCGCACACATACTTTTGCAAGTCCCGGATGCGGATGGATTCGTCGCATTTGCCCAGGGTACACTGCTTCTGGCACAGCTCCTCACTGGGGCAAAGGTATCCGCAGATTCCGCCCATGGGGTTTGCGTCCTTGATCACCCGCTTGGCGCTTTTCATGTCGCCGTAGCGCAGATGCCGGATAAACTGCGAGACACGGATGCCCGCCGGACAGCCCTCGTGGCAGGGGGCGTCCACACAGTACAGGCAGCGCTCGGCTTCGGCGCGGATAAATTGCAGCTCTTGTGTCACTTTGTTTGACATTTTCTTAACCTCCTTTCGCTCACTGGGCTTTTTTCTGCATGGTCATGCAGCTTGTGATGGGGCATACCTGCGCGCACAGCCCGCAGCCGTCGCACTTCTCGCGGTCCACCTGTGCCATGCGGTCGTCGTCCAGCCGGATTGCCGTGTAGCCGCTGTTGGCGCAGGTGGCCACACAGCGCCCGCAGCCCACGCAGTTATCACCGGGCGCGGCCACCAGCCGGCAGGCGCGGTTCAGATCGTTGTGCTTGGTGATGTTGGGCAGCGCCAGACCGCAAAAATCCGAAATGGTCTCAAAGCCCATCTCCTCCATGTAGGTCAGCACCCCGGCGCACAAATCCTCCACAATGCGGTAGCCGTACTCCATCACCGCCGAGCAAACCTGCAGCGAGCTCGCGCCGCACAGAATGTACTCCACGGCGTCCCGCCAGCTGTAGATGCCGCCGATACCGGAGACGGGGATATCCACCGCCTTGGCAATTTGGGCCACGCTGCGCAGTCCCACAGGCTTTATGGCCCGCCCGCTGAGTCCCTGGAACGCCCCCTTGCCCTCCACTTCGGGAATGGGCGCGAAGGTGCGGATGTTGACGCCGGGCAGCGCATTCAGCGTGTTGATGGCGGCGATGGCCGTGGCCCCCGCCGACTGGGCGGCAAGCGCCTTGCCGGGCAGGTCGGTAACCATGGCGGGCAGCTTTACCATCACCGGGAGGTGGGTCTCCTCAACGGCCCAGGACGTCACCTTTTTCACCATCTCCGCGTTGGAGGCGATGGTGGCGCCGCCACCGGCCTCGGCCATGCCGTGGGAGCAGGAAAAATTCAGCTCGAACCCATCCACCCCGGCCTGTGTAAACATGCGCGTCACCTCGCGCCACTGTGCCTCCACAAGGCCCTCGGTGTGCAGCATGTTCACAAACACGCCCCGGTCCGGCCAATCCTTCTTCAGCTTGTGTGCGTCCTCCACCCATTGAGCAATGGGCTTGGGGGAGCCCAGCTCAAAGTTTGTAAACCCCAATATTGTGTCGCCGTCCTTCACCGCCGTGATGCGCGGGTTTACGTTGGACGACAGCTCCACCTGGTAGGTCAGCGTTTTCAGCACAGCCCCGCCCCAGCCCTGCCGGAAGCAATCCGCCACCATCTCGGTGGTGGTTGTCGGCGGAGCGGAGGACAGCATAAAGGGGTTGGGCATCTCCACCCCCGCGAAATTTACCCGTAATGTCGGTGCCATGGAATTCCTCCTTTCATTGTGGCGTTTTGCGAAGCGCAAAACGCGTGTCTGTCACTTAATGTCCTTCGTCCACAAGCTTGTCGCGCCCCGAATTGTATTCCCTCTCAATGCGCCGGATCTCCGGCAGGCCCACCAGCTTGTTAAAGGCCTCAAAGGTGATCATATCGGGGATTTTTCCCTGGGTGGTGCCGGTCTTTTTCAGCTCCTCCATGAGATCCCACACGGCCTTGGCGGCCACGCAGGTGGAGGACACGCAGAAGATAACCAGCGAGTAACCGATGTCCTCCAGGGTCTGCACGTCCAGCAGCGGGGTGCGCCCGTGCTCCAGCATGTTCGCCAGCACCGGCACCTTGAAGGTGGCGCAGGCTTCGCGCATCTCCTCCTCGCTCTCCAGGGATTCGATAAACAGGATATCCGCCCCCGCCTCCTGGTAGGCGAGGCCCCGGCGTATGGTCTCCTCCATGCCGTGGTCGGTGCGGGCGTCGGTGCGGGCCATAATCAGCATGTCGTCGGGGTCCCGGCGGGTATCCACCGCCGCTTTGATCTTGCCCGCCATCTCCTCTGCGGAAACGATCTCACGGCCCATCATGTGCCCGCACTTCTTGGGCAGCACCTGATCCTCCAGCTGCATGCAGGCAACGCCCGCCCGCTCGTATTCCTTCACGGTGCGGATCACGTTGATCACGTTGCCGTAGCCGGTATCCGCGTCGGCAATGACCGGAATATCCACCCCCTGGGACATGCAGGCGGCGCGGTACGCCATTTCGTTGAGGGTCAGCAGCCCCACGTCGGCGGAGCCCAGCAGGCTCGCCGTGGTGCCGTAGCCTGTCATGTACACCGCTTCAAACCCGGTGGCCTCAATAATTTTTGCCGTCATGACGTCGTGCGCCCCCGGCGCAACCAGAATATCCTTTTTTGCAAGCCGCTCCCGCAGGAGCTTTCCTTTTTTCTCGCCCATCTCTGGTTCTCCCTTCACTGATTCATATACATCTTGAGATATTCCTTCAATCCGCCGCAGCGGACAATTGCCAAGACATGCTCCGGCAGCTTGCTGCCCTGTAGTATCTGCCCGGTGGTCCGGTTTTCAATGACGCCCTCCAGCAGATCGATCTCAATCTCGTCTCCCTGGTTCAACGGCGCCGTGTCCCCCAGGGTGAGCACCGGCACCCCCACATTGATGCAGTTGCGGAAAAAGATGCGGGCAAAGCTCTGTGCCACCACCGCCCCCACCCCCGCGTATTTCAGCGCGATTTGCGCCGTCTCGCGGCTGGACCCGGAGCCAAAGTTGCTGCCCGCCACGATAAAATCCCCCGGCGCGATGGCCTGGGCGAAGCCGGGCATGGCCCGCTCCATGGCGTGGCCGCCAATAACCTCATAGCTCTGGTCCATATATTCGGCAGGCGAGATAATGTCGGTGTTGATGTCGTCGCCAAAGCGCCAGACCCTGCCGCGCAGCTTGTTTTGGGACATATTTGATCACCCCGTCCTTTACAGTTTTATGGTTTTAATTGGTTTTATAGTCCCACTTCAAAATATGGCCGGGGGTCGGCGATGTGGCCCGCGATGGCACAGGCCGCCGCCGTTGCCGCCGAGCTCAGGTAGACAAAGCTCTCCTTGCTGCCCATGCGCCCCAGGAAGTTGCGGTTGGAGGTGGATACGCAGACCTCCTCCGACGCCAGAATTCCGGTGTGCGCGCCCAGGCACAGCCCGCAGGTGGGGGCAACCACCACCGCCCCGGCCTCGCTGAGATCCTGTAGAATCCCCTGTGCCATGGCCTCGCGGTACACGCGGTTGGATGCGGGGGAAACCAGCAGCCGAAGACCCTTTGCCACCTGCCTGCCCCGGAGCACCGCGGCGGCCGTGCGCAAATCGCTGAGCCTGCCGCCGGTGCAGGAGCCGATGTACACCTGGGTGACGGGCGTGCCCTCCACCTGGGTGACGGGCTGCACATTGTCCACCTTGTGGGGCAGGGCCACCTGGGGCACAAGCGCCGCCGCGTCGTGGGCAAGCCTGCGCGCATAGGGGGCGTCCCCGTCGGGGCAGAGCAGCTCCTCCGACCCGGAGCCCAGGTAGCGCAGCGTCTTTTCATCCGGCGGTATGTACCCGATTTTCGCGCCCATCTCCACCGCCATGTTGGAGATGGCCATGCGCTCATCCATCTCCAGGGCGGCAATGGCGCCGCCGCTGTATTCCAGCGCCTGGTAGGTGGCCCCGGCGTGGCCGATGACGCCGCAGTCGTACAGCACCATGTCCTTGGCGTAAACGCCGGGGGAAAGCGCTCCCTCCCAGCACACGCCGATGCTTTCGGGCACCTTGAGCCAGATTTTCCCGGTGACCAGCACGCCCAGCATCTCGGTGGAGCCGATTCCCGTGCCGAAGGCCCCAAAGGCGCCGGACATGCAGGTGTGGGAGTCGGTGCCCACGATGAGGTGGCCGGGGCGGTTGTAGCCGTTTTCCGCCAGCACCTGGTGGCAGGGCCCCGCGTATTCGTAGTAGCGCACCCCCTGCCGGAGGGACCAAGCCTTTGTGAATTTGACTATCTCCGCCTGCTGAACGTCGCAGGGCGGTGTGTAGTGGTCGCTGATGACCACCACCTTGCCGGTGTCCCAGATTTTGGCGCCCAGCTCCTCCAGGCCCTCCGCGATCTCGATGCGCGGTCCCAGAATGTCGTCCATCATGGCCACATCCACATAGGCGTCGACAATTTCGCCGATTTCCACCGCCGGCTTTCGCCCGGCCCGGGCCAGCGCCTTTTGCGCAAAGGTCATGCCCATTTTTTACACTCCTCCTTTATTGTGTATACGTGTATAAGGAAACGTTTACCTATCGCCGGATTAGCCTGCGATCCGCGCGCCCCCGGGCGCGGTTTGGGAAACGGAAATCCACCGGCCCATATATGCGGTCCCCGCCGCTTATGTTGAATTACTATAGTATGAAGAACAAGAAAGGGAAAGGCGCACAAACAACAGTATCCCCCTGTTATTCAGCGCCTTTGCTTTTATCGCATATTCTCTACGCGCGGTTACACACTATTTGCTCTTCCGTTGCAACCATTTAACCAATTAGCTGCGCGGGCGTGTACAGCATTGACCCCATCACCAAGAATTCCTGCGATCCTCTGGAATGTGCTGGCGCCTCGGCCAAGACGCAATTGTGTATACCCTAAAAAAGAAAATGCAAGGCACTTTTGTCGGATTTTTTACTTTGCGTCAAGGTCTTTCACGGTGTCACGGGAAATCAGCGTACAATCCAGCAAGCGCTGGACGCTTCCCCCGGGGGGGTTGTGTTCCTGGGATTCCACGATATCGATAAGCAGCTTCGCCGCCGCCATACCAATTTCGGAAGCGGGCTGACGGACACAGGTAAAGGGTGGGATGGTCATCTGTGACCAGTCGGTGAGACCGATGATAATCACGGAGATGTCGCCGGGGATGTCCAGATGCATATCCCGCAGGCAGCGCACGCCGCCCTCGGCCAGCACGTGGTGGCCGTACAGGATCGCCGTGGGCGCTTCGGCCTCCAACAGCTGACTGGTCAACTGGTAGCCGCGCTCGGCGCTCAACTCCCTGGAGGAGCGTATGAAGCAGCTTCCGCCCACATCGATGTGACTGGAAATCGCCGTTTCAAAGCCAATCCTTCGGTTGGTCACGTTGATAACATTGCGCATCCACTCGATATACGCCAGGCGCCTGTGGCCCTTTTCCACCAGATGGCGGCCGGCAATGGCCCCCGCCTGCAGGTTGTTGGAGCCCACAAAGTTGTACTCGCTCTCGTCCAGCACGCTCAAGGGGCGCTCCACCGCCACAAAGGGGATGCCATAGGTCTGAATGGGGGTAAGATTTTCAAAGGCCCATTCGGTGCCGCACACCAGCAGCCCGTCCACGCGCTGACTGATGGCCTGGTCGATGATTTCCTTTTCCCGGTTGGGATTGTCGAAGGTGTTGCAGATATTCATGACATAGCCGCTCTCAAAGGCGATTTCTTCAATCCCCAGAGCGATATTGGTAAACAGGATATTGGAGAGCTGGGGTACCAGCAGCGAAAACAGCTTGCGGCTCTTGCCCTTGAGGCCGGAGGCCACCAGGCTTTTGGTGTAATGCAGCTCCCTGGCCGCGTCCAGCACCCGCTGGCGCAGCTCGTCGGTAATGTACCTGCCCTTGGTTTCGTTGAGGACATAGGACACGGTGGCAATGGAGGTATCGGCCAGCCGCGCCACATCCTTCAAGGTGGGATACTTCATTTTATTCACGAGGCACCCTCCTCCAGCCCGGTCACATGTAATCCAGTAATCGTTTACCTGTTGTTATTATAGCAACCAAATTCTCCCTTGTCAATGCAGTGTTTGTATCTTTATACAGTTATATGAAGTAATTCCGTTACATATGTACAAAATACCGAAATC
>Ga0153946_1000384_pt1 | contig 19363 bp, 16 predicted proteins | sample TSNJ030MetaG_FD_104751 | JGI IMG/M metagenome (GOLD analysis project Ga0153946, IMG submission 104751) | Attine ant fungus gardens microbial communities from New Jersey, USA - TSNJ030 MetaG | ecosystem: Host-associated > Fungi > Mycelium > Unclassified | place: USA: New Jersey, Wharton State... | reverse complement strand
CATCGTATACGGAATCAGTTCCTTTGGGTTGAGTCAGGATCTAAGTATTACCAAGAAGGAAGCGGCGGAGTATATTGATAAATATTTCGAGACTTATCCGGGTATTAAGACCTTTTTGGATGACACGGTGAAGCATGCCAAAGATATGGGGTATGTGGTCACCCTTTTCGGACGGCGCCGACCGATACCTGAACTCAAGTCCAGTAATTTTATGCAGCGTTCGTTTGGTGAGCGGGTAGCGATGAATTCGCCGATTCAGGGTACTGCTGCGGATATTATGAAGATTGCGATGATCGGGGTAAACAGGGAATTAAAGAAAAAGCAGATGAAGTCGCGGCTGGTCTTGCAGGTGCACGATGAGCTTCTGATTGAGGCACATAAAGATGAAGTCGAACAGGTCAGAGATATCCTGAAGAAACAGATGGAACAGGCGGCCTCCTTAGATGTGCCGCTGGAAGTGGATATGCATATTGGCGAGAACTGGTATGAGGCGAAATAAATATGAAAGTCATAGGAATAACCGGAGGAGCTGGCTCCGGGAAGAGCAGAATACTTGATTATATGAAAGAGCAGATGCAGGCGGTAATCTGTCAGGCTGATCTGGTAGCACATAAGCTGCAGGAGCCCGGCGGAATATGCTATGATAATATTATCAGGTATTTTGGTGAGACTATCTTAAATAATGATCGGACGATTAGTCGGGAGAAGCTGGGCCGGATTGTTTTTGCAGAGGAAGAGAAGCTTAAAGTGTTGAATGATATAGTTCATCCGGAAGTAAAATCTTACATTCGTGAAATGATTGCCCGGGAACGCCAGCTGAGGACACTTGTTTTTGTCCTGGAAGCAGCTCTTTTGATCGAGGATCATTATGAGACGGTGTGCGATGAATTCTGGTATATATATGCCGATGAGGAGATCAGAAGACAGCGCCTGAAGGAAGGCCGTGGCTATACAGACGAGAAGATCGATGCAATATTTGCGGCACAGGCATCAGATGAAGTATACCGATCACATTGCAGGCATGTGATTGATAACAGCGGAGATTTTGCAGCAACCTGCAGACAAATCAGATACTTAGGAGAAGAACAAGATGAGATTATGTAGTATTGCCAGCGGAAGCAGCGGAAATTGCATTTATGCAGGCAGTGATAATACCCACCTGCTGATTGATACCGGAATCAGTAAGAAACGGGTTGAAGCAGGACTTAAAACACTGGATATAAAAGGAGAAGAGTTAAATGGTATCTTAGTTACTCATGAGCATTCCGACCATATTCAGGGATTGGGAGTGTTCAGCCGCAGATATGAAATACCGATCTATGCAACGTCTGGAACCATCCAGGGAATAAAGGGCAGTGCCAGTCTGGGGCGGATGCCGGAAGGACTGCTGCATGAAATCGCCGTTGATCAAATGTTTACGCTGGGTGATCTGAATGTTAAACCGTTTGAAATTTCTCACGATGCCAAAGAGCCATCTGGATATCGGATTGAACAGGGGGATAAGGTAGTTGCAATCGCCACAGATCTGGGGAGATATGATGAATATACAGTTGAGAACCTAGCCGGTCTGGATGCTATACTTTTGGAAGCCAATCACGATGTACATATGCTGGAAGTAGGACCGTATCCATATCCGCTGAAGCGGCGTGTATTGAGCGAACGCGGACATTTGTCAAATGAGTTGTCAGGACGTCTGCTTTGTGATATACTGCATGATAATTTGAAGCATGTTATGCTGGGGCATTTAAGTCAGGAGAACAACTATGCGCAGCTGGCTCACGAAACCGTAAAACTTGAGATAACATTAGGTAACAACCCTTATAAAGGAGATGACATTTCGATTGAAGTGGCACGTCGTGATGCTGTTTCGCAGATTGTTACCATTTAGAATATAAAAGTTAGGGAAAAGAGAGGGATATAAATGGGAAAAACAGCAATTGTAGTTGACAGTAATAGCGGCATTACACAGCAGCAGGGGAAAGAACTGGGAATTACCGTGCTATCGATGCCGTTTTTTATTAATGGAGAGGTGTATTTTGAAGATGTTACCTTGACGCAGCAGGATTTTTACCGGAGATTAAAAGAAGATGCTGATATCTCGACTTCACAGCCATCGCCGGCTGATGTGGTAGAAATGTGGGATAAGCTGCTGGAAGATCATGACGCCGTGGTTCATATTCCGATGTCCAGCGGATTGAGCGGCTCTTATGAAACGGCTGCAGCACTGTCGGCTAATTATGACGGCAAAGTGCAGGTGGTGAATAATCAACGGATTTCAATCACCCAGCGGCAGTCGGTACTGGAGGCGCTGGAATTGGTGAAGACTGGTAAGACCGCACAGGAAGTCAAAGAAATTCTGGAGGATGAATCGCTGGAAGCTTCTATTTATCTGGGGGTTGATACACTCAGATATCTGAAGAAAGGCGGACGTGTGACGCCGGCAGCAGCGGCTATTGGTACCGTGCTGAATCTGAAACCGGTTCTGGAAATTCAGGGTGAGAAGCTCGATGCGTTTGCCAAAGCGCGGGGCTGGAAGAATGCGAAAAAGATCATGCTGGATGCAATGAATAAAGATATCACTGAGCGGTTTGGCGATTCAGAGGTTCACCTGATGCTTGCGCATTCGCAGGAAGACGAAGAAACAGCACTTGAGTGGAAGAAAGAAGTAGAAGATTATTTCCCGGGATATGAGATATACATGAATCCGCTTTCATTAAGTGTCGTCTGCCATACCGGACCTGGAGTGCTGGCGATTGGCTGTACGAAGAAAATATTGTAATATCAATACATGGAAAGAGTACTTCGGAGATGAAGTATTCTTTTTTCAATTAATATTGTTTCTGGTGTCCCGGGAATTGCCGGGCATATCTGATCAAACAGTCAGGAGCGGCTGGGTATATTCATTTATGAACGGATCACCATATTTTGCGGTTATAACAGTCTCGTAGATATCAGCAGCCAGAATATCCTGCTGAAGCATAATCTCACCCGGCTTGCTTAATCTGGCAGTACTTAATCGCGTGATAAGTGGAATTTGACTATACTTATTCAACAATGTCAAGACTTTGGTACAGTCTTTGCGAAATCCAAGTATATGCGCATAAAAGGTGTAACCGGTGCGGCAAAAAGTTTGGAAATCTTCTTTTTTCAAATCCAGCAGAATGTGCAGCAGCATCCGACTGATTCGGCTGTAAGTAATATCTCTGGTCTTGAGCAGTTCACAGAACTGATCAAAGGAAAGGTAATCATTCAAAGAATTGGTGATACGGTTCGCCAGTTCCGGGGATATATCTACGTATTGAGCCAGAGATTCCCGGGAGAGAGATAGTAATTTATAATTTAGTAATAATGATAAATCATTACTATTGACGGGGTAGCGTGTTTTATAGTGGTCTCTTAAAATTGCTGCAGATGCAGGCGGAAGCTGCTGGTCAAGCAGCTCAAACGGCATATCACTGACAGCAAGTACTTCGCGAATCGCGGATGCTGAACTAAGTGAATCACGCAGCCGGGTATCATGATAGCCGGAATTCTTTCGCGGTATGGTATAACCTTTAATAGAACTGTTCAGCTGATAAAGCGCTTTGATATATTCTATTCCCAGGATGTTATTCGGCTGTTCCAGGACACGCTCTAATTGCTCGTCAGCAAAGTAATGCTTCAGGGCTTTCTGGCGGGCCAGCGGAAAGGAATTCCCCTGCTTTAAGAACTGTTTTAGTGCCGCTTGATATTCAGCCGGTTCATCGGCGGCAACACGGGCAATGCGTTCCAGCTGAGCGTAATCGCCGCTTTCTGAACCGAAACACAGAGCATCGACACAGTGGAGCTGATGAAGCAGAGAAACAGCTCCCTTGGCGAAAAATTCAGCACTGCCGCACGCATAACAGACGGGGAGCTCGATGACCAGAGAAGCTCCGGACTCAAGAGCCGCTTTGGCGCGCAGATGCTTCGGCATAATTGCAGGAGTGCCGCGCTGGACATAATTGCCGCTCATCACAACGATAACCGCCTCCGCACCGGTCACTTTTTTGGCCTGTTCAATATGGTATAAATGTCCGTTATGAAACGGGTTGTATTCTGTGATCAATCCGACTGTTTTCATAATATCTCCTTGTATAACTTTCTGTAACCGATTATACTATAAAAGAGTGGTTTACGTAAAGGAAACCTTGGAATCAAGGAGCTGACGATGAAAAGTTTTGTACACATATATTGCGGTAACGGAAAAGGCAAGACCAGCGCTGCCACCGGATTGGCGGTACGGGCGGCCGGAAGCGGTATGAAAGTGCTGTTTGCCCGGTTTTTGAAAAATGAGCAATCAGCGGAGCTCAAAGTACTGGATGGAATTGAGGGAATAGAAGTAGTTCATCTTCATAAGGAATTTGGCTTCTATCAAACCCTCAGTAAAGTACAGAAAGAAGAGCAGCTTCGATATTACCGGGAGCTTTGGCAAGAACTCAGCAGCCGTATTACAGGCGGCAGTTATCAGATGCTGATATTGGATGAAATTATGGCGGTGACCAATTATAATATCATTCGAAGTGAACAGGTATTGGAACTGGTCCAAAATCGTCCGGAAGATCTGGAAATAGTTATGACTGGTAGAAATCCGGACGAGACGCTTATCCGGACAGCGGATTATGTGTCAGAGATTCAGAAGGTAAAACATCCTTTTGATAAAGGAGTGACCGCACGTAAAGGAATAGAGTATTAAATTTGGCAATTATAGTTAAAATATTAACACGTAATTCGCGATTGTTCATGAAAATAGACATGAATTTGGCTTGTCCCCCCAAAACAATTGCGTTATAATATGGCATATGAGAATAAAATTGGAAAGGAGTCATTAAATCATGGGATTTATTGATGAGATTAAGGCGAAAGCAAAAGCCAGCTTAAAGACCATTGTACTTCCGGAAAGCGAAGATGCCAGAACATATGAAGCGGCACAGGCGGTATTGAGGGAGGGAACAGCGAATCTGGTTATTATCGGCAGTAAAGAAGAAATCGAAAAAAATGGGGCGGGATATGACATTACAGGTGCAACGATTGTTGATCCGGCGACTTCCGATAAAACGGAAAGCTATATTGCGAAACTGGTAGAACTCAGACAGGCAAAAGGCATGACCGAGGAAGAAGCACGGAAGCTCCTGCTTGGCAGCTATACCTATTATGGTGTCATGATGGTGAAGATGGGGGATGCCGACGGAATGGTATCAGGAGCGTGCCATTCAACAGCGGATACTCTTCGTCCGTGCCTGCAGATATTAAAGACAAAACCGGGAACCAAACTCGTTTCAACCTTCTTTATTATGGTAGTACCGGATTGTGAGATGGGAGAAAACGGAACCTTTGTATTTAGCGACTGCGGCCTGGAGCAGAATCCGGATGCTGAGAAGTTAGCAGCGATTGCCGGCTCAGCAGCCGAATCTTTCCAATCATTAGTAGGCGCAGAGCCTAGAGTTGCAATGCTTTCACACTCCACCATGGGAAGTGCTAAGCATGCTGATATAGATAAAGTAGCAGAAGCAACACGGATCGCGAAAGAACAATATCTGAATGTTATGATTGACGGAGAAATGCAGCTTGATGCAGCAATCGTACCTTCGGTAGGGAAATCAAAAGCACCGGACAGCCAGGTGGCAGGACAGGCAAACGTGCTGGTATTCCCAGATTTAGATGCCGGTAACATCGGATACAAACTGGTCCAGAGACTGGCAAAAGCAGAAGCATATGGGCCGTTAACACAGGGAATTGCGGCACCGGTAAACGATTTATCCAGAGGCTGCAGTGCCGGGGATATCGAAGGTGTAATTGCAATTACTGCGGTACAGTGCGCAGCTCGCTAGCTTGCTAGGGGAAAGCTTAATTATAAAACGTCATTGAGAAAAAACGAAAAGGAGGATGAAAAATGAATGTTTTAGTAATTAACTGCGGAAGCTCATCTCTGAAATTTCAATTTATTGATTCGGAGACAGAAGGAGTTTTAGCAAAAGGGATATGTGAGAGGATTGGAATTGATGGTAAACTTGTCTATCAGCCAAAAGGCGGGGATAAGGAAAACTTCAATAAGCCAATGCCGACTCACACCGAAGCGATCCAGTACGTGATCGATTCTTTAAAGAATCCGGAGACTGGAGTAATCAAGAGTCTGGATGAGATTCAGGCAGTCGGACACCGCGTGGTGCATGGTGGGGAAAAATTCGCATCATCGACGGTGATTACCGAAGAAGTGATCAAAGCAGTAGAAGAGTGCAATGAACTTGCGCCGCTTCACAATCCGGCGAACCTGATCGGAATCAGAGCATGTCAGGCATTGATGCCGAACGTACCGATGGTAGCAGTATTCGATACCGCGTTCCATCAGACCATGCCGGAAAAGGCTTATATGTATGGTCTTCCATATGAATATTATGAAAAGTACAAAGTAAGACGCTACGGTTTCCACGGAACCAGTCACAGCTTTGTATCAGCACGGGCGGCTGAACTGCTGGGCAAGGATGATGCGAAAGTGATTGTCTGCCACCTGGGCAACGGGTCCAGTATCTGCGCTGTGAATGCTGGGAAATCGGTCGATACTTCAATGGGATTGACACCGCTGGAAGGCTTGGTAATGGGAACCCGTTCAGGAGATATTGATCCGACTATTATGGAGTTCCTTGCACAAAAGGAAGATCTGGATATTTCAGGTGTTATGAACGTGCTTAATAAAAAGTCTGGTGTGGCAGGGATCTCAGGTGTGTCCAGTGATTTCAGAGATCTGTGGAATGCTGCAGATTCAGGGAATGAAAGAGCAAGAATTGCTCTGGAAGTATTCTCCTATCGTGTGGCAAAATACGTAGGAAGTTATGCCGCAGCGATGAATGGTGTGGATTTGATCGCATTTACAGCTGGAATCGGTGAAAATGATTACGGTGTCAGAGAAGCAGTTTGCGGCCATCTGGAATATTTAGGATTTACACTTAATAAAGAAGAAAATAATGTGCGCGGTGTAGAGAAAGAAATTTCCACGCCGGATTCAAAAGTAAAAGTTATGATTATTCCAACCAATGAAGAATTGGCGATTGCCAGAGAAACAGTTGTTCTGGTATAATAAAATTTAAGATAAAAGATAAAAATCCTCTCTTTAAATCATAAGAGGGGATTTTCTTTTTGGTTATATAATGCTAAAATGACAGAAAGGAGGGTGACAAATGAGTGTAACAGAAAGAATTGAACGGTTACGGCAAAATTATATCAATACAAAACCATCGATATGCTATGAGCGCGCAAGGATATTTACGGAATCCCATAAACGAACCGAAGGGCTGCCGGTGGCGGTCAGAAGAGCGCAGGCTTTTTATGATTTCTGCAGCGAATTTGATGTTCAGATCTTTGCAGATGAATTGATTGTTGGGACGACCGGCTTATTTCGACGCAGCGGCATACTGACTCCGGAATTTTCCTGGCAATGGGTGGACGCGGAAATGGATCAGTTTGACAAGCGTCCCCAGGATCCCTATGAGATGAGTGATGAACAGCGGGTGTACGTAAGGGAACATATCTTCCCATACTGGAAAAATCAATCCCTGGAAGAATATTTCCTGGCTCAGCTTCCGGCGGGAAGTGCAAAACTGGTCGTTGATACCGGGATTATAGATAATGATTCAAAGTGGCGCCAGGCGGTCGGGGAGATTACCCCGGACTATCAGGATATCTTGTTTGTTAAAGGGTTTGGCGGTATAAGGAAGGAAGCAGAAGAATATTTGGCAATGCTTGATTATGCCAATCCTGAACATTTAGAAAAAATTACCTTCTATCGTTCGCTGATACTAATCAGCAGCGGAATCATAAAATTTGCCAACCGATATGCAAAAAAAGCAGTGCAGTTGGCTGGGGCCGAACAGGAAGAAGGGCGCAAAAAGGAATTGTTGCATATTGCCGAAGTGTGCAGCCGGGTTCCGGAGCATCCGCCGGCGTCCTTCCACGAGGCGGTTCAGTTTGTATGGTTTACTCAGCTGGGGGGGATTATCTCAGAAAATCCGCTGGCATTGAATCTGGGACGCTTTGATCAGTATATGTATCCGTATCTGGAAAAAGATCTGAATAATGAAAATCTGACCCGGGACGAAGCACAGGAACTGGTGGAAGCATTATGGCTGAAACTGTCAGAATGGGTATGGACAATTTCTTCAAATACTGCTGGTTTTTTTGCCGGTTACAATCAATTTCAGAACCTGACGGTCGGCGGCCGGACCAGGGAAGGATATGATGCAACCAATTTACTGTCTTATATGTGTCTGAAAGCAACCAATAGTGTCCGCACCCATCAGCCGGGTCTGAGTGTACGGATTCATACGGATTGTCCGCCGGAATTTCTCGATGCAGTTTGTGATCTGGTGGCGACCGGAACCGGATTTCCGGCCATCCATAATGATCAGGCCGGAACCCAGATGCTGCTGCAGGCCGGATATGAACCGGAGGATGCCAGAGACTGGAACAATTGCGGCTGTGTGGTTCCGCATTTTCGAAAGACCGGAGAGTGGACTTCTGCGGTAAATGTAAACTTTGCAGCAGCTTTGGAATATGCTATGAACGAAGGACGGAGCCGGCTTACAGGTGAAGATATGGGGCTGCCGTCGAAGCCGGCTGCAGAGTATCAAAGTTACCAGCAATTTGAAGCGGAATTTCTGCATCAGCTGGACAATCTGGTGCATCATTCGGTAGTAGCTTCAATTGTGGCACAGCAGCTGCATACCCAGTTGGTACCGCGGCCGTTTTTATCAGCCTGTGTGGATGACTGCATGGAAAAAGGGATCGATCTTAGTAAAGGCGGTGCGCATTACAATGTCGGACCGGTATTAACCGGAATCGGACTGGCGATAGCGGCAAATTCACTGGCAGTTATTAAGAAACTGGTATATGAAGATCAGGAGATTACGTTAGAGGAATTAAACCAAGCTCTGAATGCGGACTGGCAAGGGTATGAAGAACTGCGTATGAAAGCTCAGGCGGTACCGAAGTATGGCAATGATGACGACTATGTTGACCGGATCGCGGTGAATATTTCCAATCATTACTATCGGGAAACACGTTCCCATAAAGATATATTCGGATCAAAATTCAACTCTGCGTTTATGGGGATATCTAACTATATACCGACCGGACGGGTGATTGGTGCGACTCCGTGCGGCCGTCAGGCGGGGCAGCCGCTGACTGAAGGGGTATCGCCATTTGCCGGCAGTGATGTGGAGAGTCCGTTGGCAGCAATGCGTTCCAGCGCCAAGGTGAACCATGATGTACATACCGGCGGGACCCTGCTGAATCTGCGATTGGGTGAAGACCTGCTGAATACCCCACGGGGCAAACACAACCTGGGAGCTCTGATCCGCGCTTATTTTTCACTTGGCGCTTTTCATGTACAATTTAACACGGTTTCTACAGAAATCCTCAGAAAGGCCCAGAAAAAGCCTGAGATGTATAAAGATCTGCTGGTTCGTGTGGCTGGATACAGCACGCAGTTTGTGAATCTGTCACCGGAGATGCAGGAAGCGATCATCATCCGAAATGCGCATAGGAACTTTTGATATGGAGAAAGTGAAAGATAACGGGTTGGTATTACAAATGCAAAGCTTTTCTGTACATGACGGAGAGGGTATCCGGACGACGATATTTCTGCACGGATGCCCGCTGCGCTGCAATTGGTGCGCTAATCCTGATTCATGGATGCTGGATAAAGAATGCTGCAAGTCTGTGACAGTGGCAGAGGTTCTGCATAAGGTTAGCCGCGATGAGATCTTTTACCGATTTTCCGGCGGCGGTGTGACATTCTCCGGCGGTGAACCGACGATGCAGCATGAATTCCTGCGGGGGATGGTGCTGGAACTGGACAAACGCTGCGTCGATATGTGGATTGAAAGCTGCGGCTATTTTGAATGGGAGACAGTGAAGGATATCTTTGGTTATTTTACTCACGTTTTTTATGATATAAAGCATATGGATTCTTTGCACCATAAAGAGTATACCGGAAAAGAAAATGATGTTATTTTGGAAAATGCAAAAAAGATTTATAATCTAGGCGTTGAAATGACCATTCGGATTCCGGTAATGCAACAGGTCAATTTCACAGAAAAAAATCTGGTGGCTACGGCAAGATTTATGAGTACATATCTGCCTAATGCCGATATAGAGTTGTTACCATATCATAATCTGGGGCACGAGAAATACAAGGCTCATGGGCTGGAGAAATATATATATGATTATGAGGTACCAGATCAAGAAGAGTTGAAATGGGCAGAGTCATTATTTCAGAGTTATGGAATAAAAACTATTTCTTACAAATAACTTATGAAAAATATTGACAAAATTGCACTACATGGTATAATAGTTTAGGTATGAGTAGGAGTGACAATTATGTTAATTAACCTATCAGACGTTCTGTCAGAGCAGCATAAGCCGATTGTTACAGATGTTGTTTCGGAGATGACAGAAGTTCGGTTTCCGTTCGGAACCTTTCCGATTACCGAGAAGCACCCGGTTCACATGGAAATATCTCATGTGAAGGGAAAAGAGCTGCTGATTAAAGGCAGTGCAGATTTTTATGTGGTGATCCCCTGTGACCGGTGTTTGGATGATGTGACGGAAGTATTGGAACTTCAGTTCTCGAAAGAGGTGGATCTGGACAAGAAGGCTGCAGACGAAGCAGAATCAGATGAAACGAATTATATTGACGGATATTATCTTGACGTAGACCAATTGCTCTATAATGAGATTTTGATAGGATGGCCGATGAAAATTCTATGTTGCAATGACTGTAAAGGAATATGCAACGGATGTGGTCAGAACCTAAATCAGGGGGCTTGTGATTGTGAAGATACGAGTCTTGACCCGAGAATGTCAGTTGTCCGTGATTTGTTCAAGAATTTTAAGGAGGTGTAACCTATGTCAATTTGTCCAAAGAATAAATCTTCTAAAGGTAGAAGAGACAAGAGAAGAGCTAACTGGAAAATGAGCGTTCCGAATTTGGTGAAATGCAGCAAATGCGGAGAATTAATGATGCCTCATAGAGTATGCAAAGCTTGCGGTTCTTATAACAAAAAAGAAATCATTGCAGTTGATTAATTGAATGAAAGCTAAATGTGAATGGAACTACCTTCGGTGGTTCCATTTTTCGTTTTGCGAAAAAATAATGAAAAGTGAATAATTTACCATTCTTTCTGAAAATCCTCCGAGCCGAATCGGATAAAAAGCGTTATGGTTTTGGTAACTAATAATTTTTCTGGTAAAGGAGTATAGCTATGGCAAAGAGTAGATTAATAGGCGAGTATCCGGTGATTGGAATCCGCCCGGCGATTGATGGTAGAAGAGGGTATTTAAAAGTAAGAGAATCATTAGAAGATCAGACGATGAATATGGCAAAATCCGCCGCTGAATTGTTTGAAGAGAATTTGCGCTATTCCAATGGCGAGCCGGTAAAGGTAGTGATCGCTGATACGACGATCGGCCGGGTCGGTGAAGCAGCAGCCTGCGCGGAACAATTTAAGAAGGCCGGTGTTGATATTTCTCTGACCGTTACGCCCTGCTGGTGTTATGGTGCGGAAACGATGGATATGGATCCGATGACGATCAAAGGGGTATGGGGATTTAACGGTACCGAACGTCCTGGCGCGGTTTATCTGGCAAGTGTTTTAGCGACGTATTCGCAAAAGGGTCTGCCGGCATTCGGTATTTACGGACATGATGTGCAGGAGGCTGATGATACTTCTATTCCGGAGGATGTCCGTAAAAAATTACTGCGGTTTGGCCGGTCAGCAGTTGCGGCGGCAACTATGCGCGGAAAATCTTATCTGCAGATCGGATCGACTTGTATGGGTATCGGCGGTTCGATCATCAGCCCGGATATGATTGAAGAGTACTTAGGAATGCGCGTGGAATCGGTTGATGAAGTCGAGATAATCCGCCGTATGAGTGAAAATATTTACGATCAGAAAGAGTATGAAAAGGCATTGGCCTGGACCAGGGCAAAGTGTCAGGAAGGGTTTGATAAGAATCCGCCGGAAATCCAGAAATCCCCGGAACAAAAGGAGAAGGACTGGGAATTTGTAGTTAAGATGATGTGTATTATCAAAGACCTGATGAACGGCAATGAGAACCTGGCAGCCGGGCAGGAAGAGGAAATGGTTGGACATAACGCCATTGCAGCAGGATTCCAGGGACAGAGACAGTGGACGGATTTATATCCGAACTGTGATTTTCCGGAAGCGATGCTGAATACTTCTTTTGACTGGAATGGTGCGAGGGAACCTTACATTCTGGCAACTGAAAATGATGTGCTCAACGGAATCGGGATGATGTTCATGAAACTGCTCACCAACCGGGCGCAGATTTTTGCCGATGTACGTACATATTGGAGTCCGGAGTCGGTTAAGAAAGCGACCGGTTATGATGTGGAAGGATATGCGAAAGCCGCAGATGGATTCATCCATCTGATTAACTCCGGAGCAGCTTGCCTGGATGCGAATGGTGAAACCAAGGATGGCGATGGAAAAGCGGTGATAAAACCATGGTATGAAGTGACCGAAGCAGATCAGGCGGCGATGCTTGATGCAACCACCTGGAATGCAGCTGATAACGGCTATTTCCGCGGCGGCGGTTTCTCCTCCCGGTTCTTGACCCAGTCGGAGATGCCTTGTACGATGATCCGCCTGAATCTGGTAAAAGGCTTAGGGCCGGTGCTGCAGATTGCAGAAGGGCATACAGTGAAATTACCGGAGGAAGTGTCGGATAAATTGTGGAAGCGTACCGATTATACCTGGCCGTGTACCTGGTTTGCACCGCGTACTGCCGAAACCGGCAAATTTAAGACCGCTTATGATGTAATGAATAACTGGGGTGCGAACCATGGAGCGATCAGTTATGGCCACATCGGTGCGGACATAATCACTCTGGCGTCGATGCTGCGGATTCCGGTTTGCATGCATAACGTACCGGAAGAAGATATTTTCCGTCCGACGGCATGGAATGCGTTCGGATCGGAAATAGAAGGACAGGACTTCCGCGCTTGTGCGGCGTATGGTCCGATGTATAAGAATATTCGATAATATCAATGTGATTAAGAGGGATAACATATGGTCAAAAAAAGAGTATTAGCATTTGATTACGGTGCGTCTTCCGGCCGGGCGATTCTTGGGGAATTCGATGGGGGTAATATTACCTTGAAGGAAGTACATCGTTTTTCCAATGATCCGGTGATGCTGAACGGGACATTATACTGGGATTTCTTACGCCTGTTTCATGAAATGAAGCAAGGGATGATTAAGGCGAAGCTGGACGGCGGATTTGATAGTCTGGCAGTAGATACGTGGGGAGTCGACTTCGGGTTGTTAGATAATAAAGGTCATTTGCTGGAAAATCCGGTACATTATCGTGATGATCGTACCGGCGGCATGATCAAGAAAAGCTTTGCGAAAATCGATAAAGATAAATTTTATGATATCACCGGTATTCAATTCATGGAGTTAAACACCGTGTTTCAGCTGACCGCGCTTAATGAGCAGCGTCCGGAACTGATCGAACGAGCCGATAAAATGCTGTTAATGCCCGATTTGTTTAACTATTTTCTGACCGGCGAGAAGTATGCGGAATACTCCATTGCGTCAACGACGCAAATGCTGGATGCATTTAAAGGCGAATGGTCCCTTGAAGTATTAAAAGAGTTATCGATTCCGGCACGTATTCTGCCGGCCATCCTCCCAACCGGGACGGTGGTTGGCAGGATGGTTCCGGCTATCCGCAGCGAATTAGGACTGATTAAAACACCGGAAGTGATCGCTGTAGCCGGCCACGATACACAGTGTGCAATGGCCAGTGTGCCAACGGACGAAGAGGAGTTTATCTTTATCAGCTGCGGTACATGGTCGCTGTTTGGAACCGAGTTGGCACAGCCGATCATCAATGATACTTCTTTTCGCTTAAACATGACCAATGAAGGTGGATACCAACAAAAGACCTCGTTTCTGAAAAATATCATCGGTCTGTGGCTGGTGCAGGAAAGCCGGCGTCAGTGGATTCGGGAAGGACAGGAGTACAGCTTTGGCGAACTGGAAATCCTGGCTCAGAAAGCGGAACCGCTCAAATGCTTTATCGATCCAGACGCGCCGGAATTTGTTCCCAGCGGAAATATTCCCCGCCGAATTCAGGAATACTGCCGGCGGACGAATCAGTACGTGCCGCAGACAGCCGGCGAGATCGTGCGCTGTATCAATGAAAGCCTGGCGCTGAAATACGCTCAGACGAAGGCGGAAATTGAAGTCTGTACCAATAAGGAATATTCGGTCATTCATATGGTTGGCGGCGGAATAAAGAGTCAGATGCTGTGCCAGCTGACTGCCGAAGCTTGTGACTGTAAAGTGGTGGCCGGGCCGATTGAGGCAATGGTGTATGGAAACGTTGCGCTGCAGCTATTAGCGGTTGGAGAAATTAGTGATATAAAAGAAGCACGAAGACTGATTGCCGCTTCAGAACCGGCTGCGGTGTTTACTGCCGAACACAAACAGGATTGGCAAAAGGCACATCTGGAATATCAGACGATTATGAGTTAAAATGGAAATATAAGAGGGGGTAAATCGATGCATAAAGTGCTGTTGGTAGATGACGAGAAATTAACACGTGAAGCGATCAGTCAGAATGTGCCGTGGAATGATATCGATTTCACTCTGATCGGAACCGCTGAGAATGGCAAAGAAGCCATCACTCTGGTGGAGCAGGAAATTCCTGATCTTGTTCTCACTGATATCTGTATGCCGGTAATGGATGGGATTGCGTTATCGGGTTATCTGCATGAGAACCATCCGGAAATTAAAGTGATTATCATCAGCGGATATGATGATTTTGAATATGCAAAACAGGCGATTCGGTTTGAGGTTTCAAATTATATTTTGAAGCCCATTACGTCGTGTGAATTGATCGAAGAATTGGAGAAGGTTAAAGTAAAGATTGAACAGTCGTTGGAAAAGAAAAGAGAATTTAAGAAGATCCATGACAAATTTGAGAAAAGTGTTCCGACACTGCGGAATCACTTTCTGACCCGGCTGGTGGAAGGGAACTATTCGAAAAATGATATCGATGTCCAAATGAGCCAGCTGAACATTGAATTAACGGGCACCAAACAGGCCGTGGTGATGTTGGAAGTGGGAGACTGTTCGGCGTTTTTAAAGCGTTATCCTGCTGCCAAAGAGGAACTGATCGAATTTGCAGTGGCTAATATTGCGGAAGAGTTGACTGCCGGGGAGGATCATATCCTGTTTTATAAAAATGAAGAAAATATCAGTCATCTAATCTTTGCAGAGAATAGTGAAGAGACTTTGCGCGAATTGGTTGAGGGGAGCTGTCAGAGGCTGATTGATGCCATCTGGCGGTATCTTAATACCAGAGTTACTGCATTGATTGGCGATAGCGTAAAAGGACCAGCGGATTGGAAAAGGTCTTATCAAAGTGTGCTGGACGCCAGAGAGCATAAATTCCTTTTTGAAGGGAAGGAATTGATATACGGAAAGGATGTCGGTTCGCCGAAAGGAAACGAAAAGCTGGAGTTGAACCATCGTGCGGATAAACTTGTACTGATGATAAAACTCAATCAGATTGAAGATGTCAGAAGTGAGATTGGTCAAATTTTTCGCCGGTTTAGAGAGGCGGGAAAAGAGAAAAAAGAACTGCTGGTAATTATCCAGAATTTGATTTTTTCGGTGATGATTGCACTTGATGATCATCTTTCCGATTCGTTAAGAGATGATAAGTCGGAATTTATCATCCAATTATTAGAATCCAGGCATTTAAGTAATATTGAAAATCGTTTTCGGGATTTCTGCATCGAACTGTCCGATGATATTGCCGGCAAACGGGAGAATGCAAATCAAAAGCAGGCAGTCAGGGCGATGGACTACATCGAAAGGAATTACATGAATGTTGACATGTCGCTAAATATGGTTTGTGAATATCTGTGTGTAAGCACTAGTTATTTTAGCGCGATTTTTAAAAATGCTACCGGTGAGACTTTTATTGAAGCTCTGACTCGTGTTAGAATAGAAAGAGCTAGGGATTTATTAGAAAGTTCGGATATGAAGAATTATGAGGTGGCACTGGCGGTCGGGTATCAAGATCCGCATTATTTCAGTTCGATTTTCAAGAAGCGGGTTGGAATGTCGCCGACTGAATATGTGAAGCAGCTGAAGAGAGGAACATAGTACGGGCGATGACAATTATGGGGGAACGCAAGAAAAGTTTAAGAGGGCGTATGATTTTATCATTTTTGCTGATCGTGGTGATTGCCGTGGTCAGCTTTATGATTATATCGATCAACCGAAGCAGCAGTACAATTAAAGAAACGTCGGTGGATTATACACTGCAGCTCATTGAATTGATGAACGAGAATATTGATTTTTACATTGAAAACATGGAGAATATTTCGCAAATCGTGATTTACAACTCTGATGTCCGGAAATACCTGACCGCAGATTCTGATGCAGATGTGGATGAATATCTGAGTAAAGTCGAAGAGCAGTTTGAGATTCTGAAAGACACCCGGAAAGATATCTATAATATTGGGGTATTAGGAATGAATGGGCGCTATCTGATCAATGACCGGTCGGTAGAAATGAATGCTTATGTAAAGTGGGATACGTTAGAATGGTATAGTAAAGCTATTAAGGACAGGGAAACTGTGTATTCTTCTCATGTCCAGAATATTGTTTATAAAGAATATCCCTGGGTAGTAACACTTAGTAAGGTGATAAAGGATCCGTTCAGTGATGAAATTATCGGCGTGTTTTTCGTCGACTTAAATTACCGGGCAATCAGTGATCTGGCCGAAGAAATCAATCTGGGACAAAAGGGGTATGTTTATATTGTTAATGATGCTGGGGAAATTGTCTATCACCCCAAACAGCAGCTGATTTACAGCGGCTTATGGGAGGAGGAACTGATGCCGGATGAACAGAAAGAGGCGGATATTTCCTCATGGGAAAGTGATACCAAACTTTACACTGCCAGTAAATCAGAAATGACCGGTTGGACGGTGGTTGGGGTTACCGATCTGGATGAGATGCTTTCCAGCACCGATGATATTATCAGCATGTACTATTTGCTGGCGGTCATTTTGATCGGTGCCGCGATGCTTTTGTCAGTTTTGCTGACCGATAAGATCACGCTGCCGCTCAGGCGTCTGCAGAAATCGATGCAGGAAGTGGAGACGGGGAATTTTGCGGTGGATCTAAGCGGTGCGGAGTCGAAAGATGAAATCGGTGATCTGATCCGAAGCTTCCAGATCATGATTCAAGAGATTGAAAATTTGATCGAACGCAATAATATCGAACAGGAAGAAAAACGGAAAAGTGAACTCAATGCACTGCAGGCCCAGATTAATCCGCATTTTCTATATAATACGCTGGATTCGATCATCTGGATGGCTGAAGACGGCAATACCAAAGATGTGGTGCTGATGACATCGGCGCTCGCCAAATTGCTGCGTAAGAGCATTAGTAATCAAAATGAATTGGTTACGGTCACCGAAGAGTTAGAGTATACCCGTAGTTATTTGACCATCCAGAAGATGCGTTATAAAGGAAAACTAAAATATTCGATTGATGTCGAACCGGTCATTGCCGATATGGAAATCATCAAGCTGATTGTCCAGCCGCTGGTGGAAAATGCTATCTACCATGGGATTAAATATAAAGACGGTATTGGCACGATTATCATTGAAGCAGTTTATCGGGAAAAAGAAATCGTTATAAAGGTGATTGATGATGGCTATGGTATGAGCGAAGAGCAGCTGGCCCATATTTTTGATAAACATGAGATTAACGGACGCAAGTATGGGGTCGGGATTCACAATGTACATAAACGGATACAGCTATACTACGGTGAAGAATACGGACTTAGTTTTATCAGTAAAATAGGACAGGGGACGATCGCATCCATCCATCTCCCGGTTCGGACAGGAGGGCAGGATGAAACGTAAAAAAGACTCATCGCAAACGCTTATTTTAGCAATCATCATTATTACTGCACTGGTCGCGGCCATCCCATATGCCTTTCTGCGCAATTACCGGAATGAGCAGTCGGAGAAAAAAGTATCGATTATATTTATTTCCAAACGCCTGGATGCGGAGAATGATTTCTGGTCCGCGATGGTGGAAGGGATCAATATGGCGGCTTCTGAATATGATATCGATGTTTTGCTGATGGGCCCGGAATCGGAAAGTGAGCATGAACTGCAGAATCAAATGATCGAAAAAGCAATTGCGATGAAACCCGATGCGATTGCGCTAGTTCCAAGTGATTACTCCGTGACTGTTCCTTATGCCAAAAAGATTGAAGCGGCCGGGATTAAACTGATCCTGATGGATTCGGTAATGGAAGAAGACCTGGGGTTGTGTGTAGTAGCAACCGATAACTTTGAAGGCGGCCGTAAGATGGGTGAATATTTAAAAAAGTATGCCGAAGAGAATTCGGCGATCGGAATTGTTGCTCAGAGTCCCTCTTCCTCTACCGCAATAGATCGTGAGAGTGGTGTCCGGAGCGGCCTTGACGAATATGAGGATCATATTAAAGAGGTGGTATACTGCTATTCCGAATCCGATAAGGCTTATGAAGTAACCTTGGAGATGCTGGAGCGAACCCCGGAGATCAATATGATCGTCGGTTTGAATGAGGACTCTGCTGTTGGTGCTGCCCGGGCAATTAAGGATGCAGGATTGCCGCAGAAGATCCGGCTGATTGGTTTTGACAGTTCGATGGAACAGGTTCAGCTTTTGGAGGAGGGTGTTTTTGATGCGATCGTCGTACAGCGCCCGCTGAACATGGGTTATCTTGGGATTAAAGCAGCGTACCAGACGGTAATGAATGAAACGGTAGAAGCAAAGATTGATTCAGGATCGGAACTGATTACCAAAGATACTATTTACACCAAGGAGAATGAAAAACTGTTGTTTCCCTTTAACCAGTAATAGACTGTCGGATCATCGATCCGGCAGTTTTTATCTTGAAAGCAGCAAGAACGCCAAGACGTTTTTGAAATTAGAAAAAATTCACCATTTTGAGGAGGATATTCTATTAAAATGTCTGGATTGCAGGCCTATAATTGTTAGTAAGATGCAGTTTGCAATCTGTAAGAATGTAAGGAATAGGAGGGAAAAACGTTGGAAAAGTTTAAAAACAGCGCTTTGGTCAAAAAGGTGGGTTTCAACAGAGTGGTACTCCTCGGAGTACTGATTCTGATGTATATCGTATTTGCTGTGCTGAGCCCGGATTTTTTAAGTTATTCCAGAATCTTAAGTGCGTTAAATTATGCTTATTTTTTGGGATTTCTCGCATTTGGAGTAACGTT
>Ga0153946_1000383_pt1 | contig 19366 bp, 11 predicted proteins | sample TSNJ030MetaG_FD_104751 | JGI IMG/M metagenome (GOLD analysis project Ga0153946, IMG submission 104751) | Attine ant fungus gardens microbial communities from New Jersey, USA - TSNJ030 MetaG | ecosystem: Host-associated > Fungi > Mycelium > Unclassified | place: USA: New Jersey, Wharton State... | reverse complement strand
TCCTTCATCTCATGCCGAAGTCCCTCTGCATCATAACGGTTTTCTTGTATCTGCCCATTTCCGCACTTCACCTTGACCTGCTGGTTCTTACTGTTATAGGCAAACTCCCGGATTCCGTTAGGACCTTCTTCTAATATTATACTGCCTTGCCTGCTGTATGTAAAGACCGTCTGCCCCTGGATTTCCTCCTGGCAAGTCAGTTGGTTCTTTTCATTATAGCCATAGGAGATCTCTCCCTCTGAGCATTCTTTACGCACCCGGTTCCCTGCTGCATCATAACGATAACGGGTTATCACATCCTCCAATTTTTCCTGCCGTCGCTCTTCTAATAATTGCCCTCGCACATTGTACTGATAAGTAACTTCAGATGGCTGGCAAATGTCTCCTAAACGCTGCTCTCCCTGCTTTTTAATCCGGTTTCCATTTCCATCATATTCATACGCATAGGCAAGCAATACATCCTCTCCTTTCCGGGTTTCCAGATGCTTTACATTCCCATTTTCATCATACAGATAGCTTGTTATGACTCCATTTCCATATCGGATTTGTTCCAGTTGGTCAAGGCAATCATAATCGTACTGGATTTCCATACTATTATCAGAATACATTCGGCCAATTCGGCCAAGCCGATCATATTCATACCAGGTTGTTATTCCTTTCGGATCTGTCATCCTGGTAATCTGACCAACCTTATCATACTCATAGGAAATTAGTCTCTTTCCGCTGGACCGCTTCTCTTTCAGCCGCCCATAAGTATCATATTCATACTCATAAGAATGCCCATCACAGATGGCGCGAACAAGCCGCCCAATACTATCATACCGATAGGTGGTGACAATCGGATTCTCTCCTTTCCCATTCATTGCCCGTTCATAGACAAGATTCCCAAAGACATTATAGCTTCGGCTAATCTGTTTTCCGTCACGGTCAATAAACAGAATTAAATTTCCGTCCTCATCATAACGGAAAATTTCCTCATCTCCTGCCTGGTCTGTTCGGATGCTTACCTTCCCCTGGCTGTTATACTGATAGCTGACTGCATGTCCATTTCCATCCACCTCCCGCTTAATTTGACCAGACGGCGTATACTCATAGATCTCTTTTACACCATCTGAGAATCCAATACCGGTAATCCGCCCCCAATGATCTACATCATAATGAATCGATTCGTTTACACCATCCACAATCCCTATGATCTGCCCTCTGGCATTATACTCATAGCTTTGCAGCCGTTTTGCTACCTTGCCGGTGCTTCTTCTGATCTCCTTTATTTGTTCATCTGGCAGGTAGCTGTACTCTGTCTGGTTTCCTAACCCATCTCTCTGCACCACCGGCTGATTCTGAAGATTATAGTTCCATTCTTCTACTACCAGATTTAACTCATTACGTTTCCGGATCCGATTCCCCCGGCAGTCAAACTCATAAGTGATTCCGTTACCGTCATCTGTTTCAGGTTCATAGCTATGTGGTCTGATTTCCTTTATCAAATTATTATTCTGATTATACAGATACCTGGTTACGGCTCCGCTGCTACTGATTGCATGTGTGAGACGGTTTTTCAAATCATACCGGAATCCCGTCTCCAGTGCATCAGATATATCCCCGGCTCCTTCGATTATTTCACTTAGTAAATTACCAGCCGCATCATAAGCATAGTGAATCTTACGATTGATTCCATTCTTTTTGTCAATGGTCTGTTCTTCCACCAGGCGGTCATTGTCATCATACCTTTTTCGAATTTCAAATCCTCTGGGTGTTTTAATCCAGATAACATTTCCATTTTCATCATGTTCATATTGGGTCACCGCCTGACGGATGTCGCCATTTCCCTGAATGGTCTCCTCTTTTCGGATTCTCCAGCCATTTTTATTATAGCGATAACGGACTCTCCGTTTCACCTCCTCATCAATGGCATATTCCTCTGAAATCAGATTCCCCAGACAGTCATACTCATAGCGTACTCTGGCACCATACTCATCCTCCACCCGGAACAAATGATTGTTGGCATCATAACCAAACCTGATCTGATCCCAGCTGACTGCATTCTGCCCTTTTAATACCTCGTCCTTTCCATAAGCCTCCAGAATCTTATTTCCCTGATTGTCGTAAGCATATCGGATAACCCGGTACAAGGTCTGCTCCGCTTCCTTTCGGATACTGATTCTCTGTTCAATACGCTGTCCAAGACCATTGTAGCAGTATAAAACTTCCGTTCCCTCGCCGTCAATTTCCCAAACCACTTGATCTCTACCGTTATATTCATACCGGTGCAGTTCATTTTCTTCTGGATCCCTGACAAGGATTAGGCGTCCCTTCTCATCATATCTATATGTATATCCAGCACCATCATCTGTCTTTGGATCATACAGTTCTGGCAGTACCTGTTTTACCAGATTTCCAGCGGCATCATAAAAACGCCGTTCTCTTCCCCCGTCTGGATAATGGATACGGATGCAGTAACCATTAAAATCATATTCATATCTGGTTCCCTCTCCATTCTCTTTATCCGCCTGATAACTTACAGGGTGAATCTCCTTTGTGACCTTACCATCAAAATTTCGGAATAACCGCTTATGTTCCTTTAACGGAGTAATGTTATCTACAAGCCTGGCCAGAAAGTCGTATTGAAATTCATGACCAGCCCCCCGCATTTTCCAATGTCTGGCCGGATAATAAGCTTTCAGATTTCCCATGCGGTCATACACCCACTGACTGGTATAACCTTCTGCATCAGTTCTGCCCGTGATGAAATTCCTTGAATTATATCCCAACTGGATGGTTCCATAAGTATTCTCCACTGACATCCTGCGTCCCACCAGATCATACTCATACTTTGTTTCCTCTCCCTTAGGGGTAATTATCCAGCTTGGATAAGCACGATTTTCTTCATATTGCTTAATGATACGATTCCCCAAACCGTCCCGGCTCGATATTTCCCGGCCTTTTCCATCGTATTCATAATTTGACACCCGCCATTGGTGATCGGAGATCTTTTCACGCACCATTACCTGGTTGTGTTCTCCGTCATATTCATGACAGGTTTCTCTTTGTTCCGTATCCCACTCCCGGATCAGATCATTCCTTTCATTATACTCATAATACTGTTCATACCCGTCTGGCTCTGTTCTACAGAGCAGTCTCCCATAGTTATCATAAACCCAAGCGGTTTTTGCTCCTGTACGGCTGATCTGACTGGTTCTATAGTTATCCTTTGAGTATTCATAAGTAATACTGCTGCCATCTGCATAAAGGCATCTCTCTGTCAGCAGTTCTTTACTATATTCATAGACCTCTGTCTTTCCTGTTTCACTATAAGTAACAGTATTTCTGCGATTCCGGTCATCATATGTAAACTCTTGAATAACACCGTTGATAAATGATTGACGGATGATTCTACCCCTCTCATCATAGCAGTTCTCCAGATATCGGATCCCATTCTGGTCAGTAACAGAACAGATATACCCTTGCTCATCGTACTCATAATGGGTAATTCCTTCATCCATATGCACCACATCTGTAAGTAGATCCTGTTCATACCGATACTGGGTTTTCCGACCAATTTCATCTGTAATCTGAAGGATTTTTCCATTTTTGCTGACCACCTCCAGCACATTGCCCAGTGGTGTTATCATTCGTGATAATCCGCCTTCACTATAGGTGAATTTCATTCGCTGGTGATTCGGATAATTTATCCGGATCAGCTGTCCTTTTTTACTATAAATATAATCTGTATGGTCAATAATATCACTTAGCACAAATGTTTCTTGTATCTCAGTTTTCCTAAGGGTAAATCGTGAAGTCCCTTTGCTCTGGTTAACCCAAAGTTCGTCCATCTTTTCAAACAAGACCGTATGTCCGGATATGGTCTCCACATAAACCTGATTTGAGTCACTTATATTGCGGTATATCCGGCTGTCATAATTAAACGTCCAGCCCTTTCCCATTGCCCCACATTTTCGGTTCGTAGTGTTATATACTCGCTCAAGCTTTACTGCTGATGGTATACTGGAAAGTATAAAATCAGTTGTCCGAATGATATATCCACCAGTTACGGCATCTACCGGATCAGCAATATAAGTAGCAAGTGTATTGGCAAATGTATTTCTTCCCAGTACTTCCCAAATATCATACTCCCGACCAAGCATTTCATTGATACCAACTTCAATACCAGTATCTACTAAAGTTCCCAAAACAACTTGAGCAGCTTTTACTGTACCCGGACTCACATTGTCTGCAGTAAGCCCAAGAAATTTAAGGCCACTATTTGTCAGTGTGGTACCGCCCACTCCTGCACCCCATCCAATAAGTCCATTTATTACCAGTCCTTCTAGATTCACTTTTCCATTGTAGGCAAGATCTTGAAGTCCGGCATTAAGCATATTACTGGTAACTTGATACGCTGTCTTAAACATCATTACCTGCTTACTATTACAAGCAAATTGGTAAAAATGACCAGCTTTTGCCATAGCATTAAAACCACTTGCTATAGCCTTTCCACTAACAATGCCAAAAGTAATGTCCGCTAATGCCTTGGCTATTTCATAGGCAGTCTCATCACCATCAAAGAAACCATCCAAAATCTCATTTTCAGTATAGGTCAGATCACCTGTAAAACTCTTTTTAACATCTGTGATGCCCTGTCTTCTTTCTGCATCGGCAAATGCAATTACTACGGTTCCGACTGTAGCAGTAGTTGCGATCGTCGTAGTTGCCGTTGCAGAAGCTGCTGATACAGTTCCAAGGTATGCTGCTGTTGGCCCTGCAGCCCCTATAGTAGCATACGTCACTACCACAACAACAGCTACCGTTCCCACTGTTGCTACAATCTTTTTAGTACCGGCAACGGCTTTGTTCCTCCCTTCCTCATATTTTCCAAGGAGTTTCTGGGTGACATGGTCATTAATATTTGTCAAGTACTCCTCCCTGCCATCAGTCGAAGCACTTTTTGCTTTTTCATATGAAATTATTTCAGGTGGTGGTGATGTCTTCTTAGTAGTTAGCTTTACTAAGGCTGCTACAATTTTTGCTTCCTCTGTAAGCGTAAAGCCAGATTCTCCAACCATAAATGTTACGCTTTTTCCTTCCAGGGTGATTTTTTGCACAGCCGCCCCGCCTTCGCCCAGTGGTTCGCCCAGGGAACAGTTTTTAGCAGCATTAAGGTCTACAGCGTTTCCTTTAATACTTGCTTTTCCCTCCATCTCTAACTTAATTATCGTACTCTTTCCTTCTTCTGCTGCTAAACTGGCCTCCATGGCCGTCAGTAAAATCTCTGCACCATTGACATTAGAAAATGATTTTTCTTCTGGATTTTGTGCATATCCGCCACCGGCAGAAGCCGGCTTCGCTGATGATTTCACGCTCCCCAGGCGTAGTGCATGAACTGCTATCGCATACCTTTCTTCATCACTTGGAAAGTAAATATGCACCTGGCTCCCTACTTCTGGCATGCAATAAATAAAGCTGCTCTCAATGGCATAGGTAAAGTACCTGGTATTGGGCGAGGTGTCATATTCTTTATCAATATGAAAATGTACTCGTACACAGTTCCCAGAACGTTCCTTTACAGTTGCCGGAATGCTCATTCCGTTGATATGCTTATTTTTTTGGGGTTTGCTTAAGCATCCCCTCTCCCTGCTAAGTTCATATATTTTGCACAGTTCCCCGTTCTCCATCACATAGCGGATTCCTGTTACTATCGTACTGATTCTCCGGAACCGAACCCGTTGAGCCAAAATAAAAGAGTGGTTTGTTTTTACCTCCCACTTTATCATTTCCTGAGAGAGCAATTCATCACTTAGGTTCACCTGATAAAAGCGATTCATATCCTTAATAATCTGGTATGCTTCCTTCTGCAATTCCACTTCATCTATATAATCAGGAATACCAAAAAACGCCCGGCCGTTATCTGCAGTATAATCCGGCACCAAAAAAGATTGAAAATGACTGGCAAGACGAATTAAAAAATCCCAATCTGTTTCTTCATATTGTAAAAGAAAATCCGGAATTCGCCCTCCGCCAGAAATGCAATCCTTTATTTCAGCATTCATCTGGTTTTCTAAAACTTTATCCATTACCTGTTTATATGTCGCATCCAAATTTAAAAAACTCTGGCTGACAGATTCCAGTCCCCACTCATAGGTATAAGAAACCGCACTCAACCTTAAATAATACAACCCCTTAACTGGAACCATCTGGGCATTTATCAGCTTCCCGGAAAAAATCAATGCTTGCTCTTCATATATCTTTATATTTGCACCATCCCAAAGACCATGGATAGCCTCTTCAATGCCCTCTTCATCCATCATAAGCAACATATTGACCCATGCATGGCTATTAAATGCTGCACTCATCTGAAAATCCTCTGCCTGAATTATACCATCAAGCGGCAACTCAAACCTCAAACCTTGATAAGTTATGTCCATCTTATCCCTCCTTTACTCTGGCTGACCGGATAATAAAACAATAATAGAGCCGCCATAGATACATTTCAGCTTACACCTGCGAAGTATTGGTTTTTTACCATTGATCTCCATATTCTCCTGTCCCTTTTCCCACACTATGTTACCTGGAAGTTCGCCAATACATTCCGCAATAATCTCTTCACAAACACTGTCCGTAGCATTAATTTCCTGTTTTCCATAAAGGGCATTCATTGCCCTGTCACGCCAGTCCCCGCTTTCTTTAACTATTGTCCTTACTTTTTCCACTGCCGCATCGGCCTCTTTCATCACATTCGGGTTCTTTGCGCTTTTACATCCCCAGAAATCAAAAATATTTTCATCGAATTTCATATCCGTGACCAGCATCTGGGGAAATCCTTTGGTAACAACCCCATGATCCTCTTCAAGTGCAAGGAATGTATTTTGAGTTCCACAACTGCACTCTACACGCGCAGTATGGACTACAAAGCTGGTATCTTTTTTTGCAGATTTACGCAACTCCTCTTTCTTAGCTTCAAGCGCATCCAAGGCAACCTTAGCCTCAGCAGCAGCATTGTCATATGCCTCTTTTGCTTCTGCAAGTTCTTTCTCTGCCCTATCCTTAGCAGCGAAAGTCTCTTTATATGCTTTCATCTTATCCTTATAAGCTTGCCCATAATTATCATACTCATTGCATAAGTCATTTAAAGCCTTATTGTAAGCATTATTTGCTGCCATAGCCTTATCTTGTGCAGCACTTCTTTTAATATCTTTTTCATATTTCTTCCGGGCTGTTTCGTCTGCTGCCAACTCAAACTCTCTTAAGGTCTGCTCTGCCATCTAAACCACCTCCACTTCCTCAAAACATATTCCAGTGATTTTTCTTTTCAGCAAACTTTCTGCCAATGGCATACTTATCACCGGATCCTTCCGATATGGACCCTCCAGCCGGAATATCTGGTGGAAACCAATCTTCTTTTTATCTAAAATCAGTTGTTTGGGCATCCCATTCGGGAAAAATTCTGTCTGTTCACTTAAAACCTCCAGATGTTCCATAAAAACCTGGACATAGCTGTAAAGCAGGGAATTTTCTGTATGGATTAATGACAGCTCTTTAAAAATTAAATCTGCCTCATATGCATCAAGAATATCCCTCAGCCTATCAGAAAAAATGGTGACCGGGCTTTGTATTAAATCTGGCCTGACTTCCCTTCCTGTTCCTCCAAGGTAAAACACTGCACCGTCTACCATAGGCTCACTCTCTTCCTTGGTAAATACCATACGCCCGCCAGTAATATCAAAATCCTGGAATTTTATCGTTTCAGGCAGTTTTGTATCCTGGCTAATGAAAAAATATCTCATTCCTGTTCCTCCCGCTTTAAGAAAATAACCTGTAATTGTTCCGGCTCCAGATTCAGAAACGGGATACTCTCTGCTGGAAATACCGCCCCGGCCAATACAGCTCCCGCAAACGATACTTTTTCAAATGTGCAACCCGTAAAATCCGCCCCCCAAAGATTACAGTTTTCAAAACTACAGTCTGACAGGTGGGTTCGGATAAAACGACTTCCTTCCATATCGCAATGCTGAAATACCATGTCACTCAGTTTAGCTTCCTCAAATACAATAAACTTCATATTTATATCCTCGAGCCGACTTCCTTTATACTCATCCTGATACCAATAACTAAAGACCATAGTTTCTGGTTTATGGCATGCTTTTTTTACATCCTTTTTCCAGGCGTTTTTTTCTTTCGCCGTTCTGTCCGTCTGAATAACAAACTCCGAATCACCACGGTACTCGCCCCATTTCAATAGCCAATATGGTGCCAATGTAACACCGGAAAAGATACCTTTTTTCTCCCAATCTCTTAGCCGGTAGCGAAGAATCTGAGAAATTGTCTGATCTATGTATTTCAATTCTTCAAGCATAATATTTTGAACATCGTACCGATTTACAATGCCAAAATACTTACGACTTATTTCAATCAGTTTGTCCCAAACTTCATCAAATGGCTCAAACAAGCTCCCTGCTTCAAAATATACTTCAATGGATTCCACATCCAGATACCAAAGATGATTCATGGCATGCAGCAGAAACTGGTATTTGCGATGAATGAGATCCACCCTGGGCACGGACATATATAAAAAACTGACATACTCCTTCTGTTGCTGCTCCATCCGCTCTCCCAGAGTACTCATTACCACCCGAATCTGCTCTTCTAAAAAATCCGCCTGTTCCAGTAGATGATTGCTCATATGCTCCCGGTACTGTACCAATATTTCTGTGATTTCTTCATGATATTTAAGTATCACCTCATCCCGTTCCATATGCCTCTCCTCCACCTATTCAAATTTAACTTCTGTGCCATAAAACCAGACATCCCCATCGGCCAGTGCCACAGTTCCACCTTTACTGCTTTTCAACTCGAAACCATTCTGGGTTTGGAAGACCATTTTTTCATCCGCATGAATCGTTACACTTTCCGTTCCATCTACCTCAACCTTTTCTAATGCACTGACACTGATTTTACCATCATTCTGGATCGTGACTGAGGACAATCCATCCCCGCACGTCAGCATCATAAACCCAGGAAATAATGCCAGCATCTGTCCGTCTTTTGTCCTGAGATAGCGGCAGTTAGGGTCTTGCATTCGATCTGCTTGTCCGCCTCCCGGAACACTGTAGCTGCTCACTGAACTTAAGGCAATTGCTTCCTGTTCATATTTTGAAGGAAAGTATACTCTCACCGCATCACCTTTTTCCGGCATGCAGTACCAGCCGCTTCCATTCGTTGAGGCAGATATTGTGGAATATGGAAATAAATATGTAGCCGGATATCCCCATTCCAGGTCAATATCAAGCATTACCTGAACATCGGAACCCGAAACACCGCATACTGTTCCATTTAGCGCAAGACCAATCATATGCATAGGAAACACTGGCAAATTCAGTAATCCTTGCAGGCACTGCAACGCATACCATGCCGACATTTCCTGATTAGTAAAATCATATTGATAAGCGTATACAGAAAGTGGGTATTCTCCTACCTTTATCTGTTCAAAAATACCCACTATATATTCTGATGAGACCTGATAACGAGTAAAATCAGCTGCTTGTACTTGATAGCCCTTTGCCTGAAGTGCATAAAACGAATGCATGTCCTTTTCTATATTAAGTACCCGGCAGGAAACATCCTGTTCGGGGAATACTGGCAGACCAGCATACAGTTTTATTCCTTTTTGTCTGCAATCCGGAGTCATCGTAAGACCGAACATAGATATAACCCTCTTTAAAAACTGCCAATCTGTTTCCTCGTACTGAACAAACAAACGCCCAATGGATGCTTCTGGTGCTGCATAATATAGGTTGCAATCCGGATATCCGTTCATCACCAGACTCATCATTGTTACATAGCTCATCTCTGCATCCTGAAAGGATCTGGAGTGTTTGACCAAATCCATCAAATAGCTGCTGCTTTTGCCTTCTATAATCAGAATATTGATTTCCGCTGAGGACTTAAAGGTGATGTCTGATATGACACCGGAAAACAGAATCTGCTTTTCTCCTGGTCCTCCCACATACACTTCTATTTCCTGATAACTGGGAAGTTCATATAAAGCAGACTCTTCTGACTCCGCATACCCATAAATTTCCAGTGTGCCATGTGCTCCAATTTCTCCAGTAATCCGACACCCCAGCACTTCTGAGAATTCAACACCAGTGATTCTAAGATCATGTAAGTTATATGCCATCTCTTACCTCCGCTAATTATTGTGAATCCTATTTCCAGCTGCAGTTATCTCTTCTTTTGTTAACATGATTGAACTACCTGCCTCACTGTTAATCTGTATTTCCAGCTCAGCAGTTATTTTAAGCTCACCTTCTGTTTTTACTTCAATTTCACCAGCTGCCCCTATTACAATGTCCTCTTCCGTTTTTATCTCCACCTTCCCATCATTGGTAAGTGTTATTGAACCGTTTTCCCCGACTGACATAAGAATCCCATTTTCCAGGAACTGCACTGTTTTGCCGTCCGGAGTCGTGATATCTTTGAGGTCGGGGTTTTCCATTGGATCACCCGAGCCCGGAGATGACTGACCTAGAATATTTGAAATTGCATAACCTTCTCTTTCATCGCTCACCGGAAAGAAGATTCTGACCGGATCACCAGACTGTGGCATGCAATACCAGCCACTCCCATCTGCTGATGCTGCCACAGTAGAAAAAGGGAAAAAATACTGATTCTGGTATTCTTTCAAAACATCCGTTGCCATCCGGACACTTACTCGATCTCTTTGCACACCAGTTACCACCCCATCAATGGAAACACCTGTAATCAACGGATTAAAGTATTGTTTAATCCGTAATCCTTCTTTAAAATACAGATAGTAACGATTGACCAGCAGACCGTTTTGAAAAAATCGGCTTACCCCACCAATATACATATCTTGATTATGGAATTGAACCTTGGTTCCCATTGGAAGTATCTCATATATATCCACCTGGTAATAAGTCACTTCTTTAGGAGAACAGTCCAACCCACTTGGTGACAGATTACGCTTTACTTGATAGGGCAGCCCATTCCAGTCAGCCGGCTCCTCTGTATCTGTAAGTCCCACTTTTATCTGAATTCTCTGGCTGGTACTGTCAACAAACAAAAGTGCCTCATATCTGGACACAAATCGTTTCAGAAAAGCCCAGACCGTTTCTTGGTAAATAACAGTAATACCGTCTACTGACAGTTCCGGAATCCATATTAATGCCTGGCTTCCCGGAAAAATCCTTAGCACCTGGCTAATTAACTGATGCGAAGTCATTGCTGTATCCTGAAGCGATAAATTGTAAGCCGCAAAATCCATCATACAACTGCTTGTCTGAACCGTTATGTGTACAAAGTAAGTATCAGAAACTGCTTCTGTCGCCAGATGCATGATAATTCCTTGGAACAAAGTTTTTAAATTTCCGTCCTGATAGTATACCAATGAAGCAATCCCCTGCCCTTCATACATAATGTAGTCTTTCAGCACTTCATCTGCCAATACTGTCACGTTCATAGTTCCATGCTGATTTGGGCGTTCATTGATTTCCAGATCAACTACAAGAGCCTTGGCCTCTGCAATTGCCAACACAAGCTCCCCAAAAGTAACTGCTCCTGTATCCGTGTTCGAGTTCATAATAATCCCCTTCCTATCGGTTCATTTCTTCCATCACATAAACCATAGATTCCATTAATAAACCCATTCCTTCCTTGTCATCCAGCTTGCAGCAAAAATTTCCAACACACATCTGCTCATTTTTTATAATCCGGAACTGGACATTGTAGACTGGGCCATCTGATGTTGGCAATTCATAACAAAAGTAATCCATTTGATTAACCGTTTGAGTTTTTACAACACTTATACGTAAATTGAATTTTTTTAAGGCCTTGATACTCCGTGAAATCCATCCCTCTATCGGCAGCAATACTATTTCAACAGGAAATGACATTGCAGCCAAACTAACATTTTGCAGGTTACTAACCAAAAGCAAGTTTTCTTTATCATAATTTTCTACATCAAAAAAATCTAATATAAATGGCAATTCCCATTGTCCATCCAACACTGCCCTTGTTTCAAACAGCAGCTTCAACAAATAAATATATTGTTCTCCACTTTTGATACCAGCAATTAACTGCTCCAATGTATATGTAACGTTCTTCTTTGGATCATACAAATCACGTTCTCTTTGTCGCTCTTCTTTTTCCTCTCTTCCACGATACTCCCTTTGAAGCAATGCAATTGTTTGATCTATCTCCATATTAGTTCCCCTTTCTGGCAACAATTGTTTCTATATCAACAGCATCTTTTTCTGGGTGTTGTCCTCTTGCCGCCGAACCGTCCCTGTGCCTGATTGCTCAGCTAAAATCCTTCCCAGTGCCTGATAAATTTCGCGGTTTGAATATGCATCCCTTTTCTCATCCAACCGAATATTTAAATACCGGAAAAGCATTTCAGAAGCAATACCCCGATCCGCCTGCAGGCAGGACAAGCAAAATGCACTATCAAGAGGATTTTTCACCGAATTGTTCAGCATGGTTCTGGCAAAAGTCTTGGTTATTTGCGGCCAGATTGTACTCTTTCCCACGGATGCATATGGCATATAAAGCCGATTCAACGTATCAAACTCGGTATTATAGTCAAAATAATCGGTATATTCCATTCTTAGGCGGGCTCCCTTTTGAAGTTTATATCTGGCTAACTCCAGTTCCTGCTCGTCCTTTGCCGGTTCTGCACTGATATAAAGCTGAGTCAAATATGCCCGCTGCTCAACACTATGTTGTTTTTCCAGGAACTTTACCTTTAAGTAAGAGGTTTGTTCCGTTGCTTCATAGGAAAGGCTGTATTCCTCCTTCATGACATATGGTATTCCCATCCAATATAGAATCCCGGAACCGATTGTAATAGCATCATCGGTCACACAAAGGTCTGTACCAGCAAGCACCCCATTGCTATAATTCTGGTACATAATCTCGAAAAGCTCCCTGGGATAGTCCCTCAGATTGCTGAGCATTTCAACCTTTAACAGTCGTTTCCGCTCAAAAATCGGATATATATTTTCAAACATAGATTCCCTTCCCGTCAGTACATAGCAATTTCATCCATAATCATTGTGTCATCTACACCAATGATTCCAAAATGATATTCATAAAAAACGATCACCTGATAACGAACCGGCAAAAAAATATCTGCCAACAATGAAAGTTTCTGTTCTGACTCTAATGTATTTTTTAAACTTGTATAAATAAGAATCTCATATGGTATATCTTTACCATGATAAACAATACTGTCATCGATCACTGCATGGATCATATCCGTAAATGATGTTAACGAACTCCCTGCCCGGTAACTTCTCAGCCAGCCACTCAAAAGTATTTTCTGCTGTGTTCTGCTAAACAGTTCAAATTGTTTTTTTATCTCTGCGCCAAAACAGTCGGCATGAATATCTTTAAACAGCATCTTCTTGTTATATTCTTCTCTTGTCATGCCTTTGCGAGCATCATTTCCGGCAATCATATGTAACATTAAATTTGTTAAACTCTCTCTTAGGGAGGTATACTCCTGATATTCCGGCCGGAACATTTCCTTAAATACCGAATAAAATCGATAGTAAATATTCACTTCGATTTCCTTTATTCCCCGAATATCCTCCTGATTTAAAGTATCCAGGGATACTTCCATATAGGGACTGCCGTTCATGCTACGACAGAACCTGATATCTTCCTGTTTCATTCCGGCATTTTTTGCCGCTAATACTACTTCCCACAGGTAATTCATAAAAATACACCTCTGCAATCATACTCCGGATAAAGTCTTTGAACCTCGGAAACAATAAAACTCGCAACATCCCGGCTCAACCATGGCTCATATTCCCTGACATTGAATTGAAGAATTAGCTTTTTGGCATTTTTACTGTCCCGTATCTCATCTACAATAAATGCATTCATGTTATAAGTCTCTGGCGATCCTTCGAATTGATCTGCAATCATACAGCCCTGGTATTCCAGATATTCATTTAGCCCAAATCCCCTGATAAAGCGGGCCAGCTCAGCTTTTGTTTTAATCGGCTCATTGCACTTTCGCTGATACTTCTCTGTAAAGGTTTCCGCCCTTGAATTCTGCATCAGCGGATATGTATAGTTATCTGTTTTTCTGTCCTTCATATTCCGAATCAGGCAAAGATTCCATTTCCTTGTATCATTCATGCTGCTTGTAATAGAAAGCTTGTTTTTTCGTTGACTAATGCTCTGGATCCCAATATTCTCATCCACAAGATAGGCATGCTCCTCACCATAATTGCGAACGGATAAGATATGCTCATAGTTCTTATGATCCTCGCACGGCACCGGAAAGCCTACGGTATCCAGTTTGATTTTTTCAACATTCCAAATTGGAACCAGATCATAGCGGATGTGTGGACTTTGGTGTTCAAAATCAATCTGAAATCGTTTAATCTTTGCATGTGTATTGAGCGTTTCTGGTAAATCTGTCAGTATGACTTTTCCCATCTTATACAAATACGGCGCATTGATCGTCTGCCAGGGAATACCATTCCGACTAAATAACTGATACAAATGGCTGATACTCTCTAAATAACTGTAATCAGGCTGCAGTTCTACCGTAAAATCATGACTCTCATGGTCCTCAGTCTCCAGCGTCCCTTTAAACTTCGGTTTCTGGCTCCATAATTTTTTTAATTCCAGGTAATCACTTTGGATCAGTACCCGCATTAACAGATACTGACCACCTGTCTCAAGTGCATCAATAATATCCGGCATATGATAACTTCTGGATTCTAAATCAGCATCATCCATTGGAAACATCATATGATGGGAGCGGTCAAGATAGCTTTTTTCCACAAGTCCGGTTTTAATCAGATAGCGGTTCATATCATATGCCAGATCATCCATCACCCGCTGTTCCAGCTCCTGATACATCTGTTCATTCACTTCATATAAAGACAGAAATACATTTTCCATCAACTCCTTAAATACAACCCGCTCTTCAAGATTGCTGATGGAATGAATTTCCTTCTTTATCATCCGCCTCATTTCTTCTGCATTCATCACCTTAGTTTACTTCCTTCCATTAAAGAAATTCTCTTCCCAGGTATCGTCCTCAAAATCAAAAAACGTCTCTTTCCCTTTATATAAAAGTTCATTCTCCCTTAACACCGGCAGAACGATAAACCCCCAGCGTTTCCTCGACACCCAGACAAAAAACTTCATCTCGCCTTCCTGAATAATGTCAGTCTCTTCCTGAATAACCGTTCCGGCATAGGCCTGATCAATCTCTTCCTGAGTCGTTCGTTCAAACTTCTCCATACCCCGGTTATAATAGTAAACCTTTAATCTTTGACCGGAACTGTCCATGAGGTGAATATCCAGCTGCTCTCCCATCATAAATCGGGAGATATAACCGATATGGCTCTCCCTGTCCATGCTACGTACCAATACTTTCTCCTTACCTTCATGGGTATGAGCCATAATCTCATATGGCAAGGCATTTACCTGATAGTTTTGTGCCACCTTCATATACCCCAGCTTACTGTTAAAGAAATAAGACAATGCCCCCTCCAGGCAGCACATTTTAAGTCCTGTTTCCTTTTGTTCCTGCTCACTCTTTTGAATCAGGATTCCCGGAACATACTCTTTCAATGCTTCCTCAAACAGCTTTGACTTGCAAGATTGTCCGGTCAGCTTGATCATCTGGTAATTGCCAAGCTCATGATTCCAGAACTTTGTTTCCAAAAACCGCTTCATTACATCATATATATCCGGACGTAAACAGCGTTCGATTTCATGTAGGTAAAAGGGTACACGAACCGTTTGATTCAGCCGCTCCAGCCGCTTATCTTTCATGACTGACAGCCTCCACTTATCCAGTAGCAGCTTTGCATCTTCCGTTCCGACCCACAGCTCATACTGTGACTCTGCCTGAAAAAATGACTTCTTTATCTGCTCGGCAATTTCAAATAAATAGTAATAGTTGTTTTTTACAAAAAAGTAATCCTCTCTCGCTTTCTCGGCATACCCTCTGAATGCAGTCGGCAGATAGTTCTCTGCGATACGATAGGCTTCTTCCAATTCCCGTCCCTGCCAGATCTCCTCTGGCGTAAAGGTCCGGCAGATTTTGATTTTCAGCATCTGCAAAATCCGATATGTCAGGTTATTTCCGCCAAAGTTGGTATCCCCATTTTCAAAGCTGGTTTCCAAATCAATATTATAAGAGACCCTGCCACTGCGAATGCGGAACCGGCCAGAGGTTAAATCCGTGGTTCCACCGCCACAATCAATAATGAGTGCATGATACCATCGGTCTGATTCATAGTCTCCCTGTGCAATCATTTTATCAATACTGGAAAATAGCACTGCCATCCCTTCATCCAGACCGCAGTCAATGTTCACTCCGTCAAACATTGCCTCAAACAAGCTGGCAAACTTCTCCTTCTGCCGGATTGGTGCCAGTAACTGAACATTGCTGAACTCATATTTAAACTGTTTTCTTGCGACCTCCAGAAGATACTGAAAAAATGCGACCAGCATCTCCCGCCGCTCAAGCTGCAGCTTCATACCATTTCCCAATATCACATACTCTTTGCGGTTCGGATCGCTGATCCACCGCTTAATATCATAAAACACCGGAACATCCTGATCCTTGTAATTGTTCCGGCTCATTTCCGTCGCCTCATGGCCAAACAAATATTGGATGGTATCTCCCTCCCCTCCGGCAACACCTATCACACTTGGGATCACATGACCTGACCCGGATACCGCAATCCTTCGGCTGCCATCCGGCAAACAGATTCCCATCGTTGTGTAACAGCTGCCAAAATCAATCACCAGCGGAATCTGGGTAGCCTCCACTTCCCGAACCGTCAGATCAAGAAGTGGAATACGAATACAGTTTAATGTCCCTGGATACGCACTCTCCATCCCCATATATTGCTCGTACAGGTATTCCGAACTACGGTCTGATGGAAAATAGAGAATGGCATACTGATGCTTATCCGGTGTAAGGATTGGAACACCGCTCCCTTTGCAAATAAAATATTCATTATCTACATATTTTAAATAAAGACATGTATGAAGCTGAAAAAATTCATCTACCAAAAGCAGGTTCCCCTCATAAAGAGAAGCCTCCTCCTGCACCAGATTACCATCCAGCTCATCCATTTCCATATTTTCATAAAGAACTATGCTGGCTGGAATTCGAAGTCCGCCATCTGTAACCGAGCTCAAAGGGATGTTGTCAACAACAGACTGCAGGCGTTCCATTCCGTCCTCACAGTATTCCTCGATATGGCGGTAATCCTTTTGCCCGCGAAACCGCATAATCAGCCGGATGAATCCCTCCCGGTCCAGTGGTTCTATCGACGTTGTAACCAGGCGTTCCTCGCGGCAGATTTCCTTTAACTGGAATGTCGTCATCTGCTCCAGCAGACTTTGCCTGAAAAATCGTTTTTCATGCTGTATCTTATCAGGATGCAATCGATAGGTGTATGTACTCATGATCTGTTTTCCTCCTGGGATCCCGGTCCTGTCTGTTTTTCGTTCCCACGCTCCTGCAAAGCCGCTTCCTGCTCTGCAGCCGACGCTGCTGCCAGAGCTTCTATCCCCGCCTGAGCAGCTTCAATTTTTCGTTCGATTCCATTTGCCAGTTCAAAAAGCTCCAGCCGGTAATAGATCGCCTGAGCGGTCCGGTAAAAAGTAATCGCATGTTCATATTGTCCCGATGCCATCAATTCATTCCCCTGATTCTCCAGTTCAATGGCATTCTTCTGATCATTCGCCTTCTGCTGGTTTTCCAGCTCCAGTTCTGCATCCTGAACCGCTTTCCCCTTATCCTCCGCTGCTTTTTCCTCGGCCGCCTGTTGATCCCGCTCTGCCTGAGCTGCTCTTCGTTCTGCTTCCTCTTCGGCCAATGCAGCCTGCTTCTTTGCGGCCAGCTTTTCCTCCGCCGCTGTCTGCTTTTTCAATGCCTCTTCTTTGATGTCTTTTGCATATAAAATGGAAGCCTTTTCTTTGGCCTGGCGGAACGCTTCAATAGCCCCTTCCAGATCTTCGTATTCCATCTTAATCTCGCCAACGGAAATCCAATCATACAGCTCAATATAGTTGCGTGTCTGCACCAATTGCAGATCAATATATTTCTTTCCCACGTTCCCTGCCTTAATTGACAGCGCTCTTGCTGCCAGATAAAGCTCCTGTGCCTTTTGGTGCTCCCCTGCCAGCAATGCTTCATCTGCCAAAATGATCTGATCGGCAAGCTTTAAATACATGTCCGCTTCTGCCGTATCCTCGAATCGTTTTAAATCATTAGACAGTTTTTTAGCCTGCGTATATTCTTCTGATGCCTTTTTATAATTGTCATAACGCAGATAGGTTTCTCCACTATCCATATATTGAACCAATTGATATTCTTTGTTTTTGACGTTTCTGTACCGCAGGTAACATACAATTGACAGACTGGCAGCCACCAGGATAATCGGTATCGCAATCAGTAATATTTTTTTTAAGGAAACTGGTTTTTTCGGCGACTGGTAAACCTTGCTGATCCGGGTGATAGCCAGGGAATAATTATCAATCTCCTGCTCCCCCTCCTGCTTGCCTAAAATCAGATCTTCTACACTGCCGGTAATATCCGCCGGTTCCTTTGCAGCATCCACAGCCTGCAGCAATTCCTCATCACTGCAATGTTCCCACGTGCCTCTGGTAAGCTGGGCGAGGATATCTCCATCCTCCAGTTTAATTTTAGGCGAGAACACAACTTTAGGTTCTCCCCGTTCTCCCAGATAGGAATACAGGTTATTCCGCTCCTCATGCACTGCCACCTGATCAAGAGCAAGCTTCTCCGCTTCAATCAGATTCTGTGTCAGTGACTGATCGGTGGTCTGTTCCAGATAACGGCCATTGCGAATCAAATAGAAACGGCTGTTCCCCACATAGCAATACCGTATTTTCCGGTAATCGGTCACTACCATAACTACAGAAACCTTCAGGCGCATCCCCCGCCGTTCTTTCATAAGTTCGCGGTGAGCCTGAAGCATATATCGTTTTAATGCCCTCTTCTGCATGGTCGGACGCTCCACAAAGCTGCGGATCAGACTCTCAGCTGCCATCCTGGCACTGTTAATTTCCTCATTATCGTCCAGACTGTCTGCCACCACATAGCAGGCAAAATCATCCATTTCCACATAGCCGAAAAAATCCCGGTTAGAAAGCTTTTGCCCTTCCTCTGACACATATTTTGTCTGAAAATCAGAATTGATTCTTCTCATTTGTAACCTCCGGCACTAAAAGCAGCACACTTCCATTCTCCTTATCCTGTGCCTCCTTTTTTTCCACTTCTATGGTGATGGTATCCGCCATTTCCTGTAAGCTCATCGGCCGCAGAAGAATGTCTTCC
>Ga0153946_1000381_pt1 | contig 19393 bp, 31 predicted proteins | sample TSNJ030MetaG_FD_104751 | JGI IMG/M metagenome (GOLD analysis project Ga0153946, IMG submission 104751) | Attine ant fungus gardens microbial communities from New Jersey, USA - TSNJ030 MetaG | ecosystem: Host-associated > Fungi > Mycelium > Unclassified | place: USA: New Jersey, Wharton State... | reverse complement strand
GCGATCGTACATGTATGTAACTTCAAACACCGTCAGGTTCTCATCTTTCCTGTCACATTCTATCCTATCCATCTTCCCGTTTACATCTCAATCAAACTGTATGGGAAATTATCGACCGCTATGCTTCGACACACGAAATTCTCTTCTTGCAGAAAGGAGTCGATGTTATGATGTCAAAGATCGCACAACGACGCGATGTTAATATGGCGAAGGAAGGACTGAGGATGCTCGTTATCACAAGAAAGAGGTTTTCGCCAACGGTACGAGAAGAAGTATCATGATGCGTGTTATTGAAAGGAAGGAATGAGGCGATGCAGAATGTGATCGGGGATACATTGAATCATAATTAAGAATTGCTTGGTAAACGGGCGTGGAGGATATTTGAGTTGTTGAAGAATGCAGGGAAGATCTGGATGCTGAAGGGAAATAAAATCGAAACTGCCATATGTATCGCTGGGTCGACCAAGTTGGCGGCGAGAACCCAATAGAATGGACACATGGAGTAGCGAAGTGTGAGTGATTTTTTCCCGTTCTTGCATGATTTCAGGGTTGGATTCATTGCTAGACTCTGCTTCCTCTATGAATATTCAGCTGATTAGTTTTCATACACTGAAGACATTGGATCAGGCAAAGCTAACTGGAGTTTTTTGTTGTTTAGTTATCGAGGAGGAATTGGTAGAGGTTTGTTTGACTTTCCTGTCCCTAGTATCGTTTAGGCATCTCACTCTTCCAGATCTGTTTGGATTTGTTCCAGAACGAGTTCTTCGAGATTGCGACAAAACTGTCGGCGGTGGTAGCGTGTCGATGTTCGTCGACGCAAAAAGCAGACGGGGCGAGGCTTATGCGGCAGCATACGAAGGAGAGGGCGGGGATGGAGGAAATGATGATGGTAAAATTCGAGCGACTAATGTCGGTGTGTTCAACCTGCTCCTTATTCACGATGGAATACTGATCCCACCCTGACTAGGCAAACAAGCGTCTTTTGTAGCTGATTTCTCCGTTACACAAGTTGCTCTCTAACAAAATACTCAGTTCCCACTTCCGCCTGTTTTCTGATGTTTGTGATGCAAGAAAAGCTCTCTCCGATCCCTAAAGATGTTTTGCCTCGTTCACCTCCTGGAGGGAGCAAATTAACAACAAATTTCCAATCAACACATGCTTCTGCAAAATCTGGGTACGTTGATGCCTGCTACAGTTCTACCTCCCCCAGTGCAGTTTGACATGAGCCAAATGAACTTTGGTTTTTCCCAGAATCTTGGGAAAATATGGGCTTTCCCAAATTTATCAATTTATAAATATACCTACATCCGCGACGTCAGGGTGTCGTCTGTTGCAGTTTGAATCTCAAGGTTGAATTGATTTTATTGTCGAGAACGACACATAAAATTGTGTTGCATATTGTATGTGAGAGAAGGAAACTGTCTATGGGATAGATCTTGTTTTTTTGAACTATGAGGGGAAAATCTGGTCGGACATTTGCGGTTGAGCAGCCAAGAATTAGTTTGATAACGATTCCATTATTCGAACTGTGAGGATGCAGGTCTGTTTACTCTTCCAGCAGCCCATACCACCATTTTCTAAGTAAGAAGGTACCCTTCTCATCTTTATCAAAGTCAACCCGGCCCCGAAATGGTTGATCTTCTTGCACCAGAGGTATCCAGAGCCGATCAGTATCCCACATTTGGTCCCAAGGGACAGGGGGTAAACCTTCTTGGTTGTCTGTGGGGGATAGAGAAAACCATTCAGGTCTCATTTCATCTGACCTAGGTCGTAATTGTGGATGTCAGGTTTTTCCATTCGGCGCTGAGATGAGAAATTATGAACGCGTACTCAGTGATCGTCCCCTCGAAGGACCGAGCGTAGTATATATCAATGTGAAAGGTCTTTTCAGCTCCATTCACAACAAACAAGAGAACGCCGACGTGCTTGAGCGATGCTTTGATGCCCGCTTCTTCCTGATCTCATCTCAATGCCGAATTTTGTTGGGTTTAAGAGCAACGTACCTCTAACTCTCGCACGGCGGCCTGGAGTGATGTTTCATTTGGCTCAACTTTGCCTCCTGATCTAGGAATTTAATGATGGTTTCCCATTTTCGTAACTTTTTGTCTTACCGAATCCATTGTATCTACGTGAAGTCAATGATAGTTCGATGTGGGGATGAGTAGACAAACATACATTCCCTGTCCGAAACCTCGTTTCTTATATCCGAGAAGGAGCTACAATGTATCTTCTCAATTATCATTCCTATCATTATTCGGTCCATTTTTACCTTGTTGTTCTGGATGATGTGTGCTACAGTATAATATTTGATCGGAAGTGGCGGAAGCCATGCCACATCATCACCGCCGCTGGTGAAATAGCGTAGCCTTCCATCTAGTCCTGGAGGGAATTCCCGTTCACTGGCCATGACAGCAACACCAATTTCAAGAACCCGATATAAGAGTTCAAGTTTTATTTGGCCCTATTGAAAACGAAAGGCTGGAATGTTCATGGTGAGAACCACATAGAAAATCACCAAGCCCTGTGGAATAAATTGAAAAAAAGAACCGCATGAGAAATGCTCCTCAGATGTCTGTCTACGCTGTTTCCCACCGGATAAAATTTCAAGACCGAACAGTATTCAGTTCTCTATTCAGTGCTTCCTGACTCATTCTGATCGAGCGCCTTCACATTTAATCCTGGGAATCACACGGACACGGATCTATAGACAAAGCGGAAACCCGGCTGCTTATAGCTGAAAACATTGCTTATGTCAGCTTTAGCTCTTCTGCGCAACCATAAGTGGCGTCTACCATGGCCACAGCTCCGTTGAAAAGACCTGCTACAGGCTCTCCAGAGGGTGCTAGAGCTTCAAAGAGGCCTACTCCATCGACTCCAGAAGAGGGCGAGCTCGACGACCTTTCGCCACGCCCTTCTTTGTCTTCGCCTTCGAAACCTACTGCGGCGAAAACTAAGATTCCTTTTCCATTCAAGAAGAAAGGCGATCCTCTTCCCAGCGCAGCAGTTCCGGCTCTCTCTGAACCCAGGGATCCGGCTGTCATTGCCTTGTTTGACAGGCCAGCCGATGACGAACGAAGAGTACGAGACAAAGAGCGAGAAGCAGATCCGAGACGATGGTCAAATCGCGGAGGAGACCATTGGGAGCCATCTTACTCGCGTGGATCTGATCGCAGCGACCGATTCTATCACCCCCAATCGAGGTATCAGCCCCGAGAAAGGGAGCGTCTTCGTTCGCCAGTACCAGGGCATGCGTCGCCCCGCTTGCGTCCCCCTTCGCCACTACATCGACATCACGACAAGTACAGATCACTGGTCCCTCGAAGCCCTGATCCAGCTTTCAGTCCGCCTCAGCGCAGAGACCTTGACAGAATGGTAGGGCAGCGAAATGATTCGTGGAGACCATGGAATGATGACGACGACAGAAGAATTCGAGGTGGACGTATCGATGGCCATGCCCGTTACTGTCGTTACAGAGATGATAGACCCAGGGATATCAAAGAGTGGCAACGAAGAGAGGAGGATAGAGGAGACCACTGGTACGATTACAGTCGCGACGCAGAGCGGCACCGCTACGTGGACTCGTATCGCCCCTTGTCTCCAGCCCCTTTGGCGTACTCAAGGCCAAACTCCTCCATCCCTCATTCCCCCATTGCTGCTCGGCCGCCTTCTCCAGATGAAGCTGCCCCTCCTTCTCCATCAACGCCGCCACTGCCGAACATGTCACCTTTTCCTCCTGACCATAAGAACCAGACTCACTCTGGCGTCAATGCTGCTGTTCCAAAAAAATGCCCATCTCAGATGGAGCAATTCTCTCCTCACAATCCTACAACTCTGGCACACCAGAGCAGGCTCCCACTACCGCCACCGCCACCGCCTGCACAGGAGCAACAAAGCATTAATTCTGAATTCAAACCCCCAGAAGTACCAAAGTCCAGATCGATCAAAAGGGCGCAATTACATCGTCGTACTGTCAAAGAAGAGATGGCGGCTTACGGTCGAGAATTCGTTGGCTGTGGGGTGCAATCCGATTACGACCTTACGACCAAACTTGGGGAGGGTACTTTTGGGTCTGTGTTGTTCAATACTCAACTAAAGATTTTTTTTCTAAATGGAACTACAGAGAAGTCCATAAAGCAATCAACAGGAAGAATGGCACTGTCGTCGCCCTAAAGAGGATATTAATGCACAATGAGAAGGAGGGCATGCCAGTGACTGCTTTGCGTGAGATCAAAATTCTCAAGGCTTTACAGCATCCCTGTATCGTCGACATCTTAGATATGTTTGTCGTGCGTAGTGAGTGGTCTTCCAATTATGTACTATCTATGAAACTCAATAGACATAGGTACAGAGAAGGACCCCTTATCTGTCTACATGGTCTTTCCGTACATGGACCATGACTTAGCTGGGCTACTGGAGAACGAACGAGTTAAGCTACAGCCAAGTCACATCAAGCTATATATGAAGCAATTGCTTGAAGGTACCGAGTATATGCATCGTGTACGTGCACTTCGATCATGCTATATGGATACTCTTGATGTTCACCTAGAATCATATTCTGCACCGGGACATGAAAGCTGCCAATCTTCTTATCTCAAATACTGGTTCATTGAAAATAGCCGACTTTGGTCTTGCACGATCATTTGACCCTACTGCCACTCGTGGTGGTCTTGATGCTCGTGGAAGGGAACGGAAGTATACCAACTGCGTCGTTACACGATGGTACAGGCCGCCGGAGCTCCTGCTTGGTGCGCGCCAGTATGGGGGCGAAGTTGACATATGGGGCATCGGGTGAGCTGTAATAATTATACATATCATCATATCTTTCTGATACTAGGACATACCACCCTCTATCCAAAAGATGTGTGCTAGGAGAGATGTTTTCACGCCGTCCAATTTTGCCCGGCACTTCGGATTTGGACCAATTGGAGAAAATATGGCAACTGTGCGGAACGCCCAATCAACATACTTGGCCGAACCATGACGCCCTACCTGGTTGTGAGGGCGTAGTAGTGAGGTTTCCAACGCAATATGCGAGACGGGTCAAACAGACATACGAGAGGTGAGCTACATCAGTCTGTGGTGATTTGAACAGGACGTGACCCAGCTAGTGTGGGTGCTGAAACGGCTGATCTTCTCGACAAATTGTTGGTGTGCAACCCACGAGAGCGTATCACGGCTGCTCAGGCTCTAGAACATGATTATTTCTGGACCGATCCTTTACCTGCAGATCCCAAATCGTAAGCTTTCTTCATTCATATCCTCGTATGTCCTTAATCATTTCTCCTTCAGTCTTCCCGTATACGAAGCTTCGCATGAATTTGACAAAAGAGCTCATCGTAACCATCATCCGCCGCCCAATCCTATACCAATGCCTAACATGCTCAATTCTACGAATTCTCATTTTAATCCTCAAGGAGGACCTCCGGGACCACCGGCACAATTTAATCGTGGCGGTCCACCACCTCCGAAATCACAGCCAAATTTTTATCCAGGGCCTCCACCGCCACCCCATCACCGCCACCATCCCTCCCACCCTCCTCCACCACACGGTCACATGCCGGGACCAGGACAAAGATTTATGCCACCACCTCCACAGAGTCACGGCTTCATACCTGGTCGCGGATATCCTGGATCGTATCCGCCTCCAGCTGGTACGCACTTTGTCAATTCTAATTATCAGCGTGGAGGTGGGAGGGGAGGGTATCATAACAGAGCAGGTGGAAACCGCGGTGATTCTAGGCCAACCCACTTACCGCCAAGGTCGGATGGTAAGAGAGAGCCTGAGGGACCTGGGGGTGGACCTGGAGGTGGACATAGGGAAGGTGGTGGAGCAAATGTGCAATTAAATTATGATTAATTGAGCAAAATTGTGGTATATGGTGGTGATATGGGGATATGTATAATGGTGACTGGAGGTTTGTTGGTTGAGTCGCTGTGATTCATATTTACCGTGATAGCAGAAGAATCTGTAACATTTAATCATTAATTTTGTAGATATATTGATTGACGGGCATTGGAAAATCTTATTGATTGTGATCGACTTAGTTCGGCGTGCTATCATAGTCAATATTTTTTGATTTTGTCCTGTTACAACTCCGTCAAATGCCCTGTTGGGCAGACGGAGGCCGCACAGCGACAAGAGGAAAAATCTGGTTAACAGAACTAGTATATAACATGTCGAGCACCACATTCTGGATCAGCAGCCTTTTCATCAAACAACTGTACATACTTTTCCAATGAAGTGAAATTTAAATAACGTTATCACGAGCACGCTACGAGTGGTTAGGTATAAGAACTAAGCCAGTCTCCTGGATAGGAGGTAGTTGGTTGATCAAAATGCCAAGCAGATACAAATAAATTACACATCAATTCGTTTTTTTTCCAGACTCCCCTTCAAGACGACCTCGACCTACTTGTGCGACTTTTCAGGTCCACATAGTGGTCTTATGGCATGATACCATTATCGTCGTCGAAGATCAAAGGCAGCTTCGTTTTCGCTAGCAACTCTAGTCTTTGTTGGGCAATGATGGATTTCTAGATAGTGACGAAAGCTACATTAATCACACCACTGAATATAGTTCTTATGAATGGTAATAGATGCATCTCATTTGTAGTCTGTTGGGCTTGTCATTTTATATTGGTCTTTGGATAAGGAATTCCGAATACGAGTATTAAGTAGGATGTGAATCTGGGTTAATGCACGAGCGAGACTCGTTTCTTCCCTGCTTTCGATATACGTCGCTATGATCTATTCACCCGAAAATGTTAGGTGTTCTGGAGATCGTGATTCTTATTCAAATTGCTGCAGAACAGACACACAGACACACTTGCACACACTTGCACAGCGGGCGTTCTGATTCGCCGCCCGAATTGAGATGTCAAGTCACCTGATAGTCACCTAATAACTCGACATCCCAATGCGGATAATGAACGACTTGACACTAGAATGCCCGCCGTGTTATGATTGGGGATGCACAAGGAGTTCTCGACTACACAGCCCGAGGCCTCTGTGAATAGACAATATGAGACAGATTGTTCTTATGAATGAAACCTTGGTCATCGCACATCTAGCTTCTTGGGAGATGCATCAGAGAACAGATCAACGACAAGCACACCCACTGACCAACTGTTCCCACTAGTGTAGTCAAAGGGGAGATTGTGCAGTGCAGGTATTTTCCTTTTCTGTTGATGCAAGCACATTTCCTCCACGTGTTTCCCAGCGCTAGTTGTGGCTATGAAAATACAGAAACATGAAGCGCTACAGATCATTGATATTGATCGATGATTAGTATCCCCCAGAATCTCGATATCGACAGAGGATTTTTTTGGTGTCACCTTTATGCCACAATTGAACTGGAAGGACTCGTGCTAGACGAATATTAGGGTCTACTACCATCATTACTGAAACTATAAAATGATCAACGGTCAGTAATATCGAGGCAATTACAACAACTATTATAAGATCTTCACATCATGTTTCATTTTTTGCTGCTATGATGATCATAGCTACTCCTGAGAACAGCCTGGACAACATATAATTTATGCCCGTGCTTGAGGAGATCAAGCCAGGGTTCCGGTTTACTCGCCAGCCTCTCCTGTCAATCCACCAGCACATACTACTACGATCCTCCTTCCCTGCTTTGAATATCTTGGTTCAGACCTGGCATGACTTTGCGACGTATCGAACGAAATTCCAGAGAGCTAGACAATGCCTCACTGCGTAGCCAAATTCGCGCATACTGGCAGCGTCTCCGCCTCTTTCCACTGCTAAAAAAAGTCTTGCGTTTGCAAGCTTCCACTCTACCTCTATCTCGTTGTTCAAGTTCAGTTTCTTCATCCAATGCAGGGATTGTCAGAGTGACAAGACCACCAGACCCCAACTACATCATCCCTTCCGCCGCCGACATTCAACCAGAGAGTATGCTTAGAAGTAGCGCAGGAACTTCTGGGCGCGGCTCTCTAACGATAACTACTACTACTACGTATTTGAGGCACTCACGACCAGAGCCAATTAGAAGGTCATTCATAACAACTTATCATGATCCAGTTGCCAGAGTTCCATCTGGTACCGACATGACGAGAAACCTTATGCCGTCATCAGTACCTACATCTGCGGAGTTCGAGCTACCTAGCATTGGCCTCATTGACATGAGGATAACGGACTCTCCGATCTCGCTGCGGATCGGAGAGAACCCCATAACTGGAGAATTGGGAAATCAAGCTCTAACTCCTTCATCGGAAAGGACCTATGCTCCAACGTATGGTACTATGTTCAGTCAGTATAGTATCACAACCCTACCGGTTTACAGGGAGCAAGAAGACGACCGAGTGAGTGTGGTCTCTCAAGCACCAACGTACAGATCTCGCAGGTCGACGAGACCGTCTCGTATTCCACTTAGATCTAGTAGACTATCTCAACCTTAGTTATTCAAGTTGTGGCATAGACATTACTCTGTGGACATGGTATTCAGTAGACTTCGAACTCAAATCAATTAGGAATTATTCCAGTGAGATCTTCGTAATATTTCAGAGCCTTCGCCACTTCTTTCCCTTGCAGAAATCGGTGTGCTAACAACAGCTGCATGTGCAACGTATTCAGAAAACACTGATGAGACTATCCAATAGATATTCTTACAAGGAGCCAGTAACGCATAGCCTTCCAACCAGCGGCTTGATGTATCATTCTCCAATAGGCATCAATGAAGGCAATGACGCCCCTATAATAGTTGCGCATGAACTCATTCCTGATGTCGAAATTGAGTCTCCGTAACACCACGTCAAGGTCAGATAAAAGGATATTCTCACCGATTCAACGTGATCCACCTCAACCACAAGGCATGCATGACCTTGTATTCGACTTTTATCTCATCACTTTCATATATCTCCTCTTCTCTTTCCAAAATATCCCACTCTAGTACGCCAAAGGGTTCCATGGGGAGCGTACCCAAAAGATCAAATAGGCTTGGTCCCCCAGGTCGGCATGAGTAGTACAGATCCGGCCCTTCATATTCAGATTTAGCGGGAAGGTAAGGAGCTTGAGCTGCAGGCCCCAATGGATCATGTACGGGAGGAGGGCTAGGGTAAACACCACCCGGAGGCCCAGGTGTTTGTTCAATACGAGAAGTACTCAGCCCACCGCTTTCTTGTACTACATCTGTACTTGTCAGCTCAAAATAAGCTTGTTTAAGCTTTCGAGTATGACGTTCTTGTGCACTGATGTCGACAGTGGATGTTGAATCACGGTTATGAGGACTGCAGGGCGACTGACTGCGCGCAGCAGTAGATGGAGGAAGGCTGGCAGGTCGATCTAGTTCTTCTATCCCTTGCGAAGAAGCGGTACTATCAGGTTCAATAGAGGTCTCTAGAGATTCAATTTTCGGCATTAATTCATATTGCCTAGGAGATCCCAATATTAGATATAAATGGCCGCCCGAGCTGGAAGACGTTTACCTGGGTTGAACAGTGTCATAGAGAATTTCTGGTATCATGAGGTGAATTCTCCATTCTGATCTACCCTTGACTTCATGTTGGTCTGTTGCGGGGGGCCGGGAACATAAGCGGACGAACCTGATTATTTGCCCTCTGTTCCCAACGTTCCAAAATGACGCTAGCGTGATCCCACTGAAGGTGGCATCTCAACATATCCTTGTTCGGGAAAGCACCATGTAGTTCGCAGAGGGGACAGAACCACTTAGACATCGACGTTTCGTATAATTTTTTAGTACATTCGTAGCGTACGACGACAGGCATTCGAGGCTTAACTCTGGTAGTCTTGATACCAATGGCAACGCACCGCAGGCGAAATCCTCTTCGAAGATTTCGCAGGAGGAATGGTAATTGTTTAGTAGCCTGCATGTGTACCGGGGCACCGCACAATTCATCTAGTGTAGCCACTAATATCTCGGGAGGTCCATGCGGAGTAGGTATCTGGGAAGCAACTGGGACAATTTGAGGAAGAGGTATTGTGATTCGTGGTTGTGGAGGTTCAATGATGATAACTTCGTTATCTAGGATATTCTCTTGGTCCGCCTTCGTAGCCTCTTTTTTTTCGTCTTCACTGTCTGTAAACAGGATAACAGAGTCTGGGATCGATCTGTCACTGTCGCTGGAAGACGATTCTGAGTCAGAGTCATTGGTTACTGGAATGTCCTCTAATGGCCATTTGGTCTTGCGGGCAGCCATCTGAGTCGTTGGATCTCTATTTTCAATTTCATCTGGTCAGGTGCAATAATCCGGGAGAGTGGACAGGTGCATCTCACATTTTTCCGGGAGTGATGTCATTCCTAATACGAGAAAACTTGAGTCCTTTGAGCTTTGACACTCTTGGGGGCAAGGGCGCCGGCTCATCCACGTTCATAGGGACGTTTCCATCATCTTCTTGAGCCTCGTGTGAGATTGGTTCTTCAATAACATTCAGCGCAGGATTCAGGTAGGCCCGTCGTGGTTTTTGTGTCGGTGTTTTCTGAGGCCAGATGTAATCGGCTAGATCGCCGTGCTTGGCCATCCGACGTTCTACTTTCTTTTGAGCTTCATATTCTGTATCTTGGTGTTTCCAGAAAGGTATAGGATAGTCAGCCGATTTAGTAATCTCTATTGGCGGACGCCGTCGGGATGGTGTTATACGAGCCAGGCTCAGACTCTGTGGCTCATTCGCTGGGTTCCACATCGGGGTTGCAGAGCCTGCTTTGCGTCCTTATAAAAATTGTTCTATGCAAATCTGTATACTATTCTACGCGGTAAGGTGCGTACCTGGACCGCGTAACAGTGCATTATTGAGGTTGCGTTGGGGGGTCTGCTGCTAGATACAACGGTCAGTACAGTGCGTGACGCGGGACAGACAATAATTACTACATTGATTGTTCGTTGAGGTTGACCCTGTCCAGGTTTCCAGCTTGGGGTTGTCGGGTTGGTCCTCCTTGGTTGAATTGGTGGTTCTCTTGGTGCCAGTTGAGAAGATGTAGAGGGCGTTGAAAATGACTTTGTCACCCAAGACCCGTTCCCTCTGGAGATTAAATTCCTAGTATGGCTTGATGAGGAAGATGGCAAAGTTGCACGGGAATTCGAGTTGGTTTCAGGTGCTAATAGGCGTGAAGAGTCCGGCTTAGAAGAAGTGGTGATCGATTTATGTGCAAGCTGTCTGTTGTCCTCGCTTGAAGTTCCCGGGCGACTGGCGTTTCTCCACACTGGTCGGTTTGAGCCAAGGGATGAATTCCATGATTGACCTAGAACAGTATTGATTTGGTGAATATTGGGAGAGCGACTTTAGTTATACATGCCTTCACCAGGCGGGTCCATCTTGGATTCGATTAAGATGATACACGTAGATTCGGTTCAGCTACAAGACACAGTCCTTATCAGATCAGAGAAAGACGATTCTACAAAAGATCATGAACAATGTCTATGTCTATTCGATCATCAGCAGTAAAAAGAAACAACCTTCGTGGGAAACATCAAGACATCGATTCACTCAAATTTTATAATTTCGAACGAATTTATTTGATACATGGGCCCGACATAATAAGGATACAACTAGAGTATTGACGTTCTCATACCCAATCTTAGGTCGAATTCCATCTTTGAGCTGGAAGGAAAAGGCTCGGTGAGATTACAACAATAGGAGAATTTCGGGCATCCGCTGCAGCCTGAGTTGATGTTTGGACTGGTACTGGATTACCACTAAGCATCTCAGGACCTGCAGATCCATCAGTAGCTTTGATGCTTGCGATAATCCGGGACGCATCTTCGGGAGAAATCGTACGCGTTTGAGGTGGGAACGTAGTGGAGTGAGGGATGAGAGTCACAGTGACAGTAACCTGCTGAGGCACTGCATTCGCAACAGTAGGTGCCCGAGTAGCCGAGAAAGGAGGAATTGTGGTGGTGGAAGTTGGCTGGGAGGGTGTAGCGCTAGCCATGGTACAAGGGTGATAGGTTGCACCATCGTCTTTGCTTGCAGGCGGGTTATCAGGCTTAGAGCCCGACATTCCAGCCACAACAGCGGTTGGGTAGCTCAGGGTATCCGTGATTATGACTTGAGTCGCAGATGGCTCGTAACTATTATCTCCAGTCGTATCTTCATTATAGACTTCAATTGTACGATTGTTGGGGTCTCCAAAGATGCCTCCTGTCACGCCGGTTGCGGAGATGAGACTCTCAGCACTCTTCTCACTCGTGCAACTCAGTCGCTATTGAGGAGGTTAATCATTTCGAACCGAATAAAGGTAGAATATATTCTGACCGTCCCTGAACTTGATACAGATGGCAGAGCGAAACATTTCTGCGACATGGAACACGAGCCAAGAGTTGTCTCCCACAGAGTGCCTTTGCATTTGGTGATGGCTGTTCCATGGAGACATGCTACCTGCCCATCTGTGTAGTTCTGAGCATGAGGAGCGATGGCAACGAAATTGGTATATGCACCTTTGCAAGGATCCGACGCCTTCAAACCTTGAAAGAATCGATTCAGGGCTTGCGCTTCTTCACCATTCTGCAGCAGAGTGGCAGCATCTAATTGAGTGGGAGCACCACAGGCAACAAAAACAAGAGACAAGAAACTGAACAGCGTCGAGGTCGGGTACATCATGACCGATGTTGAGGATGGTTTTAAAATTAAGGAAGGACGTGAGGAGCACCGGGCTCTACAGAGGCATCAAGAGAAGATAGAAAAAAAGTCAGGAGGCGCCAGGCAGGCAAAGAATGTCCATTGCGGTTTTATTCTCCTGGAGAACAAGAAAGGCTATTGTTCTTTTAGTCCCAAAAATAGCGCTGTTCGTGTGAACGGAGACTTCCGAGATTAGTGTGTCGTCTGACTGCTCTCGTTGCTATCTAACACATCGACCTCTCAAGACAAAATGGTGTGTTCTTGTGCTGTTCATTGTATTCAGACGTTCGCTCTGCGTTTTTCCATGCCCAAATTCTGTTGATATCGGATAGACCTGGGCCGGATGCCTGAATCGGATTCTGGATGTTGGTTGATTGAACCAGATACTTATTCTTTTTTAGACCAAGAAAAGAAGAAATGGCGGTCGCAACAAGAAGGGACGCGGCCACGTTAAATTTGTTCGCTGCTCCAACTGTTCTCGATGTGTAGGAAAGGACAAGGCCATCAAACGTTTTACCGTGAGGAACATGGTTGAAAGTGCTGCCGTGAAGGATATCAGCGAGGCTAGTGTCTACCCGGGTGAGTAGCTCTTCTTTCCAACCTGATTCATGCTGAGTTCGCAAAATGTAGAATATGTTATTCCCAAGCTCTACATCAAAATCGCATATTGCGTTTCTTGTGCTATCCACTCTCATGGTGAGCGAATCACTATTCAATCTTGATCACTGGCACTCATTGTTGGTAAAAGTTGTCCGTGTGCGTTCCCGTGAGGGACGTCGTAATCGTGCACCCCCTCCCCGCGTCCGATGGAAAGACGGCAAGAAGGTCAACCCTGCTGTCGCCGCTGCAGAGGATGCAAAAGCTGCTGGTGGAGCAAAAGCATAAATTGTAATTTGCACCTGTAACATCCTTTTGCACTATCAATTTTTTCCACATGGCAAATTTTATTTTGTAAACTTTGAGCCGCCCGAGATACAATGACCGATAAATCACAGGAAAGTCCCTCGCCAATCTGTCCGTAGAAGAATATACAGAAATGACAGGATATTATTCGTATTAATGTTATACGCACGAATTAGAATTTCAGCGAACAGTGTGAGCATAGAACAACGATGGATGAAAGGCTGCAGAAGACAAAGCAGTAATTGACTAGAACGGTCGAGTTATCCTGTATTCCACGGTGGCCGAGGTGGCAAGAGTGTTGTGCACGTTGTAACCTACTCAGCCTCTTCTTCGATAACCTCGTCAATGGGCTCTTTGGCCTTCTTCGCTTTGGAAGTTGTCTTGGCTCTCTTGTTGGAAGGCTTGGTGGTAGTGGTAGCACGCTGTCATGTGGACTGAATCGACGATCTGATACTGCAATAATTTAGGCGAATTACCTTGCGCTTTTTGCCATTAGTCTCTTCTGTATCTCCCGTCATTGTGTCTTCCCTTGTTTCGTCTTGTATGACATCTCCATCCTAAATGTATCAATGAGAAGGGCTGACTGAATGCATAACAATACTTACAGCCTTGGGCGCTTTCTGAGGCACAGGCTGCTCCTTAGCAGCAGCGCTCTTCGTGGGTGCTTTCTTCTTTGGTTTCTCCTTTTCGACCTCTGGTTCGTCCTCCTCATCTGAGACCTCGTCAAGTGCCTTAGAAAAGTCCTCTCCAGACTCGTCTTCTTCAGTCTATAATTGGTACCAAATATTATAGGCGGATTGTTGGGACAAATGAGAACACGAGAATATATACCTTCTTCTTGGGAGCACGCTTCTTAGGTGCAGGTTTCTTGGCCTCTGCATTTTTCTTGGCAGTTGTCTTAGATTTCTCCACGGTACCTTCTTCTGCAGTTTTCTGTTCGCATAGTTCAATGCCCGATGAGTTGCTGACAAGATGACTGATTACCTTGGAGCGAGGCCTGGTAGTCTTCTTTGGCTTTTCATCTTCCTCACCGGCCTCTGCCTCAGGTTTCTGCTCAAGTTCAGACCTATCAGACTTGGTCTACGCAGATGAGAGATAATACACACCTTCTTCATATTCCTAGCTTTCTTTGGTTTTTCTTCAGTGACTTCGTCTTCACCGTCCAAGTTGTCTTCATCTTTCTTTTTGGGAGCTCTCTTCTTCTTCGGTTTCTCTTCGGCGACTTCGTCTTCACCATCTAAGTTGTCTTCAACTTTCTTCTTTGGAGCTCTCTTCTTCTTCGGTTTCTCTTCAGCCTGTTCTTCATTGTCTTCTGCAGCATCTTTGTCCTTCTTAGCGGTTTTCTTCTTGGCAGCTGCCTTCTGCTTGGGCTGTTCTTCTCCTTCGGGCTTTTTTGCAGAATCAGGAATATCTTCATCTGCGACATGGCCCTCCTCGTATGCCTTCATAATTTTCGACTTATCTATATCATTGAGTTCATCAAAACCATCCAGCTCGGTGGCGTCACTAAATTGGGTCCGAATCTTTTCAATGATCTTGGGAGTGACGCAACCCCAATGTTTCCATTGACTTATAAATCAAATGCAGAAGGTATTAGGAATGCTAAAAAATGTGGCGTTTGGAGCACTCACAAGTTCTGGTTACCATGAATTTCAACCAAAGTGCCAAAACGCAGTGAGCCCTTTACGATAACAGTTCCTGGAGTAAAAAGTAAGTCAAGTTTAAGCGAAAAGGGTAGGACAGCAACAAACCTGTGCATGGTTTGGGTCCTACATTTGAACATCAAGTTTGGATAAACAAACGTTCACAAATGAGCATTAGGTCGCATTATCTGAAGCAGAGAAAAACGAATAGACCTTTGCACTTAGAGCGGTTAGAAGAAGCATATTCAACCCGATATCCAGTTGTCTTGTCGGACATTTCGGAAAGATGTAGACGAGATGAGGGAAAAAAAGAAGGGAGAATAGTTGAATTCGACGCGACCAACTAAAGTTCAGGTTCGGCTTGCATAAACCATTCAAAGTCCGCTGACACTTACGCATTGACCATTTGTCTTCCCTTCAGCTTCCTCCAGTACTCCCCTCATGTTCTACCATGCTTTGCACAATTCAATAAAAATATGCTATTTTTTGTTATCTTGGATTTTTTTGGGCGATTTTCTAGAGGTGGTATCATGACCATGGATGACTCGACCAGGTAGGCGCGCATCAGAAGTCTCAGAAGTCTTGTATATTTTTTCCTGATCATCTGCTTTACCATTGGTTGGGTTATGAATCATCGGCAAAAGATGGCAAGTCCGAAATACGCTTGAACATGTCTTCCCAGGTGGCGTTTGCTGCCCCGGCGATGGTCGCTATAGCCGCGTAATTGATTTACGAGGTGGTCAGTGTTGGTGGGGATATTTGACAAGCCTACGGCAGGACACTGTCGCAAACACTGGCGCCATGGAGGAGTGGAATAAGATTTTTCCAGCGATAATGGACGCCGATATGAGTTGAATCCTCGTAGCTACTCGGCAACACAAAATAGGATCAGACTTGGCTGTGCCTGTCGTTCTCATCACACTCTTGAGCAGAAATATCTACGCCTTGCTTTAAAAGATCTCTAACCAGAAGCTGTTTGGTTTCTACCCAGTTGGATGGCGGTTCCCTTCACTGCTGCAAATATCAACAACTACGTCAAAGGTCAACAAAGTAGATGGAGAGGTGGGCCCAGGCTACCTGCCAGTGCTTGGCGGCAGCGAGCAAGATCGAAGGATGACCTCGAAGTCGAAAGCCCCTCAAATGTCTCCTCTGACGAATCTTTCACTACGGCCATGCTAGCCGAACACTTGAATAAGAGAGAGTCCAGCACCCAAATTCCTGTCAACAGGGCCAGTCGTCGCTGGGCACTGGATTCAGAGACCGAGGAGCGCTGGTTACAGCTACTCCAAGCCGGACCTCCTTCAAAACCCCATCCCCCAGGTCCCACCTCTGCTTCCTCTGTGGTGGACACTCGCTGGCAGTTCTATGGACCTCGACAGCCCCGTCGAAACCATCAAATCAGGCTGTCAGCAGATCACTGTCCCTACATTCCCTTTATGGCTCTCGATTCTCCGGATACACCCGAACTTGAAACTCCAGATGACAAAGTTCCTGAGTCATATGTTTCTACGGAAAAATCTGTCGAAAGTGATGCCGACGACAATGCTTCACTCCGTGGACCGGAATTCTTGATCACACCATTCCCATTATGGGAACATCCACCCACACATTCTGTCACCACTGAAGGTCGCACCGCAACTGAGATCAGTGATGATGCTCAGTGCCAACCGGTGGCTTTCCCTCCGTTACAGTTTCTTCCAGATGATAGTAGCAGAGCAATTCAGGGTAGCATGTGGAGCCAGCATCATGGTATAGTTCCTGGTACATCGACAAACTTTCAATCCGAGTCCAGTCGTTTGAGGAGATCCCCTCGTCCACAATTGTCCATCGTCACATCATCTTCTTGGCCCAGATCAAGCAATTCAATATGTGGTAAGTTCTGATCTACGCCGACTAGCACGAGGTTATATTTGAGCCCAGATCTCCAATTTCCAAACGAACCCATCTCATTATCTCCCCTTGTCCCTAATAACGTCTCGTGAGTCCAATTTTTGTACCACGTCATCCCCTTCCTCATAATTCCATTTAGGTCTGCGCTGTCACAGTTGACCGAATTGCTCGTGGCAGACATATTCCAAGATAGACTGAAGTACAAAGCTTTTCTTGCGTACAGAGGAGATGAAGCTCAGATTGTGCTAGACTGCCTTCAAGTTGTCAGTCTCATCTCGCCAGTTCCCCTGTGTCTTTTTGAACTGTGCTGTCAATCAGGTCCTAGATTCATGTTCTCTGTCCAACTCGAACAGGGCAATCCTACTGCAAGCTCTTATACGTCTATCCACAAACTCAGCGCTCTATCCTCGCTGTTTCAAACTTCAAGGAGTAAAGATGTCAGAAGATGACCCTGTTGATCAAGGGCGGTATGGGGATATCTGGAAGGGTATTTCTCATGACCAAATTGTCTGCGTCAAGATATTGCGGCCATATCAACGAATGCCAACTCAACCTCTATTTAAGGTAGTAATCTTCCTCTTTCAATGTTAGATATCAGCTCAAAACCTTGAATCAGAATCTCTCGCAGGAAGCACTATTATGGGGACAGTTATCACATCCAAATATCCTCCCGTTTTATGGGATTCATCTCAATGAACTGAGGAGAGGTCGCTGGTTCGGGCTGGTTTCGCCGTGGATGAAGCATGGAAACATTATCAATTACTTGAAGCAAAATCCTGGTGCACCTCGAGTACCTCTGGTAAGGTATTGATAAGGTGCCTTGGCATCTGCCAATTTACGGATTTGATCAGATTTACGATATTGCGAAGGGCTTGATGTACCTACACAGCTTGAACCTTGTTCATGGGGATGTTAAAGGCACGAACATTCTTGTGAGATCGACAGGCCGTGCCTGCCTCGCCGATTTTGGTCTGTCTACCCTCCTAGGTGATAACATACTTGTTTGGCCCTCCTTAGATCCTGGACTGGGGTGTAGTGGAGGTACTGCGCGGTGGAGGGCACCAGAGCTCTTTCTACATGAGTCTGTTGAGGAAGATTCAACTCCCACCCCGGCTTCCGATGTTTACTCCTTTGCCTGTGTCGCATATGAGGTCCTCACAGGACAAATCCCATTCTACGAGGTCAAACAGGAAGATGCTATACCACTTGCAAAACTGTCTGACTCTCGTCCTAATCCACGTCGACCCCGGCCAGAGGAGGCAAGTCAAGAGCTGACGGACGAGTTGTGGTGCTTCTTGGAAGACTGTTGGAATTATGAACCAGAGGGACGACCAATTGTAGATGAGGCACTCTGGCGGTTGGAGAGAATGATGACACCAGAGCAATTGCAAGTTGTTAGAAGTGGTGATTTTTCTGTGAAGTCTTCCTGTGATGTGATTCCATCGTCCTCTCAGTTCCGGAAGTCATTCAGTATTGATGACCAAACTTGTGAAGATGGCCTATCAAAGGTCATTGCCATGGTAAGTACCTGATCAGTGATTTACAGTTTTAGCTCATTGATGGTCCATCTAGGTCCGTTCTCTCTGATTAGCTCAAGTTTCTGGGTTCATGGACATCTGCACTGCTTTCTGTGGAACTGTTGTTGACTCCATACCTAAACCCTTTATTGCTGATAAGTTCTTGTCTTCAGGTCAGAGCTAATGATGCTAGGCGTAATCATGTCAATATCTCCATCTCTCATTATTACTGACACTCAATTTACGTGATGTTCACGCAGCCTGTAATTTTTATTTAACCCTTCCAGTATCTGTTAGTCATTGGTTAGTGCACTTGGCGTAATTTACATACTACCTCCTCGTGCCATTCTAATCATTTGCTGCTTGGTTCCATCTGACTTGAACTCCCAGACACATGAAGATTTTTGATGTCTGATGTGTACTTAGAATATTTGTTGCTGTGCGCAAGAAATGATCATTGTTGTGGACCCATCAGATATCATCAATGCTATCCAGGATTTCACATACTGTAGTAATTTCAAGAACCCAGAAATCATTCCACCATTAGTATTCACTTGATTACACATTGATTGCCTTATTATTGAGCAAATGACTAATAGATACTAGAAGGGTTAGAAAATGTGGACTGCTACCGAGCCCTGCAATACAAATAAATGATTTTAAAAAAAAAGGGTTAGAAAATTACAAGTTACATGAATAAAGTGTAAATTGTTGTCCATGATAATAAGTCACAGAAGTATTAATATGATCATGCTCAGTGTTACCGATAGACAGTGAATGTCCTTAGTGATCACCCTAGATGGATGTTCAAGAAGAACTCAATGGAGTTCTTTGTTAGATTG
>Ga0153946_1000380_pt1 | contig 19396 bp, 13 predicted proteins | sample TSNJ030MetaG_FD_104751 | JGI IMG/M metagenome (GOLD analysis project Ga0153946, IMG submission 104751) | Attine ant fungus gardens microbial communities from New Jersey, USA - TSNJ030 MetaG | ecosystem: Host-associated > Fungi > Mycelium > Unclassified | place: USA: New Jersey, Wharton State... | reverse complement strand
CTTCTACCTTTTTGACTTTGCTGTTCGGTTCCGTTTCTGTGCTATTTTTGCGGCTACGACCCCGTCGGAGACTGGAGGGGGCACGTGGGGGAACATAGTTCCCCCGCGAGATGCGCGCGAGCGTTAGCGAGCTATTGTTATTTCCGCAGAAATAACGCGCATCTTGAGGCCGAATCAAGCGCGGCTTCTGCCTTTTTGGATTTGCTGTTCGGTTCCGTCTTTTGCCTAACCTGTGGCCATTTCGGCTGTAGGGGCGGGGTTAACCCGCCCGCCGCTCTCTATGAAATTGGCCCGTTCCCCCCTTACCGCATTTTTTCCGCGTACACACGCCCTTTGTAGGGCGCGACGACCTCGGCGCGACGCCGGGTTTTCGCCGGGCTACCGTTGATCACCGCCCGCTGCGGCTCCGCCCAGCTACGGGGAAGGATGCCCGCTGTCCGGTGTGAATGAATATTAATACTACTTCATGATTAAAAAAGGACAAAACGGGAAATTTTTTTTGCCCAAACGCGGTTTTCATCCATATAAATAGAGTATTTCCACAGAAGCATAAGGGAGGATGCAGCATATGCCTAAGGACAGCACAATACACAAGGTGGTCATTTTAGGCTCCGGACCCATTATTATCGGCCAGGCCGCGGAGTTTGATTATTCCGGCACACAGGCTTGCAACGCCATGCGGGAGGAAGGCATCGAAACCGTTCTCATCAACTCCAACCCGGCCACCATCATGACCGACCGGGAGATCGCCGATATCGTGTATATCGACCCCCTCACCGTAAGCGCGGTGACGGCGATACTGGAAAAAGAGCGGCCCGACGGCCTGCTGGCCGGCTTTGGCGGGCAGACGGCGCTGAACATCGCCATGGAGCTGCACCAGTCCGGCGTGCTGGAGCGCTTGGACGTGCGGCTGCTGGGCATCCACCCCGACTCCATCCGCAAGGCCGAGGACCGGGAGGAATTCAAGGATCTCATGGATGAGATAGGCGAACCCATTGCGCCCAGTGTCATTGTACACACCCTGGAGGAGAGCGCCGCCTTCGCCAAAACCCAGGGCTATCCCATAATCGTCCGTCCCGCCTACACCCTGGGGGGAACGGGCGGCGGCATCGCCCACAGCGACGACCAGCTCCACGCCATCTGCTCCCGGGGCCTTGCGCTCAGCCCCATCCACCAGCTGTTGCTGGAGGAGAGCCTCACGGGCTACAAGGAAATTGAATACGAGGTGATGCGGGACGCCATGGACAACTGCATCATCGTCTGCAATATGGAGAATTTTGACCCCGTGGGGGTGCACACCGGCGACTCCATCGTCATCGCCCCCTCCCAAACCCTCACCGACAAGCAGTACCAGATGCTGCGCAACGCGGCCTTTAAAATTATCCGGGCTCTAAAAATCGAGGGCGGCTGCAACATCCAATACGCCTTGGACCCCGACAGCGACGACTACCGCGTCATCGAGGTGAACCCCCGGGTCAGCCGCTCCTCCGCCCTGGCCTCCAAGGCCACGGGCTACCCCATCGCCAAGGTGGCCTCCAAGGTGGCGGTGGGCTACGCGCTGCACGAGCTGAAAAATTCCATCACCAAAAGCTCCTCCGCTTTTTTTGAACCCAGCCTGGATTATGTGGTGGTAAAAATCCCCAAGCTCCCCTTCGACAAATTCCCCACCTCCGCCAAAACCCTGGGCACCCAAATGAAGGCCACGGGCGAGGTAATGAGCATCGGGCGCACCTACGAGGAGGCGCTGCTCAAGGCCATCCGCTCCCTGGAATCCGGCGTCCTCTCGCTGGACTTCCCGGCCTTTGACACGGCCTCCAACGAGCTGCTCATCGAAAAGCTCACCACCGAGAGCTTCGACAAGCTCTTTGCCATGGCCCAGCTGCTGCGCCGGGGCATGGGCATCGAGACAATTTTCAATCTAACCAAGGTGGACCGCTGGTTTTTGCGGGGTCTGGAAAACATTGTAAAGGTACAGGAAGCGCTGAAGCGCGGCGGCGCAGACGCCCTGGAGACAGCGGTGGTACAGGCGGGAAAATACGGCATGCCCGTGGCGGAAATCGCCCGGCTCAGCGGGTGGGAGCCCGGCGCCGTCACACAGCTTCTGGAGTCCCGCCATGTCCGCACCGTGTACAAGATGGTGGACACCTGCTCCAGCGAATTTGACGCTGCCACCTCCTATTATTATTCCTGTGTGGACGAGGAGGATGAGAGCATCCCCTTGGACAGGGAAAAAATACTGGTTATCGGCTCCGGCCCCATCCGCATCGGCCAGGGCATTGAATTCGATTACTGCTGCGTCCACGGCGTTTGGGCCATCAAGGAGGCGGGTTACTATTCCGTCATCATCAACAACAACCCCGAGACAGTGAGCACCGACTTCGACACCGCCGACAAGCTCTATTTGGAGCCGCTGTTTATCGAGGACGTCATGCGGGTCATTGAAAAGGAAAAGCCCTCCGGCGTGGTTGTCCAGCTGGGCGGCCAGACCGCCATCAACCTGAGCCGGGAGCTGCATGCCCGGGGAGTCCGGATTTTGGGCACCTCCTTTGAGAGCATCGACAAGGCCGAGGACCGGGAAAAATTCAACGAGGTGCTCCGCTCCATCAACATCTCCTTCCCCCAGGGCTATATGGCCTGTACCCTCAGCGAGGTGGACGAGAGCATCGAAAAACTGGGCTATCCCGTGATGATTCGGCCCTCCTACGTCATCGGCGGGCGGGCCATGCAGATTATCCACACCCCCCGGATGCTGCGCCACTACCTGGAGAACAACCGGGAGCATCTGCAAAGCGGCGGCCTGCTCATCGACAAGTACATCCAGGGCAAGGAGGTGGAGGTGGACGCCGTCTGCGACGGTGAGCACATCCTCATCCCCGGCATCATGGAGCACATCGAGCGCACCGGCGTGCACTCCGGCGACAGCATTTCCGTGTATCCCGCGGCCTTTTTGGCCCACGACGTTGTGGAAACACTGGTGGACTACACCGGTCGCATCGGCAGGGCCCTGGACATCCGGGGCATCTTCAACATCCAATATGTCTACGATGGCCGGGAGGTGCGGGTTATTGAGGTGAACCCCCGGGCCTCCCGCACCGTGCCCATTCTCAGCAAGCTCACCGGCGTGCCCATGGTGAAGCTGGCCACCCGCGTCATGCTGGGCGAGACGCTGCCGGATTTGGGCTACGGCACGGGCCTCTATAAAAAGGCACAGCTCTTCGGCGTAAAAATCCCCATCTTCTCCAACGAAAAGCTCATCGACGTGGACATTGCGGTGGGCCCCGAAATGCGCTCCACCGGCGAGGTACTGGGGGTGGACGCCGATTTGGACGCGGCCATCTACAAGGCCTTTGAGGCCGCGGGCGCCAACATCGTATCCGGGGGAAACCTCTTTGTCGCCCTGGACGACACCAACAAGGAGGAGGGCGTACAATTGGTGCGGGAGTACTGCCGGCGGAATTTTCACATTTATTCCGGCGGCCAGACGGCGGAGCATCTGCGCGCGCAGGGCATCCCACTCCAGGAGCTCACCCACAGTGATTTGATGCAGGCGCTGGAGAACGGCAAAATTCAGCTCCTGCTCAACACCCCCACCCGGGGCGGAGACACGGGCACCTTTGGCTTCCGGCTGCGCCGCCGCGCCAGCGAATACAAGGTGCAGGCCTTCACCTGCCTGGACACCGCGCGGTTTTTCCTGAAGGCCATTGATGAAAAGAAGCACCGCACGGCTGACGCGTGAATGAAAAATGAATGATGAATGATTGATTTCATGCTCTGGGTTATTGTATAATGATATTCAAGAGCCCGTTTCGTATCCGGGCGTACCCGTGCTTCCCGGCATAATTTTGCCGGATTTTTGGTGGGTCGGACGCAGCCTTGCTGACGCAAGGCAGGGACGACAAGTCAAAAAGACGGTGAAATTTTCCAAAATGACGGGTGCGAAAAGATGCGAAACAGGCTCTAAGAGACGGGGGGCAAGCCTATGGCAACAAAAAATCCTTTTATTAAGCCTTATTTAAAATGGGCCGGCGGCAAACGGCAATTGCTTCCAGAAATCAAAAAATACATTCCAAAAAAGTTTGACACATACTTTGAACCGTTTGTCGGCGCCGGGGCCGTGTTATTTTCGCTGCAACCGAAAAACGCGTTCATAAATGATTCCAATTCCCAGCTCATATCCACCTATGTTGCTATCCGGGACAACGCAGATGAATTAATAGACCTGCTGCAAGAGCACAAACGGCAAAACAGCGAGGAGTATTTTTATGCTGTGCGCGGCATGGACAGAGATGTGCAGGCTTTTGAAAAATTGAATGATGTACAAAAGGCCGCAAGGCTTATCTATCTCAATAAAACATGTTATAACGGTCTGTACAGGGTGAACGCACAGGGATTATTTAACGCGCCCTTTGGAAGATATAAAAACCCTGCTATCTGTGAAGAACCCGTATTAAAGGCAGTCAGTAACTATTTGAGCTCCAATGCTATCCATATCACCAGTGGTGACTTTGCCAATGCGTTAGCTGCCGCCGATACAAGCTCCTTTGTGTATTTTGACAGCCCATACCACAGCCCGGATAACACGAATTTCACGGGGTATCAGGCGGGTGGATTTGATGAGGATGAACAAATCCGGTTACAGCAAACCTTTGTTGCCCTAACCGGCAGGGGTGTGAAATGCTTGCTCAGCAATTCGGCCACCCCTTTTATACTGGATTTATATAAAGATTTTGACATTAAAATTGTGGAAGTATCCAGAGCCATCAATTCGGACGCCAACGGCCGCGGCAAGGTCAGCGAAGTGCTTGTTGTTGGCGGGTAGGCGACGTATGAAGCATCTCCGCAAGTCTGTTAATACTAATCTTCCGTTAAAGGGTCGAAAAGATTTGCGAGGGATTATTGTGCCAGACAAGGCGGAGGACGCAGGCGGGCTGACGCCTGGCAAGGACGACAACGCAGTATGGCGCAATAAGACCCGTAAAGCTTTCGACGATTTGATGGAAGATTAGTATAAAATTCGTTCATTTATACTGTCGGGCGTCAGGTTGCGTATACCTGCCGGAGATACTGTGACGGCGTCAGCCCCTTGTGCTTCTTGAACACCTTGGTAAAATAGCTGACGTCGTTGAAGCCGCAGCTCAGCGCAATCTCCGTGATATTCTTATCCGATATCATCATCTGCTCACAGGCGCATTCAATCCGGTAATAGTTCAGGTATTCTATGGGGGTCATCTGGGTCATCTCTTTGAAAAAGCGGCAAAAATATTTGCTGTTCATGTTCAGGCATCCCGCCAAATCCGTCAGCGACAAATCGTCCTGATAGTGGTACCGAATCAGTGAGAGCACAGACTTAAACCGCCCCAGCCTGCGTATGCTTTTGTCCGAGACCGCGGCGCCTGTCTCGTACAATTCGTTGCGGATCACCGTGCCCAAAAAGGAATACAACGCCCCCTGCACCAGGAACTGATAGCCGTGTTCCCTGGCGCTCATGGCCTCAAACATCTGCCGGACAAAGGGCTGTATGAACAATTCCCCGGGGGGAAACAGGCACTGCACCATTTTTTCGTGGCGGATAATGGAGAGGATATCGCGGCTGCAGGTGTGATTTTCCTCCAACAGGGCATTCATGTCGAATACAATGCATTCATAATAGCAGTCCCGGGGCGCGCCCGCGTGCAGAATACCGTCGGTGATAAACAGGGTATCCCCCACGGCGGCCACAAATTGCCGGTCGTCCAGCGTCACCAGCAGCTCCCCTGTCAAAATCCGAATTATTTCATACTCGGCATGCCAGTGAAGAATCATGTTATACCGGGGGTGATGGGGCCCAACCCCGTAAAGCGCAAAGGGGAAATCAAAGGTGCCGTGTTTGCGGTGCTCCCTGTGCTCCAAATATCTCATCGGACAAGCCTCCATAAGCCCGGGTAAAAAAAGTGACTAATTTACCGTTTTTTTTTATTATAGCACAAGACATCCGCTTTGAAAATCGGTATACTGTATGTATCGGCGATCTTGCGGATCCGAGGATAAGAAAACAAATGAAAAAACGGAGGGTTTAACATGGCGAAGAGCAGGCTTATCGGCGATTATCCGGTCATAGGAATCAGGCCCATCATAGACGGGCGCAGGGGGTACCTGAAGGTCAGGGAGTCCCTGGAAGAACAGACCATGAACATGGCAAAGTCCGCCGCAAAATTGTATGAGGAAAATCTCAGGTATTCCAATGGCGAACCGGTGAAGGTGGTCATTGCGGACACAACCATCGGGCGCGTGGCGGAGGCCGCGGCCTGTGCCGCCAAATTCAAAAAAGAAGGGGTGGACATCACCCTCACCGTGACCCCCTGCTGGTGCTATGGCGCCGAGACAATGGACATGGACACCATGACCATCAAGGGCGTCTGGGGCTTCAACGGCACGGAGCGCCCCGGCGCGGTTTATCTGGCGTCGGTCCTTGCCACACACGCGCAAAAGGGGCTTCCCGCCTTTGGCATATACGGCCATGACGTGCAGAGCGCCGACGACACCAGCATCCCCGGGGATGTCCGGGAAAAGCTGCTGCGGTTTGGGCGCGCAGCCGTGGCCGCCGCGTCCATGCGGGGGAAATCCTACCTGCAAATCGGCTCCATCTGCATGGGCATCGGCGGGTCCATCATCGACCCCGCGTTTATCGAGGAATATCTGGGCATGCGCGTGGAATCCGTGGACGAGGTGGAGATTATCCGCCGCATGTCGGAGAACATCTATGACGAGGCGGAATTCCAGAAGGCCCTGGCCTGGACAAAGGAAAAATGCAAGGAGGGCTTTGACAAGAATCCCCCCGAAATACGGAAATCCCCCGAAGAAAAGGAAAAGGACTGGGAGTTTGTCGTCAAAATGATGTGCATCATCAAGGATTTGATGAACGGAAACCCCAACCTTCCCCAGGGATGTGATGAGGAAATGGTGGGGCACAACGCCCTTGCGGCGGGCTTCCAGGGACAGCGGCAGTGGACGGATTTCTACCCCAACTGCGATTTCCCGGAGGCGCTGCTCAATTCCTCCTTTGACTGGAACGGCGCCCGGGAGCCCTATATCCTGTCCACCGAAAACGACGTCCTCAACGGCATCGGCATGCTGTTCCTCAAGCTCCTGACAAACCGCGCGCAGATCTTTGCCGACGTGCGCACCTATTGGAGCCCCGAGGCGGTGAAGACGGCTACGGGTTATGACATCGAGGGCATTGCCAGAGAATCCGGCGGTTTTATCCATCTCATCAACTCCGGCGCGGCGTGCCTGGATGCATGCGGCAAGGCAAGGGACGCACAGGGAATGCCCGTCATAAAGCCGTGGTATGATGTGACACCCGAGGATCAGCAGGCAATTTTGGACGCCACCACCTGGAACGCGGCGGACAACGGCTACTTCCGGGGCGGCGGGTACTCCTCCCGGTTCCTCACCGAGGAAGAGATGCCCGTCACCATGATTCGTTTGAACCTGGTCAAAAAGCTGGGGCCGGTGCTGCAGATCGCCGAGGGCTGGACGGTAAAGCTGCCCTTTGAGGTTTCGGACGCCCTGTGGAAGAGAACCGACTACACCTGGCCCTGCACCTGGTTCGCACCCCGGACCACCGGAGAGGGCGCCTTCGCCAGCGCCTATGACGTCATGAACAACTGGGGCGCCAACCACGGCGCAATCAGCTATGGGCATATCGGCGCGGACCTTATCACCATGTGCTCCATGCTGCGCATCCCCGTGTGCATGCACAATGTGCCGGAGGAGAAGATCTTCCGCCCCGCCGCGTGGAACGCCTACGGCATGGACAAGGAGGGCCAGGATTTCCGGGCCTGCTCCGCCTATGGACCCTTGTTCGGATAAACTGCGTCCGCCGCCCAAAAAGCCTTGATGCAGCACACAACTGCACCAAGGCTTTTTTATGCGTCCGGTCAGGCTAGGGTGTGTTTGGAAGCTTGAGCTAGTAATTCTTGCGAAACTCGCTGGGGGTGAGGGTCATCTCGTTTTTGAAGTTGCGGATGTAGGTGAGGGCGTTGGAAAAGCCCACGGTGGAAGCGATGCTGTCGACGGAGAGCTTGGAATACAGCAGCAAATCCTTGGAGCGGTGGACGCGGTATTGGTTTAAATACCGCAGCAGGGTGATGCCGGTGTGCTCTTTAAATATCTTGCAGAAATAATACCGGGACAGACAGACATTGTTGCAGATGTCGGTGATGGAAAGCTTTTTATTTGTGTAGTTGCCTTCGATAAACGCGATGGCGCACTTCACCTCAGTGTCCTGAACAGGCACCTTGGCCTTTGCCTGGTTGATGCTGTGTGAAATCAGGTAGGACTGGTGCAAAATCTCATGCAAAAGGTGGCAGGCTTCCATATGGGAGTGCATGGAGCCGTCGTAGTCCAGGTTGTACAGCGCGATGAACAGGCCCAGGATGGGGGACAGTGGGTTGGTTTTCTGGATAAATTTTTGTGAACGAATAATATTGTAGTACAATTTCAGGCTGTCGCCGTTTATAATTCCCCAAAAATATGCACAATTTTGCTTGCGGTTGGTAGTAAGCTTAAGGGGCGAGGTGCAACTGACGAAAATAAGATCCTTTTCTTTAACTTTTCGCGAGGTGTTTTGAAAGGAAAAGACTGCGTCGCCGGAAACCATATACAAAAGAAAATGATCGCTCAGCTCCAATTCCTTTTCCAGCAGGAGCGTCCGGTCGGAGGAAAAGCCCACCGCTTTTATATAAAACGGAAAACGCGTGTTTTCTGTTGTCGCCGCATTGTACTTTATTTGTTTTACACGGGGCAGCGGGGGGGATTTTCTTTTTTCCATGGGGGTATCCTGTCCCTTCTGTTTTTATGCTGACATCTTTAGTATATAGCGGATGGCATCGATGTCAAGGTGGCCAAATGCCAAAAAAATCGCAAAAACCTTATATATAGTTAGTTTATGCATATAAAATCACAAAAAATGATATTGTTTATCTGATTTTGCTATAGTATAATGTAAAAACGTACATTAGAACTTTATATAAAAATTATCTGCATAAACAGGTTCTGTTTATTTAAAATCACAAAATTCTGTAGAAAGCTGGAGGAATGCATGGAAGATTACATCCTGGAATTAAAGGATATTGTCAAGACCTTTGGTGGGGTTACCGCTCTGAACAGCGTACAATTTCAACTGCGAAAGGGTGAGATCCACGCGCTCATGGGGGAAAACGGAGCGGGAAAATCCACCTTTATCAAGGTGATCACCGGTGTCTACCAGCCGGACCGGGGTATTGTCATTTTGGATGGGGAAAAGATGGAGCTGCTTTCCCCGCTGACCTCCCAGCGGCTGGGCATCGCCGCCATTTACCAGCACGTCATCTCCTTCCCCGAACTCACCGTAACCGAGAACATATTCATCGGCAAGGAACTGAAAACCCGGCTGCATACATACGACTGGAAGCAAATGACCAAGCGCGCCAAGGAGCTGCTGGCCATGCTGGGCTCCGACATCGACGTCAACAAGCGAATGGGCAGCCTCAGCGTTGCGCAGCAGCAGATGGTGGAAATAGCAAAGGCGCTTTCCAAGGACGCCCGTATTCTCATTATGGACGAGCCCACGGCCTCGCTGACCAAATACGAGTGCGATGAGCTGTATCGGATTGTTGAGAATCTGCGGGATAACGGGGTGTCCATTATCCTGATCACCCACAAATTTGAGGATATGTACCGGCTGGCCAGCCGGGTCACGGTCTTTCGGGACGCCGAATACATCGGATGCTGGGATGTGGACAAGATATCCAATTCCATGCTGATTCAAGCCATGGTGGGGCGGTCGCTGGACCAAATGTACCCGCCAAAAAAGTCCGAGCCCGGAGAGGTAGTGCTGCGGGTGGAGCACTTGGGTAAAACGGGCTATTTCAAAGACATTTCCTTTTCGGTGCGCCGGGGGGAGATCCTCGCCATCACGGGGCTGGTGGGCGCCAGCCGCACCGAGGTGTGCCAGTCCCTCTTTGGCGTTCTGCCCCCCGACGAGGGGAAAATCATTTTGGAGGGGAAGGAAATTAATATCCCCAGTCCGGAGTCCGCCCTGGAGTACGGGATAGGCCTTCTCCCCGAAGACCGCCAGGAACAGGGACTGTTGCTGGAGCTCCCCATTTTTCAGAACATTACCGCTTCCCGCATGGATATCTTTGTGGATAAGCTGGTGCTGCAGGAGCGCAGGGAGATCGAAAAATCCACCGAGCTGTGCCGGAGGGTTTCGGTGAAAGCCAGGGATGTTCTCGCAGCTCCCTCCGCGCTGTCCGGGGGCAACCAGCAAAAGGTAGTGGTGGCAAAGCTCCTCAATTGCGACCTGAAGGTGCTCATAATGGACGAGCCCACCAAGGGCGTCGATGTGGGCGCGAAATATTCCATCTATGAAATCATCAATGAGCTTGCGGCCAGTGGCTACGCCATCATTATGATATCCTCGGAGATGCCCGAGGTGTTGGGAATGGCGGACAGGATTGTTGTGATGAATTCCGGCAGGATTACGGCGGAGTACGGCGTCCGGGACGCAACGCAGGAAAAAATTCTGGAGGCATCCCTTCTTAAAAACGGGGAGATAGCTGTCGGAGGAGGCAACGCAAATGTTAACTGAAATGGAAACGAAGGACAACACGCAGTCCGGCATTGTGCGGCTGGTCAAGGTCATTACCGGGTACCGGGAATTTGGCATGCTCATCGCTTTCGCCGTTCTGCTGATCATCGCCGCGATCATCACGCCCAGCATGTACAGTCTCAATTCGTTGCTGGCCATGCTGCGCAATTACTCTATTTACGGGATTATGGCGGCGGGAATGATGGGCGTTATCATCACCGGTGGAATTGATTTGTCCGTGGGATCCACACTGGCCTTTTCGGGCGCTGTGGCGGCGTTGATGATCATTGCCGGCTTCCCGGTGGCGGTCTGCATTCTCGCGGCCGTGCTCATCGGCTGCCTGTGCGGCGCTGTCAACGGGATGCTCATCGGCAAGTTTAAGATGCTGCCCATGATGGCAACCCTGTCCACCATGTACATCTACCGCGGCGTCGCGTATCTGGTCAGCGGCGGGGCGTGGATGATGCCCCACCAATTCCCCGAAGCCTACACCAAGGTTGCCGGGGGACAAATATTGGGGATATTTAACATCCTTTGGATTTTGGCGCTGGTCTTTGTCGCCGCGCACATATTTTACTCCAAAACGCGGCCCGGACGCAGAATTTACGCCGTGGGCAGCAGCCCGGAATCCGCCGCCATTGTGGGACTGAAGAACGATTGGATACTCCTGATCGCCTACACAATTATGGGAGCTCTCGCCGGACTCACCGGCTTTTTGTACACCGCGAATTACGCGGTGTGGGAGCCCGCCGTGGGAGGTGGAATGGAGATGGACGTCATCGCCATTTGCATCCTGGGCGGGGTGAGCATTCGCGGCGGCGTGGGCAAAATAGGCGGCCTTACGGTGGCCATGCTGATGATGAGCGTCATGTCCTATTTCCTGAGTATGATTCCCGGGATGAGTGTGTGGAAAATGGCCATACAGGGCGGCATTATCATTATAGCCGTGGCCGTGAACATTTTCACCGGCACACTCTCGGAAAAACGTATTTTGAGAGCGAGGGAACTGTAGATGAAAACATCCAATGAATTAAAGCAAACCGCCAAAGATACGTTTCGCCTCAAAACCTTCCTGGGAAGCTGGGAAATGATACTGGTATATATTTTAATCCTCATCAATCTGATTCTGGTGGTGTTCAAAACCGAGCTGTACTTTACCCCCGGCACCATCACCTCCATCATCCAGTCTTCGCTGGACCTGTCCTTTATGGTCATGGGTATGATCTTCGTCCTGATGCTGGGGGACATCGACGTATCCATCGCATCCATTATGATCGCCGGCGCCATGACCTTCGGCCTTGTGTACGAGGCGGGGCTGGGCACCTTTGCCGCCATTGTGTGCTGCCTGCTCACCGGCGCGGTATGCGGCTTGTTCAACGGCTTTTTGGTGGCGGTGGTCAAGATGCCCGCCGTCATTGTAACCATATCCACCTCTATGCTGTACCGGGGGAGCGTTCAGATCATTTTGGGCGTCAATTCCCTGAAAAACTTCCCCGCCTGGATGGGAAAGCTGGGGTGGGGAAACTTCCTGGGCATTCCCATTATTCTCTGGTGCTTTATTCTGGCGACGGTGCTCTTCGGGTTTATCCTTCAAAAAACAAAGTTTGGGCGCTCGCTGTACATCATCGGCAACAACCGCACCGCCGCCATTTACTCCGGGTTGCCGGTCACCCGCATTAAAATGACGGTGTTTACCATTATGGGCATTATGGCCGGCGTCTCCGCCGTGTTCTTTATCGGCCGCTTTGGCGGCGTCAGCTCCACCATGGCCACGGGCTATGAGCTGGATGTAATCGCCATCACCGTTTTGGGCGGCGTCAGCAGCAACGGCGGAAAGGGAAAGGTCTACGGGCCGTTTATCTCCGCTTTGCTTATGGAGTTTTTGTTCTACGCACTGGGGCTCTTCGGCGTAGAGGCCAACACCCGCAAAATCATCACGGGCCTTGTCCTCATCGCGGCGATTATGGTTCCCCACATCAATTCCCGCAACCCCGCGATTTTAAAGCTGTACCAGATTTTTTTCTGCAGCAACAGCAGGGAGATTGCCGGACTCAAGCTGGCCCTGAAAAAGGAACTGGCGGAGTGCGATGAGTTAATCCGTCAGCTTCGGCGGGATTCCTCGCTGGACCCGGATAAAAAGCAGGCCAAAATCGCAGCTATTCAGGAGAAGATGCAGGAAGCCGGCAAAAAGACACAATCGGCGGTGGCCCATGTGCGCAAGGATATGGAGCAGCTGAAAAAATCCGGAAAGACAACAGCGTAATAAAGCGGCGCGAGCTGTTTTAAATATTAAGGAGGTAAACATGAATAAATCACTAAAAAAAACCATGGCAATTTTATTAAGCGCGGCCTTGCTGCTGGGGGCTTCGGCCTGTGCGTCGAATAATTCTTCGACCACTGGGAACGGCTCCGGCGACACAGCAACCACCACCGATACGCCTGCAAGCTCCGGCGACTTAAAAGGGGCCCATGTGTGGGTGTTTAAGAGCCAGGGAAACACCTTTGGCGATCTGATGTTCAAGGGGTTCAGCGAGGTCATTGAAGCCAAGGGCGGCACGGCTGTGTTTAGGGCGCCCGCCGAGACCACGGTCACCGCCCAGGTACAGCTGCTGGATGAGCTGATCACCCAGGGCGTCGCCTCCATCACCGTGTCCACCAACGGCGACCAGGGCTACGACGAGGTCATCAAAAAGGCGCAAAACGCGGGCATCCCCGTGGTATCCGCGGATTCGGAGCTGTCGCCCGAGCTGCGCGCAACTCACATTATCCCCACAACACAAACCGGCATCGGCTCCTCGCTGATTCAGGCCGCCGTTCTCATTCAAATGGGCATTCCCTATCCCGCGGACAACGATTTAGAAGCCGCCTGCACCACGGCTCTGGAATCTTATTCCGGCGACGTCATGAATTTTGGCGTTCTCTCCGCCAGCATTGACACACCGGTGCAAAACGGCTGGATTGCAAAAATGGAGGAAGAGCTGCAAAAGCCCATGTACGCGGGCAAGGTGAACACGACCCTGGACATCAAATACGGCAACGATGTCCTCACGGAAAGCACCACACAGGCAAACGCCTTTATCACTGAAAACACAGTCAACGTTATTATTTCGCCCACAACCATCGGCGTGGCCGCCGCGGGCCAGGCGCTCCAGGCCAACCCCAACAGCACCATCAAGCTCACCGGCCTGGGCCTCCCCAGTGAAATGCAGTCCTTTATGCCCCTGGAATCCGGCGATGACGAATTCAGCAAAATATGCCCCTATATGATGCTGTGGGACGTTATCGATTTGGGCCGGGTGTCCGGCGGAGCGGTCTATGCCGCCTTTGAGGGAACCTTCGACGGCTCCGCGGGTTCCAGCTTTGAGCTGGACGCCTTTGGCAATTACCCCGCCAGAAGCTTTTCCGCAATTGCCGACCCGGACAACGCGGACAGCACCGGCACCGTTGTTGTCGTGGGCAACCCCTATGTCTTCCAGAAGGACAATATGAAGGACTGGATTGACGTCCTGTAATACACACAGTATCACCGAAATCCACAATGAAGAGGCGGAGCGTCTGGTTGCCATCAACCAACGCTCCGCTTTTCGTGTGTGCGGCGCCAACGATTGCCATACTAAACACTGACTAAAAAGCGACATAACTTGCGGTCTATTTTCCGCCCAGCGTTGTTATCCTCCTTGCCGGGCGTCAGCCCGCCTGCGTCGTCTTCCTAGCTGGTCGAAAAATATCCTCGCAATTTATTATCACTTTTTAATCAGTGTTCAGTATCAGTTGGTAAAGGGGAATAACAGCTTTTGATTTTCCGGCCGGTTCATATCCTCCCTGGTGATGATGATGCTGCCGGTGTTAATCACCGGGTCCACATGCTTGCCGTTTAGCGCGTTGACAGCGGCCTGCATGCTCAAATAACCCATATTAAAGGGGTTTTGAATCACAAAGGCCTGAATGGCGCCGGTTTCCATGTAGTGTATCTGCTGTTCCGAGTTGTCGCAGGCCACCAGCTTTACCTCCCCGGCCACGCCCAGCTCCACCAGCGCGTTGGCTATGCCCAGCGCGGAGCTCTCGTTGAGCCCCACCATACACCGGATATCCGGGTGCTGTGCCAGCATTTCAATGGTTTGCAGCCTGGCTGTTTCCATAATGCCGTCACAGTACGCAAGGTCCGCCAGGCGCTCGTCGGCATTGTATACATTTTCCAGCAGTCCCCGGCTGCGCTCAATGGCGGTGGTGGTGGTTTCCACATGGCCCACCACGCCGAACCGTTCGCCGGGCAAAATCAGCTCATCCACAAGAGAGGCCAGCTTTTTCCCCAACTCGTAGTTGTCGGTGCCCACAAAGCAGATTTTTTGGTCGGTGTCCGCGTCGCTGTCCAGCATAACCACCAAAATACCGGCCTGCGCCGCCTCCTCACAGAGGGGCGCCAGGCGGGAGTAATGGCCCGCCGCCAGAATCAGCGCGTCGGGCTGGCGGGCAATGGCCTCCCGCACAAGCTGTATCTGGTCGTCGATATCGTTTTCGTTGGCCGGGCCGGATACATTGCAGTCCACCAAAAATTCCTCCGCCCCCATGCGGATGCCCTGCTCCACAACGCCCCAAAACACCGGGGAATTGTTCAGGGATTTCACGACCACCTCAATGCTGTACTGCTTCTTTTCCCCCGGGGGATTGTTGACGCCGGGAATGTCCCGCAGCATCAAATAGCCCACCAGCACGCAGGAGAGAAGCGCCGCCGTCAGCAGCACTATCCCCTTGGACTTAATTCGCATCGGGGAAATTCCCCCTTTCCACCGCGGGTATACGGATAGCAGCGCGGGTTCCCGCGCCCTGCGCGCTTTGGTAGGACAGCCCGTACTGCTCGCCGAACACAAGCTTGATGCGGTTGTGCACATTGCGCACGCCAATTCCCCGGGAATCGTCCGCCCGGGGATCGAAGATGTGGTCTATCTGCTCCTGTGTCATGCCCACGCCGTCGTCCTGTACAACCAGTGTGAGCTCCCCGTCCTCCAGGGTTGCCCCTATCTCGATGCTGCCGCCGTTGGCATTTTGCTTGACGCCGTGGTAGACCGCGTTTTCCACAATGGGCTGCAAAATCAGCTTGGGGGTCATGAGCCCCCGCACTTGGGGCGGCACGGCGATCCGGAAGGACAGCTTGTCCTTGTACCGCATTTTTTGTATGGTGAGATAGCTCTCGATATTTTGAATCTCCACATCCAGCTCCACCAAGCTGTCGCTCTGGCTCAGGCTGGTCTGGAAGAGGTGGGCCAGCGCCGAGGTCACCTCCACCACCTGGTCGTTTTTGCCGGAGGCGGACATCCATATGATGGTGTCCAGGGTGTTGTAGAGAAAATGAGGATTGATCTGCGCCTGCAGCGCCAGGATCTCACTCCTGCGCTTTTCCTCCTCGTTGCGCACAATGCTTTGCATCAACTGCCGGAGCTTGACGATCATGGAGTTAAAGGAGCGGCTCAAATGCCCGATTTCGTTTTTAAGGCCCGTGTCCGCCTGGATGGTGAGATCCCCCTGCTCCACCTTGTGCATGGTCTTTTCCAGCTTCTTGACGGGGTTGGTGATGGAGGTGGAGATGAGCACCGCCACAATGGCCGCCACAATAATGGCGATGTATGCCAGCATCACATAGAAGCGGATGATGGCGGAGCGGTCACGGATGAGGTTGTGGGGGTTGATAACGCCCACAGCGCTCCAGCCCGTGGTGCCGGAGGTGTTGCGCAGGATGATTTTCTCTCCCCCCTCCACCCGGGCATAGGGCTGGGAGGGGTCCATGGCCAGCGCCGCCTGAAAGTCCTCGCTTTTGATCCCGGAGTAGATGAGTGGCTGCTGCGGGTGGTAAATCAGGTTCTTTTTGCCGTCGATTAAATAAATGTAGCCGGTGTGATCCAGGTCCACATTCTCACAGATGCTCTCGATGACGTGATAATTCAAATCGATGACCATGGTCCCCGTCACCTCGCCGGTCTCGGGGTCCAGAATCGCCTTGGAGATGGAGATCACCCACCGGTATTCGCCGTCGATAAGGCTTTGCACATGGGAGGGGGACACAAAAATATCGTCCTTGTAGGAAAGAGGCCGCAAATACCAGTCGGTGACGTTGTAGCCGGAATAGTCGTTGACCTCCTTGATCGGGTCGCTGAGCACAACATCCCTGTATTTGGAGATGACGGCGATGTTGGTGATGTCGCCGCGCGTGTTTGCAACAATGTTCATATGGGTGACAGCCCGCTGCTTCAGCGCCTCCTGCTCCCGCATCTGCAGCGCGGTGAGCTCCACGCCGTTGTAACGGTTGTAGTAGGCCATGAGCCAGCGGACGTCCTCGTTTTCCACCACCACGGTGGCCATGCTCTTCATATTGTCGATATAGGCGTCGATGCTGGAATTGATTTCATCCAGCAGCTGGGAGGTGTAGCTGATGGAGAGGCTTTCAAAGTCGTTGATGGTGTAGCTGTAGGAGGCCACGGACAGGCAGAGCACAATGACGCTGATGAGCGCCATAAAGGACAAAATCATACTGGTGCGGATGCTGTTGAGCCGCACCAGCTTTTTCAGCCTCCCACTCAAATCACACCACCTCATATTCCACCTGCCCCTGGCTGTACTCCCTGAACTCCCTGGGGCTCATGCCGGTAAAGCGCTTGAAAGCCACGGAAAAGTAATTGGGATCGGAATACCCCACATCGTAGGCGGTCTCGTAGGTGCGGCGGTCGGTAAGGGCCAGTATCTGCTTTGCCCTGTCCATGCGCACGCGGGTCAGGTACTCCACAAAGGTGCACCCGGTGTGGGACTTGAATATCGCGCTGAAATAGCTGATGCTCAGCGCGAGATGCTCCGTGATGACGTGCAGCGACAGGCCCGGCTCGTTGTAGTGGTCGCGGATATAGCTTTCCGCCCGGCGCACCTGGGCGACGGCGGAATCGGTCTGGAGATCCCCAAAAATGTCCAGTATCTGTCCGCTCAGGGTGTGGATCATCTCCTGGAGCTGCATGATTGTGGACGCGGACTCAAAGCTCATTTGCTCCCAGATGCTCTCCAGCATTTTTATCTCCGCCTCGCCGCCGAATTGGCTGACAAATTCATGGAGCAGAAACAGCAGCTTTTGACAGCAGAAAACACACCGTTCTATAGGCCAGTGGTTTTCTCCCAGATAGGTGAACAGCGCCGCCGTCACCTTGTCCGTTTTTGTCCTGCTGCACTCCTTCAGCGCGTCCTCAAAGCTCTGGTAATAAACCGAGACGTCGGAGTCGCTGCCCTCCTTGTCGTTGATATCCCGGCTGGACAAAATGCTTTGCTCGCCGTAAAAGAAGCGGTGGGCCAGTGCCTTTACCGCCTGTTGGTGGGATTTGTACAGCCCGCCCAGGCGGGCCACCGGCTCGCCGATCCCCGCGGACACGGTGGTGGACAGGTACCGCTTAACCGTTTCGGCCACGACGGACGCCATATACACGGCGATATCCTGACAATCCGCCTCACCGTCGGCGCTGACAATCATTTTGGTGGCGCCGTCCTGCGCCTGAAAGGTCAGTATCTGATCTTCATCAAATTGTACGGCGTTCCCCGGGGCTTCATCCCCCGCCTGCCCCCCGGCCCGGCCGCCTTGCGCGGCGTGGCGCTCCACCAGCTCGGAGGCGATGTTAAACAGTCCGTAACGCGCAAGCTCCAGGGCGTTCCCCTCCTGCACGTCGCTTTTTGCGTTGAGCGGCGCGTCCACATCCAGCACCATGGCCAGGTGATGCCGGCCGGGGAACCGGAGCTTGTGGCGCTCCACGTTCTCGTCCACCACCAGCTCGTCCAGCCGCTTTGTGGTCAGCCGGTTGAGAAAGTGGCCCCGCAAAATGTGCAGGGAATCGTCAATGTCGTGGAGCCGCCGGTTATCCAGTTCCTCCTTTAATCTTTGCAGCAGCTTTTGGATGCTGGCGGGGGTGATGGGCTTGAGCACGTAATCGTACACCTGGAGCTGCACCGCCTGTTGGGCATAAGAAAATTCACTGTAGCCGCTTAAAATAACCACAATGGTCTTGGGACACCGGTCCGCCGCATAGCGGGCCAGCGCCAGCCCATCCACAAAGGGCATACAGATATCCGTGATAATCACATCGGGGATATACCCCTCCTCCAGCGCCGCCATGGCGTCGCGGCCGTCCCGGCAGCCCAAGGGGCGGTGAAAGGAAAAGGCCTCCCAGCGTATGGTGTCCAGTATTGCGCTGAGCACCTCCGGCTCATCCTCGGCCAGCATGATTTTATACATAAACACCGTACCTCTGCATTGCAATTTCCCTGTAAATTTACTATATAGGATTCTGGAAAATTTGGGCAAATCCCTTGAAATTTTCGGAATATACGAGTATACTATCATTGAGGCAATAAAAATAGCAAGGCAGGAACAAGGTGTTGCAGCACCTTGTCCCCTGACACGGAAGAGAAGACCTTCCATACCAACGGCTTTACAGCCGCACGCTTGCAGTTGTTATTATACCCCGTTTTTTACCACTTGGCAAGTGCCCGGGGGACAGTTTTTGCATTGCAGCAGTGTAGGTATGGGATCCAGTATTCCCATAGCTGCGCTGTTTTTTTGTTGTGCTCGCGGAATGGGACGCGCGGGAGTGGGGGGGAATACGAATCTCTCATTGAAACCGCTCCCGCCTCCCCCTCCGCAACAAACCGAGAAGGGAATGTGTAAGCCATGCGCACAACAACAAGAAAGATCGACGAATTGAACCGGGTAGTCCTGCCGGCGGAAGTCAAAGACTTCGGATGGAGCGAACAAACGCCGCT
>Ga0153946_1000379_pt1 | contig 19397 bp, 19 predicted proteins | sample TSNJ030MetaG_FD_104751 | JGI IMG/M metagenome (GOLD analysis project Ga0153946, IMG submission 104751) | Attine ant fungus gardens microbial communities from New Jersey, USA - TSNJ030 MetaG | ecosystem: Host-associated > Fungi > Mycelium > Unclassified | place: USA: New Jersey, Wharton State... | reverse complement strand
TGTCATTCATCGTCAGTGTCTTCTTGTACGTATTTATCAGTACTATTTACCTTCCTGGCATGCATTAATCAACTGTGTAGGCGTGGCAATCCCATTGCGAGGGAGATACTGTACACAAGAAACAAAGATCAGAAAGAAATACTTCTGATAGTCACTCTAACATACACCATGGTTAGCAAGAGTGTTTAATCCAGGACAAGGTCCTCGGATATCGCCTGGTCGAGGGTCCTGGTATGGATGTTTGTGATCATTCACCAGCTTGAGGCCTGTATCCTTGATTGGTTCAGGAGGATTCGGAATATCACGATGCTTGAGAATATGCAAAACAGCATCTAGCTCCTTCTTGGACAATCCTGCAAGTGAGCCGTATTCAGGTAATGCGATGGTAGACGAAATCAACGAGGTAAGGGTGAGGGTCACCAGAGTGGTAAAGGAGACCATCTGAGAGTTACTTGAAGGTGGAATATCGGTAGTCAACGAGTAGGGCCCTTTTATATGCCATAGGAAATCCAATTCCTGAGGTTGTTTCGCAGCTGAATACAGGTAGTTTAATCGACATAAAGGGCATACGATCAGCCATCAAGATCTCATAGCTTTTTTGAAGTTGTAGAGCCTCTACGATTATCCGACCACGTCGTTGATCACCGCCCATGCAACGTCATTACAACCAAGGATTTTGAAACATCCTCACCATGGTAATGTTCAGATACAAACGCTAAGTAGGAGACCCCACCACCAATAGCGCTATGACTCGAGACGTAATTTAGTACCTGAGTCCTTGAGAGGCTATGTTTTATCTTACATGTTCCATCCTCGAAATTCATACTGATTAATTAGTTGTAGGTGCTGTGCATATTCCCGGAAGAGATTAAGCATTCTATCACATGACACCCAATACTAAAATCACCAAGGCCCCATGAAGGAAAGACCGACCTGATTTAGAGACTCCTATAGGGTGCAAGCTCTTGTGGGCTACCCGGAATCTCGTCCGTGTCACTGCATACTAGTTGGTTCACCTGGAATGATCCGCATTATTGGTGGATCGAAAGCTGTGTAGTTTCATTATGCAAGATTCTAAAAAACAACAAAAATACTATCAAGGTGTAGCCCAGGAGCACAAGCAACCCATTCCTTCACTTCAATTGTCTCCTCCTATACGAAATCATTCGAGGGGTCCCAGGCGTTACCATCATAGTCTAAAGAACACTAAGACCCTCTGAAGATCAGAGGAAACAGACACTTACAGTGAAATCGGGGTCAGGCACCCGGTCAATCTTGACCACCATATGCCTCACAAACGTCGCAATAATCGTTCCCAATTGCAGATATGCAAACTGTTCACCAATGCAACGGTGCTTGCCAGCCCCAAATGGCTGGTAAGGACTGTCTGTGCCTTTGCTGACAGCACCAAAGCCGTAATCAACTTTCTCGCTATTTGCACCCTCATAGGCCTTGTAAGCCTGAGCAGCGACACCTTCAGGATCGCTCCACCTCGCCGGCTCCCATTTGTTGGCGTCCTTCCAAATTTTTGGATCTAGCTGGCTGATGAGGGGAGAGGCGAGGACGTAATGACCTTTGGGGACGACATAAGTGTTGTCTTTTCCGGACGCGAGAGTAGAGGGAATGGGTATATCATCACGGACATGTCGGAGGATACTGTGAATGGGTGGGTGGACGCGAAGAGTTTCACGAATAATAGAGTCCAGAACGGGGAGTTGACGAAGTTCCTCGTAGGTCATGGAACGGATAGACCCGTTGGGGTTGCTGAAATGTTTTACTTGTTCTTGGTAAACGGCATCACTGTGACATCGTCAGGATGAGTACAAACGGATAAAAGAGGAACAAGCCTTACGCAACATCGGAGCGATCAGCAATATGAAGCAGAGCCCAAGCAGCAGTAGATGAGCTAGTGTGTTGACCGGCCATGAGCATTGCGATCATAAGGTGAGCGATCTCGTGATCTTGGAAAGGCCGTCCATCACGATACTCTGTCTGCAAAAGAGCAGTAACTATGTCGTTTGCTTCCTGAAAGAAGTCCATGAAGACACTTCTAAAATTTAGAGAGAAAGAAGACTAACGTCTTCAGTGCTACCATTCCTTCGTTGCTGGACGATCTTCACATAAAAATCGCTCATCTTCTTTTGAGCAATGTCTCTCCTCCTGTAGCTGGGCAACGGCAGGTTTGGAAACAAGAAATTAAGAGGAGTGAAGCCGCCATCCAGGTCATGATAAACGTCAGCATAAGAGCTGTCCAAACCCGCTCGTACTTCTTTACCCTGAAGTGTCCTCGAGGCAGTCAGAATAGTGATGACTTGGAAGACTTTGAGAGCATCGAACTGTCCCCATTCCTCATTGTTGGACTGGAAGACAGAAAAGGCAGGATCTGTTTGTAGAAAATTCTCCACTTCTTCCTCGATCATGCCGACATAAGCTCGCATGTTATCCGTTGTGAAACCGACCTTGGCGGACTTTTTCTGCTGCATGAAGACCTCGTTGGGAACATCGTAAACGACGCCTTTGCCGAACACTGGAGTCGTAAGATGCTGCCGAGGAAAAGAGAGTTTGTATGATTTGCTGTACTCGTAGATAATACTTACGGTATATGCATCCTCTGCATTGAGAACGACTGATTTCCCACCCAACACAAAATCATTACCCTGGGTTCCAAGCGAGACTGTGATACGACGGCCGAGGAGGATAAAGGTGAACACATCGCCATACTTGATTATATTGTCATCATCATGTAGATAAAATGTCTTGATAAATGTTGTATGTACCTTTTCGCGACACTGGGAGAAAAAATTGAGAGGGTCACGACCATATGCGACAGCAGAACCGATGATAGGGAACCAATGGAATACGACAGGTGGCTCATTAGCTTTCCCCGGAATGACCTTTTAAAAACAACATTTTGAGTGATCAAGTACAGAAAATCTCTTGAACTCACCAACTGCTTCAAAACATTAAGCACGACCGCCAAAACCGGTATACTACATAGAGATAATAAAATAGACCTTGCGCTGTATAGGTTTACTTGAGGGTAAATGATATACTCAGACCAGCCGTCTGAGAGAGACATTACGCCATCGAAAACGACAGACATGGTGAAGCACGTAGTGAAGGGAAAAGGGCTTGCTTTTGTAATTTTTGTCCTATCCAGAAATAGAAGTCCAAAATCGAACCACATCATTTGATTCAATTTCTGCCGCTACCACGCTTCCGATGGGTTTGTACGCAGTATCCGTTCTGCCGAGGTTTGTTGCAGATTAGGGCGTACAGTGAGTGATTTCCTGTAGCTCTACGGAAATCTGTGTACACTAGAATGCTCCATGCCGGTAAAAGATGAGGCAACTCAAATGACACCTAGCGGGTGATCAACTGCTATAAAAGATGTGCGATACTGGTAAGTTGAATGGTATACAGCGGCTATAAGGAACTCACTTCAGATGACACCTAGCGGATGATCAACTGAGGGACTCACTCAAATAACACCTAGTGGGTGATCAACTGAGGGCTTAGCTAGACTATCCAACTATTTAATAGATGCGAGCATGCCAAATGTGTATGCAACATTTTAGTGTAACATATCTTTGATGTGACTAAGTGGTGTCTCGGAAGAACAAGAATGGAGCCCGAAGTGCGTAAGTCCGCTCAACAGCTGGGCCTAAATCTCCCACAGCTTTTTATGGGTAGACGTATCAAGGGTACATACTATATCCGAAAACCATTGACGCTCTACCATGAATAGCCGAAGGCCATATTCCCAGGGGTAATGCAAGTCAAAAAGAGTATTATAAATTTATCTTTCAATAGTTCTTGTCAAATGAGAGAAGCTCGAGTGGATGGATGGTCTCAACATGTCGCACTGCTTCTTGAACTGTCGATTACATATTGAAAATTTGATTGGAGTAGAAACTTGCAGCACATGACATAGTTTTTTGTAGATTTGTAACACGGTGCTCGAATCTATAGTCACGAGACATAAAACGAAGAACCCCGAGTCCTCGCAACCGATGTATGAGAAGTGGAGAGAGAAAGGAAAAGAAGGGACAATATAAGGCCGATGCAAACTAAGTATTGTTTGACCAAGCAAAACATCGTCGGAGCATTAAGGAGCGCAACAAAATCCATGCAATCCTCCGAATGATAGGTAAACTAGCGACAATTGTTTAGGATGTGTACTCTGGTTTCGAAAACACTCAGACCGCAAGGGTAGGGGTGATTGTCATCAGGAAGAATTTTTTTCCAGAGCTCTACGGGTGCGTGATTTAAAATTGTCCTTGAAGTTCCATAGAGAGCCAGACAATCCAAAGTGTTTCAATCAACCTTCTCCTCTGAGGCATGACAGCTGAAGTATCTTTTCTTGTTAGTCCTAGACTTCAGAAACTGATGGCCCTTGTTATGACCAGAGTTGAACTTGGTGATCTGTTGATCAACGCATGATTTGTTGGATGCTCCTCTCAAACCGTCCAAAGATGTGAATTGAGGAGGATGGCTGAAGACAAGGGAAGGGTATTCTTGATATCTTCGTCAATCTTTGTATGAAGAATTCACTGAGCTTTACTGGGACAATTTCAGAATTCAAGTTTGTTGTAGGTATTGAGATTGAAAAATGCTCGAACATGTTTAGCGACTGAGAGAGAATCTGTGATGATAATGACGCGGTTGGTATTCAGAGAAGTAGTCTTGGCAATTTCTAAACGTATGGCAACCAATTCGGCACTTGGTGCTGTGATACGTCTAGACGAAGCTTTGGATGAAATGATTGGACTGGCACATCCTTCGATCACACACCTATCTACCATTCAACTCCATACTCCCCTGGCACTAGGCCTCCTGCAGATATATTAGGCCCTCCCGCATCCTAGAACTAGCTTGCTTGTTGCAGAATAGAAATGAACCAAAAAAAAACAGCACATGACACAGCAATCTGGGGATTATTGCTATGGGAACTATATTTGTCCTAGATTTCGAAAATCCAAGTTTTGCACTATACTACGGAGTTCTTACGGAAGTCTACCCAGTGCAAAATAAACCCACAGATTTCCCAAAGGCCAACTTTTTGAGGAAGTATCCTTTGCGACTATGACTGGGGTATGTATATTACAATTATCGGTGCGGTATGGATATGTTCATCAGAACAACGTTTTTCAGGGGGCAAGTTCCTAACAGAACCACATCTAATTTGCTACCCTCCTGGTTTTGTCAAGACTGAACTGCAAGAGAGGTTTGACACCCAGCCTCAGGTCATCGATCTGCAAAGGAATCGTCGACCCGAGTTCTCCCAGATCCCTAACTCCATCATCCACAAAAAGCTCTTTCAACCCTAACTTCGGTACTTGCACCTGGACCTGTAGATTTCCTGTCAACCTGTTGACCTTTGGCGCCGTGACAAGGTAGCCGCTTAAATCGTGTAGTGGGTCTTCGATCGGTTGATCATTTGCGTCCCTCGGCCATAGATCTCTATTCTTTCCGTCCGCGAATAACTCCCGCCACCTCTTGATAAACAGCAGGGCCCAGTACCTGTTATGACGACGATGGGTACCCTTAATATACTGATCCTTCAATCCTAATGTCATGGCAAATTTCTCCATGTACTCTTGGTCAAACAAGCCAGTCGTCTTTTGACCCTCTTTCTCTTGTAGAAGTGCTCGATGAATCTGCCAATGACTCACAAGATCACCATATCGTCTCAGAGGTGATGTGACACGAGCATAACCATGCCCTTCTGGAACACCCACTCCCCAATGCATTCCAGGCGTCGTGGAGTAATATCCCGGGGGCTGATAGATAACATGTTTTAGTAGACTTGATTCATCGACAAACCCTATGTTATTTCTCGCTTTGAGCAGAAATTCAATTGACTCCTCGGTAGCGGGGATCATAGGGTTGGAGCAACGCCGTAACATGGGTACATTCCGTTCCAAACACCACATAGAGGCTATTCGGGCCGCAAGTTTCATCATTTCTGCTATCGTGTTGCGAGCCCCATTCTGCATATCAGTCTCACTCTCCGAAATAGTATACGTCAACCGAGGAAAGCCGCGATAGAATTGAGAGGTCTGATTATCCGTGCTTGGGTCGGGAAAGGGGTCCGTGCGAGTCATGATACATTTTGTACGATTGAATGAAAACCAATTCATGTCAAGCCGATTGCGTGTTTGCATATGCGCAAAGTTGAAGAGCTTCTTCAACTCCTGAATTCCTTCGGGGCTAAGGTTCTGATGAGGGGGCCTCACAGGGGCATTACCAAAAGGATAGCTGTAGATCGTCTGACCTATCCCGAGTCCAGCATCCACAGAATCGTAGTCAATGACCTTGACATTCCGTATCAATCCTGCACGAACGGTAAAGTCGAGAATCTTTCCATTTGAGTTAAGCTTGGCACTGAATGTGAGAACATTTTCTGGAGAACCATTCCGGGCTCGCAATCCCAATGAGAGTCCATGAGTCGGATGGTGGATGATGGCCTTTGGAAAGAGAGGATACGACTGAGGGACCAGATACCAAGTTTGATGCTGTGATGCAGCATTCTGTGCGAGGAGGTGGGTTGGAGGAATAAGTGATCCCGGATCAGCGATGTGGATGTGTATCCAAGTGTTCTCGGGCTCAGAAGGTATGGACTCGACAGAGACACCGTCATCAAGCTCTTCCGCACGAACGTCATCAATAACGTAGACCGGCATATCGCCCCAGTCGTGTCGTATTGATGCTAATGGATCTGTTGGGTAAAAGTCTTCAGGATGGACAGGATTAGGATCCTTAGATTTGTTCAATGCTAGCAGGATGTCTTGCTCCTGCTTAGCAAGCAGAGAAGGGTCTGTATCCAAGCAGTTGGTCCGATCGATAATTACAAGGTCCTGCCATGGTGCTAACACACCAATGTCAACCAGAAATTGATGGACGTTATCATCAATGTGAGTATCCGAATCCAGAATGCCAAGGCACTTGAGAATATAGCCAAGATTGACGTTGTAAGGATTTGCCTGAACGGACCGGGTGTGCTTCAATGACGCTTGCAAAAACCGAATGATTGTCCGGTGATCTGCAGACCACTTGTGCTCCGCGGGCACAGCGCTTGGCATTTCAGTCATACTCTCGTTTGCTATTTGCTTTTGCGATTGGGACACTCGCAGAGCTTCGGTGACAAAATTGTCTATCACCAGGTTCTTATCTCTGACCCATTCCTGAACTTGTAGCAAATCCTCTACATCCTCTCGAGGGCGCACAGCCAAAATCTGGGAAAACGGATACGAAGCAGTGGCAACGAATCTGACTGCGTCATTTAACAAGACCTTGTGCGCTGCATAGATTTGTATAGCTGATGGATTAGGGTTGATCATCTTTGCAATCTCCAGCGTGGTGACTTCCGACCAATCTCTAGGATTTTTGGCGCGAACGGTCTCGTAAACTATACTCAATTGTCTTGAGACACCAATCATGGCATTTTCAATCTCGCGCTGAATCTTCCGCAACCGTTTGAGCACCTCAATGCGGGCACTCAGTTGTGAGGGATCGGTAGGGCGAATCTCCATGCCACAGCGAGTTACGAGATCAGCTGGGCAGATGGAGGGAATGGTGAAGAATGAATCCTCTTTGAGAATAGCCCATGACGAGCCCGAAGCAGTCAATACCGACATTTGCCATTGACGATCTTTGAAACCACTGCCGACCACGATACCGGTGTCGGCGATGTCATTTCTAGTTCAAGGACAAGTACTTGAGAAACCGTATTGCATTATCATATCTAATAACTACTTACCGTCTGACTTCGATAAAAGAGCCAAGAGGAGCTTCTGGGATCCAGCTGAACTCTTCGTTTTCAAGCTGTTCCACAGGGACAGCCGCGTCAAAGGCCACTTGTGTAAATGACGAAGGTTCACCAATCAGGGAATCGATTGTCTCAAGCGGTTCTAGCCCCGGTATCTTCTCCACCTTTCGTTTCAACCTCATCTCGTCTCCTCGGAGGGAAGGCATATGTTTCCACCCAAATTTATCTTCTTCTTTCACGGCCGCACGCATGAGGGAATCTGTGAAGCGTTCAAAGGAGTCGCTCTTTCCCGGAATATATATTTTCGTCTTCTTTGCTGGATCCTTCTTCTTCCCAATCTTCCCAAATCTCCCTGTTTTGTGTTTACCATCCGCTGGTGGATTGGTAACTATGGGTGTAGACCCAGAAGTAACTCTGGAACTGGAACTAACTTTTTGACTAGAAGTAGATGCATAGCGAGCCTGGCTGGAATGCAGGCAACGGGCAGAAACTTGCACAACTGTCTTGTACATAGCAGAGTGAACGAAACCTAAATTTCGCTTTTCAAAATTTGCCACGCTGTAAAATTCTATTTTTAGATAATTCGGTTGAGCCGGCCCGGTGGCCTCGTACTCTTACCACCATGTTCAAACGCGTTGAAAAGCGCTTCAAAAGAAAACAACACGAGGACGAGCTTGGGATTGATGAAGAAATGAAAGATATCCTTGGGCTCAACAACACAGACTCTGATGAGTCGAGCTCTGATGATGACGACCCATTACATGGAGATTTGCTCGAGGATGAAGACACGGAACCCGACGGAGCTGATGAGAATCTAGATTCTGATGCTAGAGAGAACGAACAGGGAGTGGACGAGCGCGCTCTTATAACTGTTTCTGAAGCGTTGAACGATCCTGTTTTCATCGTCTCCCTCGATCCAGACATTAAAGAATGTATCATCTGCCCCGGAAAACTACTTAAAGGCTCTGTCATGGTTGAGAAACATAAATCTTCTAATGCATGTACGCTTTCCCTTTGGTCAGATTCAGGTGCACAACTGATTTGGATACCTGTCCAGGCACATGAACGCCGGTTCAAACAGTTTCAGCACTTGGCTACATCTACGGCCTCGAATGCTAAGGCACAGGTGTTGGTCATGGAAGCAACAGGAGAAAGAAATACTCAAGGTTCCATAATTCCTGGAACATCTAAACGAGCAGAGAAGAAAGTACATCTCCGACCCTGCCTCAAAAACCATGATCACTCACACCTTACTATCCAGCTCATTGCTCAACAAATGCGCAAGATCAAGCGGGAAAAATTTAAAGCTCGTAAGAAAGCCAAGAAGGAAGCATTGGTGAATGACGCAGCAGTAGTTGAGTCAAAGAAAGAGTCGAAGAAGAACACGAAGGATGTGGGGAAAGAACAGGAAGCGAAAAGATTGACAGAGAGGAAAAAGAAAGGTAAAGCAATAGAGAGTCTGAAGAAGGCAGAGGCTCCAGCTTCATCGGAGTTACCTGAAGAACTTGCTGATACCAAAAAGGCCAAAAAGCACCATAGTGAAGGTCCTGCTGTGCCGCCGAAGAAGAAGCAGAAAACCTCTAGCTCCTCCGTCATCCCTACAGTCAAAGCTACCGCGCTCTCATCGACCGATAAACCCACGAAAACAAAAGCCAACACACCTTTGACAAAACAGAACCCGGTGTCAGAACCTGATGACTCTCCAGCCGTCATCCAAGAACTCCAATCTCAAGTTAGGGATATTATAAAATCTGCCTCCAACCTTGCCAAAGCCGCCCGTGCTCGTGCTCTCAACGGCGATGACGTTGACAGCGAAAAAAAACCTTCGGCCAAGAAGAAAAAAGCTGTATCCACAAAGATAAGGGCACAGGAGTCCTGATATCTATAGTGGTATTCGGCACTCAATTAGTCAATTGGGCCTTATATCCAGTTTACATCCACTGGAATTGCTTGTCATGCCGCGACCCGTATCCATGCCTTCGTGTGAGACCTGAAAGGTAATCAATCAGGACTTGACGATATTTCACACCAGTTTTATAACCCGGGCTAGCTTCTCTGAGCGCCCGAGCCAAGATCTATCTCTCCAAGAACCTAGAACCTTGATGGACTCAGTTGCTTAACGGTCTCGAAACAGCGTGCATTTAGTCAGACAATGATGAGGAATCCAGGGCGTTGATTGTTCGTAAGGCTCGCTGATGAGGATACAGTAAACAGAAAAAAATTCACATAATCCTAATCTTCGTCTTCAATGGCAGTGGTCTATGAGCGACATTTGGTAAGCCTCTGAATAGATGATGAAGGGCCCGAGAGTGATGGGGTGGAGTCTTTACTAAGCTGGAAGCTCAGTCTGGTGGAGTATGCGTGGACAACACCGGCTGATGATGGCCTGTACATCATGATTTAACAACACTCCAATTCCTGGGTGCATCGCACTGTGGTCAAACCTTCCCATCAATAGAAGCGACGGTATTCACTAAGGCCTTTTAGATTTATGATGCGTAGACTTTACGTCCCTAGATTTTCCATCGAAGCTGAAACCGTATGACCTATTCTTGAGGGTCTGTGCCGAATGAAACTAGATGATATACTATTTAATAGATGACACAGCCCGGGAAACAATGACACGGGAAGTATACAAATTCCTGATGGCCATGAGTCTAAAAATTCATGGGTACCCTTACTATTTAAGATTACAATGCCAAAAGCAAGGCACGGATCATGCTATGTATTTTCAGTGATCACAATCCATCATGATTTTCGATTGTTCAAATCTATTTTTGGTGCAACCCGCGAAGAGTCAGGCATCCAACATGCTTGCCTTTTGATTCAAAGACATTGGCAACGGCCAAAAGACACTTATATTCAGCTGCAGCTTTGGAGAGCATAGTTGTCGTATCAGATCTGATGGTAATAGTATCTACCACCGCCAAAATATTTATCAGGCAAGTCAGTTCATTCGCTCTATTGCCTGCGTTATGCCACGCCGTTAGTCTGCCGTCAGTCTCCACATTGCCGAAAAAAAACTCTAGTCCAGTGAAGGGATCCCAAACCGGCTTGGCCTGCACAAGCAGTATCTTATATCACTCGGCCGGTAATAGATGATGAACGCATATACTCTGACTCATAGCCTGATTGTCAGCCGGCAGAAGAGAATCAATCATGGACCACGTTATCGGCAACCCTGGTACCACGGCATGTATCAATGTTGCTAAGGAGCCGAACATGGGATCAAACTCAGAAATCCAGGAGGACGGCCAGCCCATGCAGATTTTTCTGCAGTCGTACGAGGAAGCGCCTACAAGGCATTTCTGGATCCATGTGATCTCTAGATGTCGTCTTCCAAACAAATTTTCATTTCTCTTGTCCGATGTTTGAGGAATTTTCGGAGTTAGTGCTGATCACGATGGCCGTCACTTTTGCCATTGTTGTTATTTTCATTCGCGTTTCAATCATGATGTTGGTGAATTGAATCCAAGGCTCACCGAGCCCCAACAAGTCAGGGGCGGATAATCGGAACCCCAAAACGTGGTTGTTCTGGTGATGATACTTAAAGGGAGGTGTCATCTTGAAACACTGAGTACGCAGGGTGCACATGACCCAAGTGGCCGCTGTGGTCGACTCCTCCTATCTTCCAGCTCTTCGATATTGGATCTCTGGATTCACGCTTCAGACTCTTGTTTATGGCATCAATACCGTCCTTTTCCTCACGTTATTATGGGTCCTCATTCTTCATATCCTGAAGGGCGTGCCTTCAAATCGGTTTCATCGGCACCATCGTTTCCAGAATTGCATCTTCCTGGTTTATATGACCGGGATGTTTGCCCTCTCATCTGTTTACATGGCATATCAAGGCCTAATGATAGATGTCATGTGGTTCCGATATCTCAGCACTCCAGACACCCCAAAGGATATCTTTGAAGATTCAATTCCAATACTGAGAACATGCAATGCGATATTCATCCTGGTAAATTGGGGAACGGTTAGCCTTTTTGTGAGTTCTTACATGAACGAAACCTCATCAGGGCATTTAATCCTCAAGTGATTCAGCTATGGCGTTGTTTGCTTCATTACAAGGTCCGCTCAGTGTTTCCCTGTCAGGTCATGAGTTTTCCCTATCTGTTGTTTGCATCTGACATTGGTAAGATCTGAAAACCTCTGTGGATATCAAAAGTTGACGACCTTTCTCTAGCAACCGGTCTGCTGCGTATCATATACGAGTCAAAACAGTCAAGAGTCAAGAAGTGGTCTTTGATACACTGGAGCATCGCGAGCGCTCTTTATTACCTACTCTCACTCCTCATCGTCACACGAATTGTCTATCAACGGCGTATCATTGGGCGGGAATTTGGAAAATCCGAAGTGCGACACTTTACAAGCTGCCTAACTATTTTCCATGAGTCAGGGGCAGTAGTCCTCGCATTTTCGACTGCATATCTTGTCGTTCTGGCGAGATTTCACAGCCTCATAAATCTTTTGCAATCAACAACGCTGCAGATCCAGGCGAGTTCCTCTTCTTGAATTATATCCTCGGTGATGGTAATGGATAGCCTCAGGTCATGCTTTCGTTGATCATCGTACAGCGTGTCGCCGTAGGTAAGGCATGGTCAGGGAAAACAATCGATTGTATCCTACACTCAGAATCTAGACGTGAGTCAAGGCATGAGGAAATATCCACCATGGGGTTCAATCCGAATACGCAGCTTTCGTGTACACAGAATGATCCAGAGAGCTGTCCAGATACCAAAGCACGGCATGACCTGACAATGGAGATACAGGAGGTAAAATGAAACAAAGTTTAAAGATATGACCGGGTAGTTAATCTCATTGTATACATAAATAATCAGGATCACGAAGGGATTGAGGTTGACACGTATAGCCATCCTCATTCTCTAATCCTTCTTAGAGAGCACATGATAGTTGATGGTTGTAATTAGAATTGGTTCAAGAAGGGCCACCAGGATATTTTGAGGTAAATGTTTCAAATACAGATACCAGATCCTAGGTAAAACTACTACATACACTAGGCACCGAAGAGAAAGCCGGACATAAATAACGGTATCCAAGATTTAGAGCATCAAACGAGGCTCTGCAGTACACGATCTGTCATTTCGATTACCTATAAATCCCAACACGCTAGCACTCAAACATTCAATCATAAAGCTTGAAATCAAGGACTCACCTGATGAATGTCTGGCCGCTCCCAGGGGTTGGGCTTCAGCATTGCATCAATCAACGACTTCAATCCTTGTGAGTAGGCAGATTCTGGGTGTTGATATCGGGCATTGAGCACTGCCATTGCTATGGAGCCACCCTGTTCTGTGGTTTGGGTATTTTCAAATGGCGAATGGGAATAAGCCAATGCATATAAGGTACAGCCCAATGACTGTAGACAGCATATTACAGGTGATGATCCTAGGTGAGAGTGGTCAAATGAACTTACCCATATGTCTACCTTCTCATCCAGCATCTGTCTAGTTTTCACATCAAAGAGTTCTGGAGCACGGTATGCCATTGTACTCCGCTCCGCAGCAATATCTTGCTGCAATAGTGCTTGAGATCTGTTCTCGACGTTAATTCTCGCCTTCATCGTACTTCCAAAATCCATGAGGATTGGAGTGGCACCATCGTCCGTAATCATGATGTTCCTGTAATGTGTTGTTATCCTCAAATATTAGAGGGAGTGCACAATGTAGAAGACCTACCCAGGTTTTAAGTCCCTGTGTGCGTATGGCACAATTGCTTCATTGTCAATTCTATTACTCGAACCGGTAGTTTCGACCGCTTCCTCGTCACCATCGAACACGATGTGTCCCTCTGCGACATTTGATTTTGTGACTAGCGGCACTGATGCCGCGTCGTATGAATATCCACCATCTGCGTCGCCTTCTGGATGTGGGAACCGTTCATCTTGGTCTTCATCGTCAGAATGGTCGGTTTGCTTGCGCCTCTCGGAAGGCGGAGTACTGGAGGATGGAACAAACTCATTTTGTCTCGGAGAGGAAGAAAGGTTGGTAGATCGTGAAGGAGAGTAGGAATGCATCGCTCGTATGGCTTCACAAGTTCCTCTAAACAGGTGAACCATTTTTTGCTCAGGAAAACGTTGTCCGTTAACTACATTAGCATTAATAGCGTCTTGAAGGTTTCCACGCTATTGTCAAAGAGGAGAGTGCGTCAGGTGATGCTCAGAAAATATATAGAAGCCACTCGCACTTTGTAGAGGGGAAGAAAGAGATAAACGATCTGTCCTTCACCTTCGGGATCTTGAACAACTGCCGAATCCTAGGGGACAGATCTTATCAGACCTGTACTTGCTTCCAAAAGCAAGAGAGGAAGCACACCAGTATCCGAATGATGTTTGGGTGTCTACAAGCCCGTTAGTATCCCTTTGGATCACACATGAATTTTCACTCCTACCTGAACCGTCTATAGGCTTCCACCTCTCTCAGGGCTTCTTTCACGCCCTCTCTTCCAGTCGGACAGCGAATCTTTTTTAGCGCAAATTGTCTCTATAATTTTGAGATGTAATATAGACCTCTGGAGATTGACTAGTCACGGACCCCGCTATGTTCATCTTGTGCCAGATACACAAAGGAGAACCCGCCCTCCCCAAGAACCTTCACAATTTTGACTGGGGACCTGTGAGTTATGTTTGCCGCACTCAAGTCACAGACTCAGATAACTTACAGGTTCGCCCGTTAATCTTGACTGACGGTGTCCGTTGACACAGACACGAAGACAGTGCCCAAAGTGCGTCCCGAACCTGATCCTTGAATGTGTCGATTGCGCTCATTAGCTGAGGCGGTAATGGCATTCTCTGTTTTAAGTCTGGGGCTCAGAGAGGGATAAAAGAGTATAGCTCGTGCTGGTGCTTGCTGCAGCTCATTACAAACTGCGGGCAGTGACACGCTCCGTGGGAACAAAATAGTTAATTGATCGGAGCAAATCTCTATACATTTCTTTGAAACCTCTAACAGGTCCTCTTTCGAAACAACAAGCGGGCTCTCGTGTCAGGAGTAGCAAATAGAGTCACCCAATGGATATCTGATTTTTTTCACCTGTCAGTGCGATGTCGTAATTCAACAAGATGTGCGCCAGTGTGACTTTGATCTCGTAAGCAGCAAAAAATCTGGCCCAGGATGCATCGATGGTATGTGTTAAAGTTATGGCATCGGCAACTCACCGACCAGGACACGCGTGCTTCCCTACTCCCCAGAACAGCCAGTTGGAAGCCTGAGAGGAAAACGCATGTTTCACTTGATGTTCGTCCTCTCCTTCATCTAGGTTCGCTTTTCGAAGGTTATAAAATCTGAAACCATCAAATGTACCTGGGTTGTCGTAGAAAGTCGCATCTCTGTGGACTACATCACTCAGAACGGATATGGATGTTCCATAGGTCAGGGCTATTCCATTGGAAAATTTGAATCCATTAGGATCAGTGACTTTGCGCATGCTTGTAACTGAAGATGGACAACCGTTAGTTTCGAGAGCTGTCTGTCTATTGGTCTCGTCATATCTAACCTCCACTTAAGCTAGTGAGTCTTGCAGACTCCTTGATAAAGCTGTCCAATTTGTACATTTTTGCAACGGTGCTCTTTGTCCAGTCCTCTGAGACCGTTATATTTTGAGCTTCCTCTCGCAGAGGCTTTATATACTCAGGACGAGCTGCAAGATCAAGCAAGAAACTTGACATGGTCTGGGTTCAAACATCAGGAACCCGCAAGGGATGTCGCCTATCATACTTACCATTGCCGTATTATGCATGGTCACGAAATTAATAAACAAAACTCTCATCGCGATATTGTCAAGCCTTGCGTCTTCTCCTTGAGCCTCGTCTATAAGCCAACTCAACAGATCATCCTGAAACATGTCCGTCGACCTCGGAACATTCACTATCGGCCATGTCATGCACTCACTGGTTTCCCAGGCCAGTCTTTGCCGAACTCATCGATCATTCTGACTCTTTCCTCGATAATAGGACGAAGATGTTTCAGGGCCAATCGCCTATGTTTCTCATAGGAGGAAAACCAAGGTCCAATAATACTGTTTCTATCAATTTAGCCGGGCTCTTCGACACGAATCCCTAGAACTCACGGACGCAAAAAACTGGGAAGCAAGTTTATAATAGCACCAGAGGTCACAACGCTCCTCGCAAATCTGATACACAGGTCTAGGAAATCTGGATCCCGGCATAATGGAAAGCCCACGAGGATTCGACAACTCATCCTACCGGTAAGCCTCACAGTGATATCCCAAAGAGGCACCTTCTTCCACTCTAACTCTATAGGTAAAATTTTGAAGTTATTTTGCAAGTTGAAGCGACATACCTCTCTCTGTTGTTTGGACAAGATCCTGCATTGCTATGACACATTCATCGTGCAAGTCTTCACTTATTCACCCCAAGAATTTGTCATTTAATCAGTATCGAAGATTAGTAAGAAAAACCCACCAATACGGTCCAAACGACGTCATCTTCGTTTTGAAGAATTTGAGGTGATATTGACTGTGTTCAAGGTTTGATTTCACCGTATAATCAAACCTCATTCGCTGACGTTGTTCCAAAGAAAATTCAATAGGTAACACATCGTTTACACATGGGATATTAGCCCTGTATGACTGACTAATTCGAAAACAAAAACAACTCACCTCGCTGATCTCTTCCTGGAAACTAAGTTCATGGTCCCCTGCTCGTCTCAGATCGTCGACTAACTTCTCTCCGGCGACAAAGTGTTCCCACCGATCAAAGCCAGGTACTCTGAATATCCCTACAGGATTCAAATCATATCCATTTTGAAGAACCCTACGGCCATTTGTGAATAATCTAATCACAGAGAACCACGACATAAACCATCCAGAATAACCGATCGTCGGCACTGCCTGCTCAAGCTGTGAATCCAGTCAGTGCTCGTCAACTCGAATAGAATTTTGTCTACGGGGGATTGATGCTTGTCCAGATGCGTTTTGCATACCGAAGCTACAAGAACGACAAGCGCAATGTAACATATATGCTCATTTGAAGCGAATTTTAGGAGGGAAGGGGAGATCATGCAGAATCAAAATTGATGTGGCACAACTGGCTTTCTATCTTATATAGTGTTTCTCCATGCACTTCCAAGGGACCTGTGTTCTAGCATCTAAGACATCGGCTTCTAGTACAGGACCACCTTTATCCTATTTGCTAAACGATATCAAATATCAATGATCCTCACATTCTATTAAATCGACCACATGGCCTAGATGCTTCTCTGTCACAGGTGGCATTGTAGCTCGTTCTCACTCGTCAGAGTTTCTTTTACTGAGAAGGCTACAATTGTGCCAAAAAACGAGCCACTTACTACTTGAGTGTAGACGATGGAGAAGCTCTTTACTCTATGGGTTGTGGCGTTATAAACCTTTCAATGATCATGCGGACATAGATCGCTTCAATTTAGTCCGCAATAATATCTTTCTCGTAATATCCTTGGCATATCGATGAGCTAGACTGGTGCCTAATCCTTTTTTGACCTCTTTAATTAGAAGCCTTAGAGGTCTTCCTCCAGGTCGCTCTCTCAAACGGTGAACTCTCTGAGGGCGTACCTATCATGAGTCACACCAGACATGGCTGCTCGAAAGAAGAATCCACCAAAATATAATGTCAATGACTCCAAATTTGGATTCCTCTGGATGACACTCTGGCCTTCCAGCCGCATTAAATCAAAGTGGATGAACCTTTCTCATCTGAAACCCTTCGTATTCGGCGAGACATGGCTATCGACGCATTACCGAGATATCCCTCCCACCGATGTTCATGAGTGGAGATAGATGGCCTTGCTCGAAGCTATTGCAACATCTGTCCAAAGTTTACCAAGCAGACCTTATGCGCGGACGAGGAATGGGTTACCACGAAACCGCAAATGCAAATATACTAACGATGGGAACGCATCAAAAGTACTTTGACACAACGCCTTGACCATTCCACCGTCCACAACTAAATCTGTCAGACTCTTCAGGGACGGTAAGGATCATCTTGTGGCTGACCCAATGAGCCACACCAGTGAACCGTGTTTCTCGGAGATTCTGGTGTCTACTTACAAACTCGGTAACGATAATGGCCTCCTCTGTTACTCGACGCTTCCTCCTGATTTGACCATACTGAGTGAAAGCGACAGACCATATACCCTCAAGGATTGGCCAGTCATCCCATAGATTCATCTCTGGACAGCGTTCATTAAAGGCCAGTTCCCCGGGGACAATGTCTGATAAGCATCTCTTGTAATGGGAGAAATGCAATTGACATTGGCAGCTGTCCAGATCTGGCCTATACCAATACACCAACGAACAGGTTACGGAGAGATTCAGTTCGGGTGGCTGGAATATCGAGCGCTGCACTAAAAATACGTTAGGATTTTATTTCCTGATGATCAGATATATTATTTTATGGTAGTTGAAGATAAATACAAGTAGTTGAGAGGAGACTCGTTGCACTTTTCCAGCAAGTTTCTGCTCCCCCTTCCTCTTCTCATCTTAACTCAACATAGGGAGCTCCCTGGGATGGTGATATTTATACGCACCGTGGGTTGTCAATTGCGATCCGGTGAGACCATGAAAGATAGCCAGTTGAGATGAATCGTCACAAATCGGTCCTTGTGGCACTAAATATGCTGGTAAAATGGGTCAAAGGTACGTAACGACTATCAGGCTCAATAATCAGATTATGAGGTCTACGTCGAAGACCAACGTCTTTGTATAAAGGACAGCTACAAGGTCACCTCGAATAAGCTTCCTCCAAACGAGGAACAAGTCAGAGAGACCTACTTCTTGTGAAGGCTTGTCCGAATTTTATCAATTGGTGCTTTCTTGCAAGATCTGATCATGGTCGCCAAGAAACCTTAATTTGACAATTGGATAACGGTGTTTGCAGAGGGGCTCTCTGTCATAATAACGTCCATCCCAGGTATCAACCTTGTTATTAATAAAGCTCTCTTTGAGGCCTAAGCCGTACTATCCTGTTCAGATCGCCTATCCATTTCTCGGGTTTGATACATTCTCGCCTATCGTTTTCAGACCGTCTAAAAGGCAGAACAATTTTCTAGGTGAATCTCTTCTGAAAAAAAGTGTGCGACTGATAAGAGATGCGTCGTGCAACAACAAAATTCAGGAGAAGGAACTTTTGAGTTTCATACTTGTCCCAATAAAGTGCAAGCTCGTATATGATGCCGTCAGGAATTGACCCTTGTTCGAGGTTCCTCGCGTGAAGTTCTTGACGCCGTAGAGAGAGAAAAAAAGATTATATATTACATAAGTAGAAAAATCACTACAACAAACAAGTCCGCGTCCGTAGGTATTTACTTCAATTTGCAGCAGGAACTCATCCTGCTTTCTAGTTTACCTATCTGTTTGAACACCTAGATACTTTAGCCGAGGACAAGACACATTTGTATCTTACATTTCTTTTCTTTTCTTTTTCTTTTCTCTTCTTATTTGGACTTACTACACAAGGAAGGAGTGTGGGAAAGTGTTACATGACAAATGTCACACATTACAGTCACATGTCAGGATGTCACAGTGTCACATCACATGATGAAGTCACATGATAAGTGTGGGAGAGTAGTACACAGACCATGTAGTAGTTGTATAAGTAGTGTACAGA